>ENA-UEQO01002438-UEQO01002438.1-human-gut-metagenome-genome-assembly--contig:-NODE-2438-length-16604-cov-3.825074_pt1 | contig 16604 bp, 16 predicted proteins | sample MGYA00242938_ERZ507940 | MGnify/ENA primary metagenome ERZ507940 (study PRJEB26167, sample SAMN06115517) | human gut metagenome | host: Homo sapiens | place: China:Chongqing | collected 2014-12-03... | reverse complement strand
GCCAATGAGGAAGACGAGCAGATGATCAAGGAGCTGCAGCGCAATGCGGCCTTTATGGACCCCACCCGCGCGGCGGCATCGTCGGCTCCAATACCGGCACTGTTTCCAATGCGTACAATACGACAGGCGTAATTGGAAAGACTGAAAATGCTGAAAATGCTGCTGTCGGCGGCATCGCCGGTACGAACAGCGGTACCATCAGCAATGTCTACAGCATTGGCAATAGTGAGGACAGTCTCATCGGCCCTGACAGTACTGCTGTTACGAATGGTTTTATTCTGAGTGAAAGCAAAGCGAAGGAATCAGAAAACTATACTGGTTTGGGTTTTGTGGATACTGAGGATTTCAACAAGGAAAGCTCGGATGGTATCTGGAAAATTTATGACGGTTCCTCCATGGCACTGCTGAAAGTATTCCTGACCAAAGCAGAAGTTGAAGATCCGAATCTGGTTTATAACGGACAGGAACAGGTCATCGGAACCGGTTCCATTACAGCGGTGCATGGAGATGTAACAATTCCTCCGTTGGGGCAGAACAGCCACAAAGATGCAGGAAGTTATGATGACTGGCTCTATTCCTCGCAGATTGCTGCTTCCAAAGCGGAAGACGGTACCTTCAATCCTAACCATCTGGGCTATGATATCGTCTACAAAACGGATAATGGTAAGATTGGTATCGATAAGGCGGTTATTACGGTAACCGGGAATACGGTGGACCGTACATATGGCAATGGAGATATTACATCCAGTACGGACGGCACCGGGGTCCTTATTGGCGGTAAGGGAAATTATGGCTTTACTATAGGAGCAGGAGATACTGCTACTACTATTACCGAAGCGATGAAAGAAGAACTAACCGGCAGTAATCTTGGATTTGGTAATACGGAAATTACCGATAACGCATTATTAAGCAAGGAAAGCGGAAAGACAACGGATAATGTAAGTGATAAATATACCTGGAGTACTGATCTTAAACTAAACGCTGATTTGGAGAAAAATTATACGTTTAGTAAAGAGACTGATAGTACTAAAACCACGGTTTCCGGTGAATCCCATGTAAATAAGGCCAATCTGACGATTACTGCCAATTCGGAAACCATCTATGTGGGCGGGACTCCGAATTACACCGGGACAGTAGACCACTTCGTGAATGGCGATTCGTTCAGTATTAGTTTTGGTGTTGAAGACTCTTCCATTGAAAGCACAGTCGGTACCTATGCGGGTAAAATTGGATTCTGGTTTGGCGGTCAGTTCTATCTGACCGGTGGATGGGAGAATGAGGATCTCTTTGGCGGGAACTATAACATCAAGTTCACGCCCGGCACATTGACGGTCAAAGATCTGCCGTCCGGTGTACCGGATATTCCGGATAGTGAACGATGGAATTCACTGCTTCGGGATGCTCCGTGGGATCGGAATAGAAATTTCCGGGAACGGAAGGCGGAAATCCATTTCATTGCAGGCGGCATGAGTTATTGATTTTCCTATATTGTTTGCAGGGAGCTTCCCTGTACAGAGGCACAGCTTACGGCGGTTTCCGCCGGGCTGTGCCTTTTGTCTGCAAGGTCTGTTCGGGACGGTTTCCGGTTTCTGTGAAATACAAAACACCGCTCTGCCGGACGCAAACTGCGCCGGCAGAGCGGTGTTTATTTTTGTATGGTTTTCAGTTTGATAGCTCAGAAAAAGGCGTTTCCTGCGGCAAATCCGAGCCAGCAGAGGAGGAAGCCGCCTACGACGTTCAGGAGAAGGTAGGAGAGGCCTGCCCCGATTTCTTCATGGAGAATCAGGAAGGAGAAGAGCTCCATGGTGTAGGTGGAGAAGGTGGTGAATCCGCCGAGAAGGCCGGTGGTCAGGAGGAGCTTGTACCGCGGCTCGATTTCGGCGTGGTTTCCGAAGTAGACAAAGAGAAGGCCGAAGAAGAAGGAGCCGATCAGATTGACCAGAACGGTGCCGTAAGGATAAGAAGTGCCGCCGTGTTCGTTGGCGAGAAGGGTGACTCCGTAGCGGAGGACGGAGCCTGCGGCGCCGCCGAGAGCAATCAGAAGTATTTTGTCCATGATGCCTCCCGATGGGAAATGATGGGTTTGACAGAAACAGTTTATCCATTATAGCAAAAAGGCGGAGAAGGGGAAAGGGCACATTCCGGCGCGGCAGAGTGGATGAGGAACGGAAAATAGGGTACAATGAAATAGAATACGATGAAACAGCACGGAAGGAATTTCCGCCCGATCGGCGGACTCTTCCGGCGGAATGACAGAAAGAAAGGAAGTGCGGATATGTGGAAAAAAGCAGCTTTGGCCGCTGCAGGAATGGCGGCTGTCCTGAGTATGGGTGTTTATGCGCAGGATAACGGAGGGGCATACGGCTGTACTCCCTGCTGTGCAGCTTATGCGGCAGATACGGAAAAGGCTTCGGAGAGCCGGGAGCTGGTCGTTTATTTCTCTGCTTTCGGAAATACGAGGGAAGCAGCGGAGATCATTGCGGCAAACCGTCAGGCCGATATCTGGGAGATTCGTCCGGAGGAACCGTATACGCTGGCCGATCTGAACAGCCGTTTCCTGGACAGCCGGATATCCCGGGAGCATGACGATCCGTCCATCCGTCCCGCGATTTCCGGAACGATCGAAAACTGGGACGATTATGACGTTGTTTATCTGGGGTATCCTCTCTGGTGGGACCGGGCGCCGAATATTCTCTATACCTTTGTGGAATCCTATGATTTCAAGGGCAAGACGGTGATTCCCTTTGCGGTTTCCGCTTCGGGAGATGTGGGAGAAAGCGATCTGGATCTGCGGAACCACGCTGACGGCGGATGCTGGCAGGGCGGTACCGGCTTTGATTTCCACCATCCCGAGGATCTGTGCGACTGGCTCAGCCGGGCGGCATACTGAGAAAATCAGAAAAAAGACTATGGAGGAGTTCCATAGTCTTTTCTTTTGCTTCGGACCGGAAGGGAAATCCGGCGTGTGCAGTTCTTATTTCTTCAGGTAACGGTCGAAGAAATCGGTGATGATGCGGAGGACTTCGTCCTGATTCCAGTAGATGCCGCCGTGGGCTGCATCCTTGACCAGGTATCTTTCCGCAGGGATATTTTTCTGCCGGAGGGCCTGGAAGAGCAGGTCGGTCTGGGAGGGGGAGACGACGGTGTCCGCTGTGCCGTGCATGAGGAGCATGGGGGCGCTGGACGGGCTGATATAGGAAATGGGGTTGGCTGCATCGGCCTTTTCGGGGTTGGCATTGATGCCGCCGTCAGTGCCGCCGAAAACGGGGGAGCCGTTGACCCAGAGGGCTTCCGTGGCGCCGGGGCTTTTGTGTTTTTCCTGCACGTCTTCGCTGTAGTCTTCACCGATGCGGGTGAGGTCGGAAAGACCGTACAGGTCGACGGCTGCTTTCACATCGCCGGTGACGTTCAGGTTGTCGCCTTTGTCAAAGGTGCTGCTGCCGGAGGTGACGCCGACAAAAGCGGACAGGTAGCCGCCGGCACTTCCGCCGATGACGCCGATCCGGTCGGGATCGATGCCGAACTGGTCCGCATGGGCTTTCAGGTAGCGGACAGCGGCCTTCACATCCTCAAGGGGAGCGGGGAAGGTGGCGGTGGGAGCAACGCGGTATTCCACGGAGGCGGTGACATAGCCGTGCTCTGCCAGATACATCCGGAGCTGGACGCTGTTGTCCTTATTGGCGCTGAGGAAGCCGCCGCCGGGGATGCAGACTACGGCAGGAAGCTTTTCCCGGCTCATGGGGCGCAGGATGTCCATTTTCAGAGCGGTATTCGGATAGCCTCTGGCCGGAGCCTGCTTGTAGACGACATCGGAAATCTGGTTGATGACCGGCGTCTTTACGGGAACGTTCAGAAGGGTACTTTCTGCTTTCCCGGTCAGTCCTTCCGTGGCGGAGTCGACGTGAATCGGTGTTTCCGCCTGAGCGGTGCAGCAGAGGGAAAGGGCAGCGGCTGCGAGTGTGAGAAATATTTTTCTTTTCATGATGGGGCCTCCCTGTCCGGAAGATAATAAGGAATAAAAATATATAATAGGTCCAGAATAATACGGCTGTAAATTTTTGTCAAACCGGGGCGCCTCCCGCCGGGAAATTCCGCCGAAACGGGGAAGAAATTTCAGGAAAGCACTCTCATATACGAATCCCCCCTATGTCGAAATGACACAGGGGGGATCGTTTGCCCGGGGGTGTGACAATGTCATTCCCGGATCACTCTTCACTGTAAATTATCATCTTGGAAATATATTGTCAATAGATGCCCCGGGACTATACATACAGCCGGATTTTCCCGCCGGCACGGGGAAAAACGGAGAATTTCAGGATTCCGGTCAAAAAATAAGGACTTCCGGTCAATTTTTTTTGAAAAGGGCGGAAAAATTCATTATAATAAATATGTATGACCTGAAAACAAAAAATCAGGGATTTTCTGCTGTAGCTGTGTTGAATGGAATTGGATGAAAAAGGAAGGAACTATGTTTCTTGCAGATACATATGATGTGATTGTAGTGGGAGCGGGCCATGCGGGATGTGAAGCGGCTCTGGCTTCCGCCCGGCTGGGGGAAAAGACCTGTCTTTTTACGATTTCTCTGGAAAATGTAGCCATGATGCCCTGCAATCCGGCCATCGGAGGACCGGGAAAGAGCCATCTAGTGAAGGAAATCGATGCTCTGGGCGGAGAAATGGGAATCGCTGCGGACCGGACGGCGGTGCAGATGCGCATGCTGAACCGCGGAAAGGGACCGGCGGTGTATTCTCTGCGGGCCCAGTCGGATAAGCAGGCTTATCACCGCTTCATGAAGCAGGTCATCGAGAATACGGAAAATCTGGACCTGAAGCAGGCGCAGATCATGGATATTCTCCTGGAGGACGGACGATGCACGGGCGTGGTGACGGAGCTGGGAGAGGCATACCGGGCCAAAGCGGTCATTCTCTGTACGGGGACGTACCTGGACAGTGAGATCATCATCGGGGATACGATGTATTCCGGCGGGCCGAACGGGATGCGTTCCTCTGTGGGACTGGCAGACAATCTCCGGAAGCACGGTCTGAAAACGCTCCGGTTCAAGACCGGTACGCCGAGCCGCGTGGATATGCGTTCTCTCCATTTCGAGAAAATGGCGCTGGAGAAGGGCGATCCGGAAAACCACGCATTTTCCTTTATGGATGACCGGGTGAACCGGAATCAGCGGTTCTGCTGGCTGACCTATACGAATGAGACGACCCATAAGATTCTCCGGGACAATATCATGAAGGCGCCGAAGTATGCCGGAAAGATTCACGGCGAGGGGCCGCGCTACTGCCCGTCCATCGAGGATAAGGTTATGCGCTTCCCCGACAAGGACAGGCATCAGCTGTTCATCGAGCCGGAGGGACTGGATACGAATGAAATGTATGTCCAGGGAATGTCCACGTCCATGCCGATGGATGTGCAGTATGCTTTCCTGCGGACCATCCCCGGCCTGGAGGATGTGAAGGTCATGCGTCCGGCCTATGCGATTGAGTACGATTTGCTGGACCCGCTCCAGCTGTATCCTACGCTGGAGGTGAAGAAGCTGCCCGGGCTGTATTCGGCAGGACAGTCGAACGGAACGAGCGGCTATGAGGAGGCTGCGGCGCAGGGGCTCATGGCGGGCATCAATGCGGCGCTGAAAATCCGGGGTGAGAAGCCTTTCATCCTGGGCCGCCACGAGGCCTATATCGGGGCGCTGATCGATGATCTGGTGACGAAGGGCACCAATGAGCCGTACCGGATGATGACGAGCCGCAGTGAGTACCGGCTCATCCTCCGCCAGGACAATGCGGATCTCCGCCTGACCGAGAAGGGACATCAGATCGGACTGGTCGATGAAAAGCGGTACAGCCGTTTCCTGGAACGGAAGCGCCGCTTCGAGGAAGCAATGCATTACATCCGGACGGCGCGGTTCACGCCGAAGAAGGAAACCAATGAAGCGCTGGAAAGAGCGGGCTCTGCGCCTCTTACGACGGGAATCGGTGCGGATAAGATTCTGAAGCGTCCGGAAATGACCTATGAAAAAATGATCCGGTTCCTGGGCTGTCCGGAGTTTGATTCGGATGCTGCCGAGGAAATGGAAATCACCGTCAAGTATGAGGGATACATTGCGCGGCAGGAGGCTGCCGTGAAGAAGGCGGAGAAAATGGAAAACGAGAAGATGCCTGAGGACATCAATTACATGGACATTGACGAGCTTTCCATGGAGGCCCGGCAGAAGCTGGAGCAGGTGCGTCCGGTTTCTCTGGGACAGGCGTCCCGTATTTCCGGTGTATCTCCGGCGGATATGAGCGTGCTTATGGTTTATCTCAAGCGGCACGGCGGGAAATAAAAGCATCCGCGGCCTTCGGAGCCGGACGGATGAAAAAGAATTGGATAAAGGAAAAGGAAAATGACAGGGAAAGAAATGATGGAGGCTGCAGGCCTTCCTTTCGATGAGGAGACTGCCGCAAAGCTTTTTCGATACAATGATCTGATCATGCAGATGAATGAAAAGGTGAATCTGACGGGAATCCGGGACAGGGAAGAAAGTCTCGTGAAGAATGTGTATGATTCGCTCACGGTTTATGAGGAACAGTATTTCCCGCAGGGCGGAACGGTCCTGGATCTGGGAACGGGAGCGGGCTTCCCCGGGGCGATTCTGGCGATCCTTCGTCCGGATATGCACTTTGTCCTGATGGATTCGATCCAGAAAAAGCTTCTCTGTGTGGAAAAGGCGTGCGAGAAGCTTTCCGTCAAAAATGTAAAGTGCATCCATGTACGGGCCGAGGAAGCGGGACGGCGGAAAAAGACGCGGGAGTCCTTTGATGTGGTCACGGCCCGGGCGGTGAAGTCCATGCCGGTGATTTCGGAATGGGCGCTGCCGCTGGTGAAAAAGGACGGAATTTTTGCGGCCATGAAGGGACCCGGTGCGGCGGAGGAGCTGCGGGATGCAGGACGGATTCTCCGGGAGCTGGGCGGTACGCCGGAAAAGCAGAAGGAGCTGGTCCTTCCCGGCGGAGACAGACGGTGCATCCTGTATATCCGCAAAACAGGCCTTTGCCCCAAGACGTACCCGCGCAAGGTGGGCGTCGCAGAGAAAAAACCGATTCTGGGGGAATAGACAGCCCGGTTTCATGATATAACTTGCTATACAAAGAAGATTTTAGTATACTGCTATTGACCGCGAGTCTATTATGAGGAAACAGCAGGAAAGGAATGACATGACGTTAACGGCAAAGGCGGAACGGACAAAGGCGAAGCTTCTGGCTTCGGCGAGAAAACTGATCAGCGAAAAAGGCTTCGATCACGTATCGGTGGAGGACATTACCCGGGACAGCGGGGTGGCAAAGGGAATCTTTTCACATTATTTCAAATGCAAGGAAGATGTAGTGGCGGAGATTTCCTTTATTTCCGCCCAGGAAATCATCCGGAAAGCTACGGAATATGAGGGCACCGTCCAGGAAAGGGTATTTTTCTACGTGACCCATGTTTTCAAGGACGGAGAATGGTCCGGCCTGCGTCTTGTCCGGCAGTGGCTGCGGGATTCCATGGACCCGGACGGAAGCCGGGAATCGCAGGAAGCCGTCATCAATATGCATCAGACGATTAAGAAAATCCTGACGGCGGCTATCGGAGAGCGGCCGGGGGATCTGCGGAAGGATGCTCCCATAGAGACGCTGGCGAAGCTTTTCATGAGCCATATCACCGGGGTTATGACGCTCTGGTGCATCATGAACGGCGCCTTCAGTCTGTCAGACCCGGGCGGTCTCAAATATACCAAGCTGAATATCGATAATCTGCTGAGTCCGTATATTATCCGATAAAAGCGGCAGGCGGTGCATCTGCTGCGGATTCTTACCGCAGAACCTGCGGTAAGAGACAGCGGAGTCCCGGAGCGTCCGGGGCTCTTTTTCCATTTTCAGAGAAAGGAGACGAAGTGCCCGTGAATGAAGTGAAAATGCCGAAAAGGCCTATTCTGACGTACTATATCATTATCCTGGCGTGCATCTTCCTGTTCAACGGCCTGCTCATGCCCATGTTCCGGGAGAGCGAGGTCAGGGAGGTGGATTATTCCGCTTTCATGACCATGACGGAGGAAAACAGCATCAGCAAGGTGGAAATTGAGGAGAATCAGATTCTCTTCAAGAAAAAGGGAGATGACCAGACCACCTATAAAACAGCCCGCATGGATGACCCGGCGCTGATTACGCGGCTCCATGACCAGGGCGTGGACTTTACCGGCCAGATCATCAAGACCATGAATCCGATCCTTTCGGTCATTCTGTCCTGGGTGCTTCCGATCCTCGTTTTCTTCGGCATAGGCCATTACCTGAATAAAAGAATGATGAAAAATATGGGCGGCAGCGGAGCCATGCAGTTCGGCATGGGCAAGTCGAACGCCAAGGTTTTCGTAAAGCCGACGAACGGCATCAAGTTTGCCGATGTGGCCGGAGAGGATGAAGCGAAGGACAACCTGAAGGAAGTCGTTTCCTATCTGCATGATCCGGACAAATACCGGGAAATCGGGGCGAAAATGCCGAAGGGCATCCTTCTCGTAGGACCTCCGGGGACAGGGAAAACCATGCTCGCCAAGGCCGTAGCCGGGGAATCGGAGGTTCCGTTCTTCTCCATTTCCGGCTCGGAATTCGTAGAGATGTTTGTCGGCATGGGGGCGGCCAAGGTTCGCGATCTGTTCAAGCAGGCCAAGGAAAAGGCGCCCTGCATCGTATTCATTGATGAAATCGATGCGATCGGCAAAAAGAGAGGCGCATCGGCGCTGGGCGGAAATGATGAACGGGAGCAGACGCTGAATCAGCTCCTGACGGAAATGGACGGCTTCGAGGACAATACGGGCGTCATCATCCTGGCGGCAACAAACCGTCCGGAATCGCTGGACCCGGCGCTGACCCGTCCGGGACGCTTTGACCGGCAGGTGCCTGTAGGCCTTCCGGATCTGCAGGGCAGAGAGGCCATTCTCCGGGTGCATGCATCCAAGATCAAGACGGCTCCGGGCATCGATTACAACAAGATTGCCCGCATGGCCTCCGGCGCATCCGGCGCAGAGCTGGCGAATATCGTCAATGAGGCGGCGCTCCGTGCCGTCCGGGACCATCGGAAGTATGCCACACAGGCAGACATGGAGGAATCCATCGAGGTGGTTATCGCCGGCTATCAGCGGAAGAATGCCATTCTGACCGACAAGGAAAAATGCATCGTAGCCTATCACGAAATCGGCCATGCGCTGGTTGCTGCCTTGCAGAACCATTCCGCACCGGTGCAGAAGATCACCATTATCCCCCGTACGAGCGGGGCTCTGGGCTATACCATGCAGGTGGAGGAAGGAAACCACTACCTGATGAGCCGGGAGGAAATGGAAAATCAGATTGCCACCCTGACCGGCGGACGGGCCGCAGAGGAAATCGTTTTCCATACGGCCACCAGCGGAGCCTCCAATGATATCGAAAAAGCGACCCGTCTGGCCCGGGCGATGATTGCCCGCTTCGGCATGAGTGAGGAATTCGGAATGGTGGCGCTGGAAAATGTGACCAATCAGTACCTGGGCGGCGATGCGAGCCTGGCCTGCTCGCCGGAGACACAGACCCGGATCGATAAAGCCGTATCCGATCTGGTGAAGAAGCAGCACGCCAGAGCGGTGAAGATTCTGACGGAAAACCGTTCCCGTCTGGATGCTCTCGCCAAGTATCTCTATGAAAAGGAAACCATTACCGGGGAACAGTTCATGGAAATCCTGGAAAACGGAGAGGAAAAGAAGGAAACATCCGCCGGAGTACCGGAAGCCCGGGATACATCGGGGCTGAATCTGGAAAGACCGTCGGATTTCCGGGAAAACTGATTTCCTGCCGGGCTCTGTGATGCCGGCGGTAAAATAAAAACCGGACCCGGTCCGGCAGGGCTGCCGCCGCCTCTTTTTCGGAAGCGGCGGCTCCGGATTTTGAATTTGTATCGGATAAGTGAGGATATCCTATGATGAAGAAAATTGTACTCCCGGCCCTGTCGTGGGCACTGGGAACGGCGCTGATCATCTGCGCCGTCCTTCACCTGGGCGGAGATTTCCCGGACCTGGGAAGCTATGTGCAGCCGCGTCTGGGAGCCGGACTACTTGTATTCCTGATTGCGGGATTTTCTCTGTTCGGCACCTTCCGGAAGGATTTCCTCCGGGATTTCTTCCCCCTGGCGGCGGTGCTTGCCCTTCTCTGGATGGGGACCTTTACCTGGGCGTACGGATTTGCGTCTCTGCCGGAAAAGAAGCATCTCGGGGATTATTACACGCTGGGCGGCATCCTTTTTGCCCTTCCGTACTTCTATGCGGCCGCCGTCTGGAAGGTCCGCCGCATGAAGGCCCTTTTCGCGGCGCTGGCCTTCGTATATGCCTTTTTCATGATTCTCCTGCCGCTGGTCTATATCGGATATTATTTCCTCTTCGGCGGAGAAATGGACATGTTCGGCATGATGGCCGTACGCTCCACCCATCTGAAGGAAATCAAGGATTTTGTCCGCATCATGGCCACTCCGGCGAATATTGCGGGACTGGCCGCTGCGCTGGCGGTGCTGTTCTCGGTTTCGTACCTTTTCACGAAGAAGCTCCTGATGAAGATCCGCACCATGGAGGATCCCTTCCGCGGCAGCGGAAAAGGCTATACCGCTGCGCTGATTTTCTTCAGTCTCCTCTTTGCCGGCGGATACTACCGGATGATTACCCATGTATTCCCGCTGTCCATTGTGCGGGCCCTGAACAGCAGCGGCAGTGAATTCCAGCTTCTGCAGAAGCTGAATGACAATCTGGACAAAAATACGGCAGAAATGACCTTCCTGACTCCGGGAGCGGGCATTGACGAGGGAACCCATATCGTCATCATCGGGGAAAGTGAAAACCGGGATCATATGAAGGCCTTCACGCCGGATTATCCGGAAAATACCACGCCCTGGCTGTCTGCCATGGCGGAGACGCCGGACTTCTCTCTGAGCCGGCTGGCTTATTCCAATTTCCCGAATACGCTCATGTCCCTTTCTTATGCCATGACCAGTGCCAATCAGTACAACGGCATGAACCTGGAAAAGGTGGTGTCCATGGTGGATGTGGCAAAGAAGGCAGGGTACCGCACGGACTGGATTTCCTTCCATAACCGGTCGTCCCTTTCCTCCGCAGGCGTCACCATGATTGCCGAGCGGTGCGATGATTCCTACTGGGAAAAGAATTATGACGGCTATACGCTGGAGGTGCTGAAAAAGCTGCCTCCGGCGAAGAAGCGGGTCATCTTCATCAACATTGACGGCAGCCACTATACCTATCTGGCCCGCGTTCCTGTCGATCTGCGGGATCAGCTCGGAATTTCGGAAAACGATCCGTACCATGACTACGATCTGACCGTGGCCTACAGCGACCTGGTCATGAAGGAAATCTTCGAGTATGCCAAGGCAAACCTGAATCTGAAATCCATGGTTTATTTCTCCGATCACGGGGAAAACATGAAGCATTTCCATACCACAAGCCCCTTCTACTATGATATGGTGCACATTCCCTTCTTTGTCTATCTGTCGCCGGACTATCAGGCGGAAAATCCGGGCATGATGGAAGCGCTGAAGGCGAATGAAAACAGGCCCTTCACCAACGACCTGGCCTTTGAAACCGTCACGGGCATCTGGAATGCGAAGACGAATTACTACGATTCCCGCTATGACCTTTCCTCCCCGGATTACTCCATTACAATGGACAATGCGGTGACCTTTGAGGGCAGAAAGCGGATTGCCGATGACCCGGCTCTGCAGAAATAAAGAGCTTTCGGCAGCAAAAAAGAACCGGAAAATGAGAATGAATCATTTTCCGGTTCTTTTTATCGTTTATTACGGGAGCTTTCCGGCCTGCCGCAGGGTTCAGCAGTCCTGGGCGTCCGGCTTTTCCTTTTCCGCGGCTTTCTGCTTTTTCCAGCAGGATTCGCAGATGCCGTAAATTTCCACCTTATGGCCCGTCACATGGAAGGAGGGACCTGCATAGCGCTCCGCGTCGGGAAGCGGGCACGAGGAAAGGGGAAAGAGGTTGTGGCATACGGTGCAGAGCGCATAGTGCCGGTGCCCCTGGCGGCGCAGCTCGTAGAGCGCCGTGTTTTCATCGGAAAGGACGGTTTTTTCCACCAGTCCCTTTTTCAGGAAAATGTCGAGGCTTCTGTACACGGTGGATTTCCAGAGCTTTTCATCTTTGCCGAGGGCCTGTCCGATCTTTCCCGCAGAAAGCGGACGGGACGCGGAGGCAAGGATTTCCCATACGGCGAGGCGCTGCTTTGTCTTCCGGATATCTTTCGGGAAAGGAATCATGCTTGCCCTCCCCGGAGACTTTTCCGTCCGGAAAGTACCTTCTTCCACTGCTTTCCCGCAATGATGACCAGGAGCAGTGCCACCGATGCGAGCGACACCAGACCGCCCGGGGCGGCATCAAAGAAGAAGGACCCCATCAGACCGGCCATCATGGACAGGAGAGACAGCACCATGGACCAGAGGAGCGTCGCCCGGAAGCCCTTTTCCAGCTGGAGGGCGCCTGCTACGGGAAGGGCAATCATGGAGGACAGCACCAGTACGCCGACAATCTTGATGGAAATGGATACTGCTGCGGCCATGATAATGGCAAAGACATAATTGAAAAGGTCGACGCGGATGCCTGCCACCCGGGCGGCTTCCTCATCGTAGGTCATGCAGACCAGGGAGTCATAGAAAAATGCCAGAAGGAGCAGGGAAAAGAGTGTCAGGACCGCAATGCCGATCATATCGGCAGGCGTCACCGTGAGAATGCTGCCGAAAAAGAAGGCGCTGGCATTTCCCCGGATCAGGCCGGAGGAAAGAATGGTAATGGCTGTCCCGGCTGACAGGGACAGGGTGATGGTGAGGATCAGGTCCAGATAATGGGGAAAATATTTCCGCAGCCCTTCGATGAGAGCACCGCAGAGGGCGGTAAAGAGGAAAGACCCGGCGATGGGATTCATCCCGGAAAGCATGCCCAGAGAAATGCCCGCCAGGGAGGCATGGCTCATCGTATCGCCTATCATGGAGGACTTCCGGAGCACCATGAAAATCCCGATGCAGGGGCAGAGCAGGGAGATGCAGAGCCCTACGAAAAGGGCACGGTTCATGAAATCATACTCAAACAGAATGGGTCACCGCCTTTACTTCCTTGTCGAGACTTTCCGGGAAGGCCATGATTTCCCGGGCATATTTTTCCGGACTGCACAGATGGCCCCGGCCCTCCTTCAGGTGGTAAATCCGGGTGGAATTTTCCAGCGCTGCGTCCAGATTGTGCTCCACCGAAAGGATTGTGACCTGCTCCGTACGGTTCATTTCCTTCAGAAGACCGTAAATAACGGCCTGATTCGGCCGGTCCACGCCGGTGGAGGGCTCATCGAGCAGAATCAGGGAAGGACGGCCCAGAAAGGAACGGGCCAGGGCAATGCGCTGCTGCTGTCCCCCGGACAGGTCGCCGACCAGACGGTCCCGGAAATCCTCCATGCCCACCAGCGCCAGAACCCGGTCCGTTTCCGAACGGTCCCGGATGGACAGGAGACGGCGGTAGGAATCAAGGCTTTCCTTCACCGTGATGGGGAAACCCTTGTGAATGGACGCATTGGTCTGCGATACATAGCGGACAGCGCCCGGCGATTTCTGAATCGACCCGGAAACGGGGGAAAGAAAACCCAGGATGAGCTTCAGCAGCGTGCTTTTGCCGCATCCGTTTTCCCCGACAATGGAAATATAGTCGCCCCTCCGTACGGAAAGGCAGACATCATCCAGCACCCACGGAGGGCGTCCGGTATAGGAAAAATAAAGATGATCGATCGTGAGCATGAGACTCCTCGCAAAAAAGAAAAATCCGCCGCAGAGGCGGAGAAAGACAGTTTTCTGCCGATTGCCAAAAAGCAGCATATCCATTATACTTGAAACTGAGTCGCAAGTACAGAGTTTTATGAAGGAGATTCTATGAAATATACCATGCTGGGCGCGCTTCTTCTGGGAGCGCTGCTTTTCGGAGGCTGCGGGCAGGAAAAGCCGGCGGACGGGAAGCTTCCCGTGACGGCCAGCTTTGCCGCCGTGGCGGAAATCGGAAGGGAAATCGGCGGGGACCGGGTGCAGGTGGCCACGCTGATTCCCGAGGGCGCGGAGCCCCATGATTTCGAGCTGAAGCCGAGCAGCGTGAAAACCCTTGCCGGAAGCCGGGTCTTTCTTTATAACGGCCTCGGCATGGAGCCCTGGAAGGACCAGGCTCTGCAGAGCGCGGGAAACAGCAGCCTGATTGCTGTGAAAACCTCTGCCGGCATCGAACCGATTTATCTGGAGGAAGAGCACGGCCATGACCATGAGCCGGGACATGAACACGGCCATGACCATGGAGGAGAGGCTGTCGATCCCCATGTGTGGCTGACCCCGTCGGGGGGCATACAGATGGCGGAAAATATTGCCGCCGCTTATATAAAGGCCGATCCGGACGGCCGGGACTACTATGAAGCGAGAAAGGAAAACTTCATCCGCCGCCTCCGTGCGCTCGACGCGGAATACCGGGAAAAATTCGAAGAGGCACCGAAAAAGACCATCGTCGCCGGCCATGATGCTTTCGGATACCTCTGCCGGGACTACGGCCTCTGCCAGGAAAGCGTGCAGGATGTGTATGCCGAGGGAGAGCCCGGGGCGGGCGATCTGGCCCGTCTCGCCGATTTCTGCCGGGAAAACGGGGTGACCACCGTCTTTGCGGAAGAGCTGGCCAGCCCCCGCGTATCGGAAACGCTTGCCTCCGAGGCGGGTGCCCGGGTGGAAACCATTGATACGCTGGAGGGAAAGGCAGACGGCTCCTACGAGGAGCGGATTGCCGCCAATCTGGAAAAAATACGGAAAAGCCTGGAATGATGCCCGGCGGAAAATCCCGCTGTGGTACAATAGAACCATCAATGTGGAAGAAAATCAGGTGACGTTATGAGCTTTTGCAATCTTTGTCCCCGGGCATGCCGGGTGAACCGGAAGGAGTCCCTCACGGGAGAAGGCAGTCTGGGATACTGCCGGTGCGGCGTGCAGCCCGTCATTTCCCGGGCGGCCCTTCACTACTGGGAGGAACCGTGCATTTCCGGAACGAGAGGCGCCGGAACCGTATTCTTTGCAGGGTGCAATCTGTCCTGCGTATACTGCCAGAACTATGAAATTTCCGAGCTGCGGAAAGGCATCGAGGTGACGCCGGAACGGCTTCGGGAAATCTATTTCGAGCTGATTGCGCAGGGGGCGCACAATATCGATCTGGTGACGCCCACGCACTTCGCCCATGCGATTTTTCAGAGTCTGCGGGAACCCCTGCCCGTGCCGGTCGTATGGAACTGCGGCGGCTATGAAAGTGTCCACACCGTGGCATTCCTGCGGAAAAAGATTTCCTGCTGGCTTCCGGATTTGAAATATGCGGAGAGCGATATTGCAGAGAGATACAGCCGCTGCCCCGACTATTTCGAAAAGGCGTCTGCCGCCATCGAGCAGATGTTCCGCCAGACCGGCCCGTATGAGCTGAACAGTAACGGACTTCTCCGGAAGGGGGTCCTGATCCGTCACCTGATTCTCCCCGGCCAGGTGAAGAATACGAAGGAAGTCATCCGCTATGTGGCGGAAACCTTTGCGCCGGGGGATGTGCTTTTCTCCCTTATGCGCCAGTACGTCCCCTGCGGCCGTGCGGCGGAATTCCCCGAAATCAACCGCCGCATCACCGACGAGGAATACGAGGAATGCGAAAGCTATATGGAAGAAATGGGCATCACCGACGGCTACGTTCAGCAGAAGGACAGCTCCGACAAGATTTTCATTCCCGCTTTCGACGGCACGGGGGTGCTGAAAAAATAAAAAAAACTCCTCATCGCAAAGATGGGGAGTTTTTTTATGGGCTGGAAAGAAAAAGCCGGACCGTACGGGAAACGGTGGCCGGAATCGGAATCCCTGCGGGAAGATGAAACTGCTTTCCCGCAGGGATTTCTTTCGGCCGTTTTTTATTCCTTTGTTTCTCTTCCGTGCGCTCTTTCCATGAATTTCTTTTCATTCACGATAAAGCGGACATGCTCGGCTGTCCCGATTTCGCCGAAGGGGTCCCGGACGGTGATTGTAAAGGTGATCTTTTTTCCTTCCGCTGCAGTGACTTTTGCCTCGGCGGTGACGGTGCGCCCTTCCAGCGTGGGAGCCTTGTGGATGACGGTGATGGAACCGCCCACCGTGGTTTCTCCTTCTTCCAGTCCTTCCCGGACAGCGGCGCAGGCGGCCTCCTCCATGACGGCGCTCAGAACGGGAGTGGCCAGAACGGGGAGCGAGCCGCTCCGTACATGACAGGCCAGGTCCTTTTCTTCTACTTTCCGGGATGCTGTCCCGGTCATACCGATTGTAATCATACTATTCTCCTTTCTCCTCTGCGGGAGCTTTTGTATCCATTGTACAATGAAAAATCCCGGGGAAACAGGGGCTTTCCCCCACTTTGTCCCCCGTTTTCGTGATGTATATATAGGTATGCTATAATATAAGGGTATATTTCCCCTGATTTCAGGGACAGTGTTTCATTTTGAGGTGCCTTTTGGAAGAGCAAAATCATCACAGCCCGGAAG
>ENA-UEQO01002436-UEQO01002436.1-human-gut-metagenome-genome-assembly--contig:-NODE-2436-length-16625-cov-3.556804_pt1 | contig 16625 bp, 16 predicted proteins | sample MGYA00242938_ERZ507940 | MGnify/ENA primary metagenome ERZ507940 (study PRJEB26167, sample SAMN06115517) | human gut metagenome | host: Homo sapiens | place: China:Chongqing | collected 2014-12-03... | reverse complement strand
TGCTAGATCGAATTAGTTTAATTTTAAACAAAACCATATACTTATGAAGAAGCTTATTTCAGTGGAAGAGGCAGTAGCAAAGGTAAAAGATGGGATGACGGTTATGATTGGCGGGTTTCTTTCTAACGGGACACCTAACGCAATCGTTAACGCTTTGGCTCAATCGGAAGTGAAAAATCTGATTCTCATCGTGAACGACACCGCCTATCCGGATAAAGGATGCGGACAGTTGATCGCTAACAAGCAGGTGAAGAAAGTGATCGTGTCGCATATCGGTACGAATCCATGTACGAGTGAACAAATGAACAGTGGTGAACTGGAGATCGAATTCAGTCCGCAGGGTACTTTAGCCGAACGGATCCGTTCCGGTGGTGCCGGTTTGGGGGGAGTATTGACTCCGACAGGTATCGGAACCCTGGTAGCAGAAGGTAAACAAGTACTGAATATCGACGGTAAAGATTATTTGCTGGAAAAACCGTTGCGGGCGGATGTGGCTTTGATCGGTGCTAGTGTAGGGGATGAGTCCGGAAATTTAGTCTATAAAGGTACGACTCAGAATTTCAATCCACTGATGGCGACGGCTGCCGATTTGGTTATTGCGGAAGTGCAGGAGTTGGTAGAAACCGGAGATTTGTATCCCGAGCTGATAAAGACTCCCGGAATATTCGTGGATTTTTTAGTGAAAGGGTAGGGGGATAAGCTAAAGGCGAAGAGGCAAAAAGCGGGGAAGGTAAAAAAGAGGTGTAATCGAAAGGGATGGGTGTAGATCTGTTCCGGTTAATTTAAAAATATGGAAAAATCAATGATAAGACTTCGGATGAGCGCTAAAGATGCTCATTATGGCGGAAATTTGGTGGATGGAGCTCATATGGTGCATTTATTCGGCGATGTTGCGACCGAACTACTGATTATGCATGACGGAGATGAAGGTCTTTTTGTGGCCTATGACAATGTGGAGTTTTTGGCTCCGGTATATGCCGGCGACTATATCGAAGCTGTCGGTGAAATCGTGAAAGTAGGAAATACTTCCCGCAAAATGGTTTTCGAAGCCCGTAAGGTGGTCGCTGCCCGTCCGGATATTTCAGCTTCGGCTGCGGATGTCCTGGCTGAACCGATTGTGGTTTGCCGGGCCAGTGGAACCTGTGTGGTGAAAAAAGAGGATCAGCGGAAAGGATAATGTAAGTTAATAGTCTTGATAATTATGGAAAAATTGATTATAACAGCTGCGATCTGCGGGGCAGAGGTAACGAAAGAACAAAATCCCGCCGTTCCTTATACTGTAGAAGAAATCGTCAGAGAAGCAAAATCTGCTGTAGATGCAGGTGCTGCTATCGTTCATCTTCACGTACGTGAAGACGACGGTACGCCGACTCAGAGCAAAGCACGTTTCAAAACGTGTATAGACGCTATATATGAAGTATGCCCGGATGTGATTCTGATCCCTTCGACCGGAGGGGCTGTAGGAATGACAGCGGAAGAACGTCTGCAGCCGACCGAACTTTTCCCGGAAATGGCTACCCTGGATTGTGGCACCTGTAATTTCGGAGATGAGGTATTTGAAAATACCATGCCTATGATGAGGGATTTCGGTAAAAGAATGCTGGAAAACCAGATCAAACCGGAATACGAATGTTTCGAGATGGGACATCTCGAAACCGTATTGAATATGGCAAAGAAAGGTCAGGTACCGGGAGCTCCCATGCAGTTTAATTTTGTACTCGGTGTCCCCGGGTGTACGCCTGCAACAGTTCCTAATCTTTGCTGGCTTGTAAATGCTATTCCGGCAGGTTCTACCTGGACTGCAACCGGTATCGGACGCCATGCCTTTACTTTGGCTGCTCCTGCTATCGCTATGGGAGGAAATGTCAGAGTGGGGTTCGAAGATAATCTGTATCTCGAAAAAGGGGTGTTGGCAAAATCCAATGGCGAGTTGGTAGCTAAGGTCGTTCGTATCGCTAAGGAATTGGGACGCGAAATCGCTACCTCGGCCGAAGCACGGAAGATATTGAATTTGAAAGCTAAAGGCTGAAAAGCTATAGGCTATAAGTCGAAAGGTATAAAGTGAAAAAATTAAAGTAAATATTAAAAAATAAAACGTTATGAAAAAAGGAAATAAATACGGAACGCATAGAGTAATTTCACCGAAAGGAGTATTACCACAACCGGCTGACAAACTGGATAACAATATGGACGAAATCTATGATAACGAGATTTTGATCGATGTGCAAACTCTGAATATCGATTCGGCTAGTTTTACTCAGATTGAAGAACAAGCCGGAGGGGATAAAGCTAAAATTGCCGAGATCATGCTGGGAATTGTAGAGAAACAAGGAAAACACCGTAATCCGGTGACCGGTTCCGGTGGTATGTTACTGGGAACGGTGGAAAAAATCGGAGATGCTTTAGTTGGAAAGACCGATCTGAAAGTGGGAGATAAAATCGCAACTTTGGTGTCTTTGTCGCTGACTCCGCTTCGTATCGATAAAATTAAAGAAATCCGGGCAGATGTCGACCAGGTGGATATCGATGGTAAAGCTATTTTGTTTGAAAGCGGTATTTATGCGAAGATTCCGGCAGATCTGCCGGAAAAGTTGGCTTTGTCGGCTCTCGATGTAGCCGGTGCTCCGGCTCAGACTGCTAAATTGGTGAAACCGGGAGATACGGTATTGATTATCGGTGCCGGTGGTAAATCGGGTATGTTGTGTTGCTATGAAGCAAAGAAACGTGCTGGTGTTACCGGTAAAGTAATCGGTTTGTGCCATAGCCAGAGAAGTACCGAACGGCTTCAGAAATTAGGCTTCTGTGATTATGTATTCTCGGCCGATGCAACTCAGCCGGTTCCGGTTATGGAGAAAATTGCCGAACTGACGAATGGTGAAATGTGTGATATTACGATCAATAATGTGAATATTACGGATACTGAGATGACCAGCATCTTGTGTACTAAAAATGACGGATTGGTCTATTTCTTCTCTATGGCGACCAGTTTTACGAAGGCTGCTTTGGGAGCGGAAGGTGTCGGCAGCGATGTGACTATGATCGTTGGAAATGGGTATACCAAAGGACATGCTGAGATTACACTGCAGGAACTTCGTGAAAGCGAGGCATTACGGAAGATATTTACAGAGTTGTATGCCTGAATGGTCGGGATTTTATAATCCCGACGAATTAAAAATATGTTTTTATGGCTAGCAGAAGAAAAGAGTTTTTCCCTGAAGTGACCGATGAACAATGGAACGATTGGCATTGGCAGGTGAAGAACAGGATTGAAACTTTGGATCAGCTGAAGAAATACATCCGGCTGACACCAGATGAGGAAGAGGGTATCCGTGAGTCGCTGAAGACATTACGGATGGCGATCACACCTTATTATCTGAGTCTGATCGATCCCGATAATCCTTATTGTCCGATCCGTAAACAATCGGTGCCGACCATTGAAGAATTACACCGGTCACCGGCTGATCTGGAAGATCCCTTGCATGAAGACGGTGATTCACCCGTACCGGGACTGACCCACCGTTATCCTGACCGGGTGTTGTTCCTGATCACCGATATGTGTTCGATGTATTGCCGGCATTGTACCCGGCGCCGCTTTGCCGGACATCACGATTGTGCCACTCCATTGGAAAGAATCGATAAATGTATCGAATATATCGCTAATACCCCCCAGGTGAGAGATGTCCTCCTATCGGGAGGGGATGCCTTATTGGTCAGTGACGAACGATTGGAATATATCATCAAACGGCTGCGTGGAATCCCTCATGTCGAGATTATCCGTATCGGGTCGAGAACACCGGTGGTGTTACCCCAGCGCATTACGCCGGAATTGGTAAATATGCTCCGGAAATATCATCCGATTTGGCTGAATACTCATTTCAACCATCCGAACGAAATTACCGAAGAGTCGGCGGCTGCTTGTGCCCGGCTGGCTGATGCGGGTATACCTCTGGGAAATCAGTCTGTCCTGCTCCGCGGGATCAACGATTGTACACATGTCATGAAAAAATTGGTGCACGAGTTGGTCAAGATCCGGGTACGTCCCTATTACATCTATATCTGTGATCTTTCTGTGGGGATCGGTCATTTCCGTACCCCTGTATCGAAGGGAATCGAGATTATCGAGAACCTGCGGGGACATACTTCCGGTTATGCCGTGCCTACTTTCGTCGTGGATGCTCCCGGTGGAGGCGGAAAAATTCCGGTGATGCCGACCTATCTGATTTCTCAGGGCCCCAATCGGGTGGTGTTGCGTAATTTTGAAGGCGTGGTGACTACGTATACCGAACCGACGGATTACAGAGATGAATGCCACTGTGAAGAGTGTGAGAAGCGCCGTAAAACAGAAGGAGTGGCTGAGTTGCTGAGCGGAGAACGCTTGTCTCTCGAACCGGCGAATCTGGATCGTAAGACACGTAATCTATTGGCGAAAGGATAAATTATTTGTGATTTTGGATTTACCGTTTCATTCGATTGAAAGGATAAATCCGGAATCATAAATGAAAATGCTGAACAGATGGGTTTTGTTGATGACATATCCGATTACAGGAGTCTGGCAATTGTCGGATTGGAGAAAAATACAGGGAAAACAGAATGCCTGAATTACATCCTTCGCAGGATAAAAGATTCGGCAGATCGGTTCGCTCTGACTTCGATCGGAATTGACGGAGAAAACCGGGATCAGGTATGTCAAACCCCGAAACCCGAGATTATCGTGCCGGAAGGAATGATATTCGTTACTTCGGAGAAACATTACCGGGAAAGGAGGTTGGTGGCTGAAATCATGGAAATCGATGATCATCGGACTGCTTTGGGACGGTTGGTTATCGCCAGGGCTAAAACTTCGGGAAAAGTATTGCTTTCAGGGCCTGCGGATACTGCCGGGTTGAAAAGTCTGATCCGGCATATGAAAGATTTCGGGGTACGAACGACCTTGGTCGACGGGGCTTTGTCCCGTTTAAGCCTGGCGTCTCCCACCGTTACGGAGGCGATGGTCTTAGCGACGGGGGCTGCTGTTTCCGGGAATATTCGGGAATTGGTGAGACGTACCCGTTATGTTTGTGATTTGATCGATCTGGAAGAGGTGGACGAAGTTTTACAAGAGAGGTTGGATGCCATTCAACAAGGTGTATGGGCGGTCGGGCCGGAGGGAGAATGTATCGATCTGAAATTGCCTTCTGTGTTTATGCTGGAGAAAAGTGGAACCGATCTGCTGCAATATGGGCATCGGATCTTTATTGCCGGTGCTGTGAGTGATAAAGTATTTCAGTTTTTACGCGTACAGAAACAGACCGTAGAATTGATCGTCCGTGATTTTACCCGTGTTTTTGCCGCACCTGAGTCTTTTTATGCCTTTTTACGTAAGGGCGGAAGATCAATCCTCAGTCTCCGGGAGGATTACTTTTGGATTCGTTGCGTTTGCAGCAAGCATTGGAAGAAAGCTTGCAAATTCCGGTGTATGATGTGAAAAAAATAGAAAAAGTCGGTAAAAACCGTTGAGGATATGATTTTAAGGGAAGCGATAAGACAAGTCAGGGGATTCCGTTATATGATCGAACAATTGGATATCTGTTCGGCTGTAGGCCGGAGGGTATTGTATGATCTGCCCTGGCTCGATTCGAAATCTCGGTTGGAGGCCGAATTTGAACGTATTCAAAAGATCATGGTACTTTTTGAACAACCTGAAAATGAATCCCGGCTGGAACGTTTGACTGGTAAGCTGATGCAGGTGAGAGATATCCGGGGGACGATCGGGCGGATGGCGATGGAGCAAGTGTTGGATGATCTTGAATTGTTCGAATTGAAAACTTTTGCTTTGTGCTCGGAAGAAATCAGGGGACTTGTCGAAGAATGGCGGATTGTTTTACTCCCGGAACTGGAGCCGGTTGTACGTTTGTTGGATCCGGAAGGGAATCGGATTCCTCATTTTTATATTTATGATACTTATTCGGCTGAGCTGGCCAGGCTGAGAGCTGAAATAAAACAAAAGAGCCTTCAAGGGGCAGAAGAACGGGAATTAGAAGCGTTGTATGTACAAAGTGTGGTTTTGGAAGACAAGGTACGCGAAGAGTTGTCTGTGCAGTTGAGACCTTATCACGACGATTTGAAACAGGCTTTGGAAGCGGTCGGATTGCTGGATGTCGTATTGGCAAAAGCCAGACAAGCAATAAGAGGACAATTGACTTTGCCGCAAATTCCGGAAGAGGGGGAAATGGTGTTCGAAGGTCTTTTCCATCCTCAGATCCGGGAGATTTTAGAACAGGAAGGAAGAGCGTTTCAGGCTGTAGATTTGAAATTGGAAAAGGGAACGACGGTGATTACCGGAGCCAATATGGCCGGAAAGACAGTGTTGTTGAAAAGTGTGCAATTGGCGCAATACCTGATGCAGTTCGGTTTTTATGTACCTGCCCGGCGGGCGGGTATGCCGCTCGTGGAACAAGTCTTGACCAGTATCGGGGATGATCAGGATGAATTGAACGGTCTCTCTTCTTATGCGGCTGAGATGTTGCGGGTGGATGAAATGATCCGGCAAGTCAGGCAGCGAAGTAAAATTTTGGTGCTGATAGACGAATTGGCCCGGACGACCAATCCCGTCGAGGGACGGGCAATTGTGAATGGGGTAGTGGATTTTTTGACTACTCACCGGGTGATGGCTATGGTTACTACCCATTATAGCGGAATAACGGCCGAATGCCGTAAATTGAGAGTGCGGGGATTTGTAGAGAATCGGGTTGAAGGGAATATGACCCTGAAAAATATCAATGAGTTTATCGATTATTCACTCGAAGAAGACAGCGGAGAAGAAGTTCCCCAGGAGGCGATGCGTATTGCCTGGATGCTGGGGATCGACCGTGGAGTGTTGGAACGGGTGGAAAATTATTTGCAGGAAGAAAATCCTGATTGGAAAAAGACAGTACAGTAGAAAGAAAATATATATGAAAAGTAAATTAGGAATAGATTTTGATAAAGTCGGACATGCCCGTGAAATGGCCCGTAAGATTGCTGACCAGGTGCAGGATTTTGTGGATGGCTATACGACAGTGGCTGTCGAAAGGACATTGTGTCGTTTGCTGGGTATCGACGGAGTGGATGTTCATGCTGTCCCTCTGCCGAACATTTTGGTAGACGAGCTGAAAGAAAAGAACGTGTTGGGAGAAGGAATTTTATTCTTTCTGGGTAATGTAATGGTGGAAACCGGAATGACTCCGCAGGAAATAGCCGAACAAGTGGCTGCCGGGAAAGTAGATGTCACCCGGGTACCGGTATGTACTCCCGGCCAGCGGGAAAAAGCGTTGCAACCCTATATCGAGGCCAGTATCCGTCGGATTTCCGACAACCGGAAACGGCGTGAGAATTATATCGCAACGATCGGAGAGGGAGCAAAGCCTTATCTTTATGTCATTGTCGCTACCGGTAATATTTACGAAGACGTGGTACAGGCACAGGCGGCTGCCCGGCAAGGGGCGGATGTCATTGCTGTGATCCGTACAACGGGGCAAAGTTTGTTGGACTATGTACCCTATGGGGCTACGACAGAAGGATTCGGCGGAACTTTTGCCACCCAGGAAAATTTTCGGATTATGCGGAAAGCTTTGGATGAGGTAGGAGAAGAAGTCGGTCGTTATATTCGGCTGTGTAATTATTGTTCCGGTTTATGTATGCCGGAGATTGCTGTGATGGGAGCTTTGGAAGGGCTGGATGTGATGTTGAACGATGCATTGTATGGAATTTTATTCCGGGATATCAATATGCAGCGGACGTTGGTCGACCAGTTTATGTCGCGGGTGATCAACGGCTTTGCCGGAGTGATAATCAACACAGGCGAAGATAACTACCTGACTACTGCCGACGCTGTCGAAGAAGCACATACTGTTTTGGCTTCCGATCTGATCAATGAACAATTGGCTTTATTGGCCGGGCTGCCGGAAGAACAAATGGGCCTGGGACATGCTTTTGAAATGGATCCCATGCTGGAAAACGGCTTTTTGTACGAATTGGCTCAGGCCCAGATGACCCGGGAAATTTTTCCGAAGGCTACTTTGAAATATATGCCTCCGACGAAATTTATGACCGGAAATATTTTCCGCGGACATATTCAGGATGCTCTTTTCAATATGATCGGAATCTGGACTTCACAAGGTATTCAACTGTTGGGAATGCCGACCGAAGCCATACATACTCCATTTATGTCGGATCGTTATCTGTCGATCGAGAATGCCCGTTATATTTTTAATAATATGAAAAATATCGGAGATGAAGTGGTCTTTAAAGAAAACGGGATTATACAAAACAGGGCGAAAGAAGTGTTGGATAAAGCTACCGTTCTCTTGGAAAAGATTGAACGGGAAGGACTTTTTACAGCCTTGGAAAAAGGAATTTTTGCCGATATCAAGCGTCCTAAAAACGGAGGAAAAGGATTGGACGGCGTTTGTGCCAAGGGAAAGAACTATAGCAATCCTTTTGTAGAGATCATGATGAACAGATAACAAAAATCGTAAATCAAATAAAGATTATGAGCGGAGGTTTATATTCAACAGAAGGGAGAGATTTCGATCAAACCCTCGATCTGAAAAAGATAAAACCCTACGGGGATACGATGAACGACGGAAAGACACAGCTGAGTTTCACTTTACCTGTACCTGCCGGAGATGAAGCGATAGAGGCTGCTAAACAGTTGATGAAAAAAATGGGATTTGAAAATCCTCAGGTGGTGTTTCATCAGGAACTGACGAAAGGATATACTTTTTTTAATTGTTATGGAAATTGTGTACACACGGTAGATTATAGCAATATCTATGTGCCGAAAGTGGAATCGACCAAGTGGGATATGGGAGAGACCGATCAGTTTGTCCGGGAACATATCGGTCGGAAAATTGTGGTGATCGGAGCTAGTACCGGAACAGATGCCCATACGGTGGGAATCGACGCTATTATGAATATGAAAGGTTTTGCCGGACATTATGGTTTGGAGCGGTATGAAATGTTCGAAGCCTTGAATATGGGTAGCCAGGTGACCAACGAGGAATTTATCGCTAAGGCTATCGAGTTGAAAGCTGATGCTTTATTGGTTTCGCAGACCGTGACTCAGAAAGATATTCATATTAAAAATCTGACGGAACTCGTGGAGATGTTGGAAGCCGAAGGATTACGGGACAAAGTGATCCTGGCTTGTGGTGGTCCCCGGATTTCACACGAGTTGGCGAAAGAATTGGGGTACGATGCCGGCTTCGGGATGAATACCTATGCCGACGATGTCGCCTCGTTTATTGCGCAGGAATTGGATCGAAGAATGAATCATTGAAAATATACAAGCTATGGAAAAAGAACAAATCAGGGAAGTGATTGCCAGGAGAGTGGCAATGGAACTCCACGATGGAGACGTGGTGAATCTGGGTATCGGTTTGCCGACTTTAGTACCGAATTATCTGCCTGAAGGTGTCGAGGTCATCTTACAAACGGAGAATGGATTGATCGGTATGGGGCCGACTCCTGCTCCGGGAGAAGAAGATCCGGACTTGATCAATGCCGGCGGTGGAGCGATAACGGCTCTGCCCGGAGCGGCCAGCTTCGATAGTGCTACTTCGTTCGGTATTATCCGGGGCGGACACGTAGATGTCAGTATCCTGGGGGCCTTGCAAGTAGATGAAAAAGGAGATTTAGCCAACTGGATGCTACCGGGGAAAAAAACACCGGGAATGGGAGGAGCGATGGACCTGCTGATGGGAGCCGGTAAGGTGATCCTGGCCATGGAACATACGGCAAAAGGAAATCCGAAAATCCTGAAAAAATGTACTTTACCTTTGACAGCCAAGGGGCAGGTGAATATGATCGTTACAGAAATGGGAGTTATGGAGATCACACCCGGGGGAATTGTACTGAAAGAGATACATCCTGAGTTTACGGTAGAACAGGTGCAGGCAGCTACAGAAGCAACTCTGATCGTTGCCCCGGATTTAAAAAAGATGTGCTGAACGACGAAAGCGTATTGAAGGAAATCACGATGGAGGATGGATGGTGGATACCTCTAGCCCGAATCGTAAACTATAAATTAAAAAAGGTATGGATTTTTCATTATCAAAAAAAGAGATATTGTTTCAGCAGATGATCAGAGCATTTGCTGAGAAAGAAGTAAAACCGCTGGCGGCAGAAGTGGACGAAGAAGAGAGATTCCCTGTCGAAACGGTAGAAAAAATGGCGAAACTGGGGATTATGGGTATCCCTTTCCCGGTGGAATATGGCGGAGCCGGTGGTGATAACGTATTGTATTCTATGGCTGTAGAGGAATTGTCCCGGGTATGTGCAACGACCGGGGTTATTGTTTCTGCCCATACCTCTTTGTGTGCTTCTCCGATCTATGAATTCGGAAATGAAGAACAACGGAAAAAATATTTACCCAAATTATGTTCGGGAGAATGGATCGGAGCTTTTGGTCTGACCGAACCGAATGCAGGTACCGATGCCTCTGCCCAGCAGACAATGGCTGTTGCTGAAGAGGATCATTATGTGCTCAACGGGTCCAAAATATTTATTACGAATGCAGCTTATGCACACGTTTACATCGTTATGGCGATGACCGATAAGTCGCAGGGTACACGAGGAATCTCTGCTTTTATCGTTGAACGGGATTTTCCGGGATTTTCCATCGGTAAAAAAGAGAAAAAGATGGGGATCCGGGGATCCGCAACCTGTGAGTTGATTTTTGAAAATTGTATTGTGCCTAAAGGAAATATGCTGGGTAAACCGGGTGAAGGATTTAAAATTGCGATGAAGACGCTCGATGGCGGACGTATGGGAATTGCTTCACAGGCCTTGGGAATTGCTCAGGGAGCCATGGATGAGACAATAAAATATGTGAAAGAACGGAAACAGTTCGGACGCTCTATCGGACAATTTCAGAATACCCAATTTCAGTTGGCCGATTTAAATGCCAAGATCGAAGCTGCCCGTTTGTTGGTGCGGACGGCTGCCTGGAAGAAAGACAGGAAAATCCCTTACTCTGTCGATTCGGCACGGGCTAAGTTATTTGCTGCTGAAACAGCGATGGAAGTGACGACAAAAGCCGTACAGTTCCACGGAGGGTATGGATATACCCGTGAGTATCCGGTCGAACGGATGATGAGAGATGCCAAGATTACGGAGATTTATGAGGGAACCTCTGAAGTACAGCGGATGGTGATTGCTGCTGCTCTATTGAAATAATAATGTTTTCCGCATTGAACTTATAAAAAGAGAATACATGAAAATAGTAGTTTGTATAAAACAAGTACCTGATACGACAGAGATCAAACTCGATCCGGTAACAGGAACAATGATACGGGATGGTGTACCTAGCATTATGAATCCCGACGATAAAGGTGGATTGGAAATGGCTTTGGCCTTGAAAGATAAATATGGTGCGCAGGTAACCGTTATTACGATGGGACCGCCTCAGGCCGATGATATTTTGCGTGAAGCTTTTGCCATGGGAGCCGACCGGGCGATTCATTTGAGCGACCGTAAGTTTGCCGGTGCAGATACATTGGCTACGTCGAATGCTATTGCCGGTGCTTTACGGATGCTGGATTTCGACCTGGTCATTACCGGCCGGCAGGCGATCGATGGAGATACGGCGCAGGTAGGACCTCAGATTGCCGAGCATCTCGATTTGCCACAAGTGACGTATGTCGAGAATTTGGAATTCGATGGTGACAAGTTGTTTACGATCCGTAAATCTACCGAAGAAGGATATCAAACCGTACAGGTGGAATCTCCCTGTGTCGTTACTGTTCTGGCTACGGCAAACAAAGCGCGCTATATGTCTGTGCGGGGAATCGTAGAGGCATACGATCGGGAAGTGGAAATCTGGAATTTTAATAATATCAGTGTGGATGAAGCTAAATTGGGATTGAACGGTTCGCCGACGCGGGTATGGAAGTCTTTTACCAAAGGAGCTAAAGCAGCCGGAAAAGTTTTCGAAGTGGAACCGGCCGAAGCTGTAGATGTTATTATCGAAAAATTGAAAGAGAAATTTATTATTTAATACATGATTTTAGAGGAAAACCGGGAATAATCCGGTGAAATCTAAAGTTTAAAATCTGATGAAGATGGATAAATCTCAATATAAAGACGTTTATGTATTCGTAGAGCAACGGGAAGGAGTTATTCAGAAAGTTGCCATCGAATTATTGGGGAAAGCCCGGGAGTTGGCCGATAGCCTGAATGAAAAAGTGGTGGCGATGTTGTTGGGTTATGAAGTGGCGGGTCAGGCACAGGAATTGATCGCTTATGGGGCCGATGTCGTATTGTGTGCTGACGAACGGGAGCTGGTACAATATAATACCGAGCCTTACGCTCAGGCGATTACACAGATTGTACATGAGCGTAAACCCAGTATCGTACTGATTGGAGCGACGACGATCGGCCGGGATTTGGGCCCTCGTTTATCCGCCCGTTTAGAGACCGGGTTGACAGCCGATTGTACGGGCCTCGCTATCTCGGATGAACGGGATTTGCTGATGACCCGTCCTGCATTCGGAGGAAATCTGATGGCGACGATTATTTGTAAAGAACACCGGCCGCAAATGTCGACCGTACGTCCGGGAGTGATGCGCACGAAACCGAAAGATGAACAACGTGCCGGAACGGTAGAGAAGGTGAATATTCATTTCGATAAGTCGAAATTTAAAGTGCGGATTCTCGAGACGGTGAAAGAACAAAAGAATCGTATCGATATAACAGAAGCGAAGATTCTCGTATCCGGAGGCCGTGGTGTAGGTAATACGGAGGGATTTGAGATGCTCGGAAAATTAGCGGAAACGCTGAATGCCGAGGTTTCTTCTTCACGTGCCATGGTGGATGCCGGGGTTATGCCTCATGACCGTCAGGTTGGCCAAACCGGGAAAACCGTTCGTCCCGATCTGTATTTCGCTATGGGTATTTCCGGAGCTATTCAGCATTTGGCCGGAATGGAGGAATCGGAATTTATCGTTGCCGTGAACAAGGATAAATATGCTCCGATTTTTAACGTTGCCGACCTGGGAATTGTCGGGGATGTGAAACAGATCGTTCCGTTGCTGACCGAGAGGTTGGCAAACATCCGGAAAACTGACAAATAAAAGCCCGGACATGGAGTATCAAAAATTAATGCTGGAAAAACAAGATCGTGTTTGTCTGGTAAAGATCAATCATCCGGAGGCATTGAATGCCTTGAATACGGTGATCTTGCAGGAATTGGACCGGGCATTCGATGAAATTGCAGCCGATCCGGAAACCGATGTGGTTATTCTGACAGGCGAAGGACGTTCGTTTGTTGCGGGAGCCGATATTGCTGAAATGAGTGTGATGAAGGCCGAAGAAGGCCGGCGTTTCGGTGAGTTAGGGGCTGCTGTTTTCCGGAAAATCGAACTGATGGCTAAGCCGGTTATTGCTGCCGTGAATGGATTTGCTTTAGGAGGAGGATGTGAACTGGCGATGGCTTGTGATATCCGTATCGCCTCGGCTAAGGCGAAGTTCGGTCAGCCGGAAGTGGGACTTGGGATCACGCCGGGATTTTCCGGTACCCAGCGTTTACCGCGTTTAGTCGGATTAGGTAAAGCCAAAGAGTTGATTTATACGGCTGCGGTTATCCATGCCGAGGAAGCTTGCCGGATCGGACTGGTGAACAAAGTGGTGGAATCGGAAGAATTGATGAATGAGTGTATGGCTATGGCAAAGACTATTGCTGCTAAAGCGCCATTGGCGGTTCGTTATGCCAAAGAAGCTATCAACCGGGGAGTGGAAACGGATATGGATACCGGTATCGTCATCGAAAACGGTTTGTTCGGGTTGTGTTTCGCAACGACCGACCAGAAGGAAGGCATGGAAGCTTTTTTATGGAAACGTAAACCCGAATTTGAAGGGAATTAAAATCTTTGTAATTTAAATTTATCGATTATGAAAATATGCATTGTTGGAACAGGGACTATGGGACATGGTATTGCCCAGGTATTTGCCCAGGCCGGACATGAGGTATTGTTAAAAGGCCGTTCTGAAGCTTCTTTGGCAAAAGCCCACAAAGCTATGGATAAAAATCTTTCCAGAATGGTGGAAAAAGGTAAATTGGAAGCCGGGGTTAAAGATCAGGTATTGGCCAGGATTAAAGATTCGATGAAATATGAGGATTGTGCCGATGCTGATTTGGTGATCGAGGCGATAGCTGAAGATATGGCTACCAAGCATGAGATATTCAAATTGTTGGACGGAATTTGTAAACCGGAAGCGATATTGGCAACCAATACTTCTTCGCTTTCTATAACGGAAGTGGCCGCTGTGACTAACCGTCCGGAAAAGGTGATCGGTATGCATTTCTTCAATCCTGTTCCGGCTATGAAACTGGTGGAAGTGATCAAAGGCCGGCTGACTTCGGCAGAGGTGCATGATCAGGTATTTGCTTTATCGCAGGAAATCGGGAAAGTGCCCGTCAGTGTCGAGGAAGCTCCTGGATTTATAGTCAACCGGATTCTGATCCCTCTGGTGAACGAAGGCATCGGTATATTAGCTGACGGAGTGGCGAAAAAAGAGGAAATCGATGCCGCGATGAAATTAGGGGCTAACCATCCTATGGGACCATTGGAACTGGGTGATTTGATCGGATTGGATGTTTGTCTGGCTATTATGGAAGTGTTGTACCGGGAATTCGGTGACTCTAAATACCGGCCTCATCCTTTGTTGCGGAAAATGGTTCGCGCTAACTTATTGGGACGGAAGACCGGAGTCGGGTTTTATGACTATCGGAAATAATGAGGAGAGTCTTCTTTACCGGGATACGATGCTGGGGAATATTTCCCCAGCATTTTTACTTTTTCCCCACTTTCTACAAGCTGCGATTCTTAATCTGTTGTATGTAATATATTGATAATTAGTATATTTTGTTGATTTTGTGCTTGTGGCATCGGCTTTGTCCTGTTTAAGGACAGAATCTAACTCTAAAAAATAATAGTATGAAAAAGATCGTCATTTTAGGAATCGGAGCTTCTATGTTCTTCTTGGGTAGTTGCGTAGAGAGTTCTCAGAAATATAAGTCTTTACAAGCCCGTCTGGATTCTTTGAGTACAGTACATATTATGCAGAATTCCGAAATGGAGAGTATGCTGGCCGATTTGAACGATATTTCTGCCGGAATGCAATCGTTGCGGGATGCCGAACGTTTATTGACTTTGGAAACAATTAATGAAAATAAAGCCAATAGTAAATCCAAACAGCAATTGAATCAGCTGAAAAAAGACGTACAGGCTATTACCGAGGCGATCGCTTCTTATAAAGAACAGATTTCCAAACTCGAAGGTAAGAATAAAAGCCAGTCGGCCGAGTTTAAAAGATTGATTGCCGGCTTAAATGCGGAATTGGATCAACGTACACAGAAACTGAATGAAATTACTAAACAATTGGCTGAGAAGAATCAGCAATTGGCAGTGAAGACCGAGGAAGTCGCTAATCTGACCGAGAATGTGGAAGCTTTGGATAAAGCCAATAAAAGTCAGCAAATGACGATCAATGAACAGGATATGGCGATTCATCAGGGACACTATTTGATTGGAAACCGCAAAGAGCTGAAAGAAGCTGAGGTAATTTCCAGACAAGGGATTTTCTGTCCGCCGATCGTATCGTCACAAGCACAAAAAGCCAACTTTACCGATTTGGATATCCGTGAGATGAAGGTGATCCCGTTGAATAGTAAAAATTACTTTCTGTCCATCCTGCTGAGTCCTATACTTTGGAGACCGGTGAAGATGGTAATATGACCCTGAAAATCAATGACGAAAATAATTTCTGGAAACAAACAAAATACTTGGTTGTGATGATTGGATAAAAGCGGGAATAATTTTAACTGAGAGAGGCATACCCAAAAAGTATGTCTCTTTTCTTTTTTCACAACGATTATTCTTGTCGAGAGAGAAAATAAAGAAGTTTTTTTTGATTTAAAGACAGTTCGTTTAGAAAACTAGCCGAAGATCATCAGGATTTTTAAAAGTGTATCCGATGAGAAAATCGCTTTCAATTTGTCGATGCTTTTGTATTTCAGTGTTTTAACACTGTTTACTGAGATGTTCATTTCCTGTGCTATTTGCTGATTGTCGAGGCCTTGAAAAGCGAGCTGCATGACTTGTTTACTACGGGGAGGTAATTTTTCGATTTCCTTGATGATCTGTAAAGCGACATCTGTTTCGACTATAACATTGAAAATGTTCACTTCTTTGAGCGAACGGCTATTCACGAATTTTTCCTGTAATTTCAGTTTTCTTAACCATTCGAGAGAGAGGTTATGTACCAACATATACATATAATTATCGATGCTTTCGATTTCCTTCTCTTTGGACACTAATTCCCAAAGCCGTGCAAAAGCTTCCTGGACAATGTCCTCTGATGCCGATTTATCGTTCAGAAACCGGTTGGCTGCAAAACATAAAGGAGCATACAACCGATTCATTGTACTGGCAAATTCATTTGGAGAAGAATTTTTAATCCCTTGTTTTGCTGTTGATTTCATCTTTATTTAACCTGAAAGTCGAAAACAAAGGTAAAAAATTGTAAGAATCATTCATCTTTTTGGAAGACTTATTAGTCTTTAATATAAAGTGTAATTCGATATAAAACAAATTATGTGTCTTGTA
>ENA-UEQO01002432-UEQO01002432.1-human-gut-metagenome-genome-assembly--contig:-NODE-2432-length-16651-cov-8.026668_pt1 | contig 16651 bp, 8 predicted proteins | sample MGYA00242938_ERZ507940 | MGnify/ENA primary metagenome ERZ507940 (study PRJEB26167, sample SAMN06115517) | human gut metagenome | host: Homo sapiens | place: China:Chongqing | collected 2014-12-03... | reverse complement strand
TGAGATTTTAAAATTAAAACTTGTTCAATTTTGTACGGAAAAGTTACTTTATTAGAATTAATGTAAAGAGTTTTTCCATTCGTTTCAACTATCGGTAACATAAAATCTTCTCCTTTTATAGTGGTCTGAAATTGCCAAATGAATTAAAATATTGACCCATTAAATCAAATTGTAATCCCCCTCCCAAACCCCATTCTGGAACTTCATTTGCTATACCAAAACGTACCTCTGTACCAGCCGGTAGTTCTACATCACAAATATGTGTTGGCTCATATGGTAATGCAAACTTATCTTTAATTTGCTTTGAAGACAATCCTTGAATCTCTTCATAGTTCATTACCCACTGGCCCTTTGCACTTGTTATGTTTTTAGTATACACTCTAACAAACGTGGTATCTTCAGTTAATTCGATAGTTGTTACATTAGTTCCCGGCTTATAAGAGGGATTTGTATATCCATTTTGTTTTAAAATTTCATTTACGTTTTCAGCTGAATTAAAATCAATTACATCAGAGCATGCCCAAGAAGGAATATCATCATATTTTGACATCAAAACAAAAAAATTCATCATCCTGTTTAGAAGCAGTTTTTATGAACGATTCAGCTGCATCATCGTCAAGATTCTTAACCGCCCTTACAAGATCATCGCCGCCCTTAACAGCAACTTTAACGCCATCATCACCACAGTCTCTTATCAAAGCTGCAACAGCGTCTTTATCCAAAATCTTATTTATCGCAGCAATTTCTACATCATCATACTTAGAAAGAATAGCAACAATATCAGAAGCTTGACCGGATTTGAATATTGAGTCAAGCAACTCAGGAGATATCTTTTTGGAAACCTCATATCCGCATACCTTTGCAACCTCTTCTTTAGCGTATTGCTTTAAGAGATATCTCTGATAAAGTTCGCTTGACGCAATAACCTTATTATTTAACTCCCATACTGCTCCTGAAATACTTCCGATCAGTCTTTGAACAAAGGGGATTTTCATGAATACTTTTGCAATAGGTTCAGCTAATTCCCCCAGGGCAACAAAAATAAAATCTTCTATACATCTGCTTTTTGTTCTTGCCGCCAGTTCTGCAGCAGCTAATGCATCACCGTTCATTGCTTTATTATATAACTTAAGACTGTCATTCCAGTATGTTACCGCAGAAATCGCAAGTGAAGCTGTTAAGACAAACATAACTACAGAGCCGACAATATTTCCTGTTGCAAGCATTGCCGCTCCTGCTGAAAGTGCTTGAAATGCAAAAAAGAATTCAAGTATTTCACACAAATTTGCACCTATCATATCAGCGGTGACATAATCTGTGTTTACCGCACCGTTCAGACCGTTTGTAAGTTTAAATGCGAAACTGTTTTCAGAATCGTCTATTATTATATATCCGGTTCCTGTCCAATTTCCAAAAGTAATATTTTTTTCTGGAACAATAACGGTTTGTCCGTTGTTCACAGCTGAAAGTACTTCTGATTTATCACTTTCATATATGTCCAAGCTATCAATTTCATCTTTGTTTGCAGCAGAAATATATTTTATTTCTATACCTTGACTTGAAGCAAAGGAAAAAATCTTTGCTGTTGATAAACTTCCAATACCAACTAATTCATCCAACACCAGACTCTCCAGATAAGAAGAAACATATCCCGAAGCAAAGCGATAAGCGTATTCGTCGTCGGCGTTATTCCTGTAACTTACTGTGGAGGCATAGTTCCCCAGAATATCAACGCTGAACGAACCTTTTTTCTCGATATCCTTAGAAAATGCGGAAACAGTAACGCAAGGCTCGTAGCTGAATACGCCGTAGCTCAGATATCTTTCGGCATAGATACGGTTAGCCCCTGCCAGTACCTTATTCTCAATGTCAAGCTGCGTGAAATACGTCGTTCCGATAAGGCTGAGGAAGTTGCCTATATACTTATCGTTGTAGACGTTGCTTTCGTTTACCTTTGCCTGCTCTTCGTCGGTGAGCGGCATTTTTCCATACGCCGTCAAGAGCGACTGCGCAGAAATATTTTGATTATCCGTAGATATACAGTTTACGGAGCCTACAAGAATTTCCTTGGTATCCTCGAATGTTCCGTTTGATGAAACAGAAGCAATGTTGAGATACTGCGTTTTGCCGATTGACGTTAAAGCGCCGTTCCACTCGTAAATAATCTTGTTGTCAATGTAAAGAGCAGGCGAAATAGTATCGGCGTATTGTGCCCAATAGTCATTTTTCAGATTATAGATACTGCTTGGAGTTCCATCTCCGAAAATGCTGTAAAACTCTTTGTTGGGAACATATCCGACCGTTATAGTCGAAATGTATGCCATGGGTCCCGATATCACCTGCTGATAACCGTTATTAATACCGATTTTGAGCAGATCGGTGTCGACAATCTTGGAGTCGTAAATATTTTTAACTTGTTCTTTAATTGTACCACAAATATACGGCAATTTCAAGGGAATTTTTGATATATTCTTCTGAACGATCATCTTGCCGGTAACATTAACCGATATTTCTTCAGAAGACTGATCGTCAAACTTGCTTAAATACAAATAAAAGTCGGAAGAATCCTTGAAATCGGAAATATCAACATCGATATTCTGTTTTTCGATCTCGTCCGAAATACTCTCTACCTGCTTGTATTTCTTGAAGCTGATATCGAGTTCGTATTCCTTGCCGTCGATAGTAGTTTTTACCCATGTATGGTCAAAGTAATATGTATCGGCAGACTTGCTGACTTCCTTGCCCTGGATCATGAAGATCTTCAGAGCAGTTTCAATGTTGTCGGCGGCTGTCAGATTAATCAGCTGCCGCTCTGTCACTCCGACAGTTCCCGTAACATACTCAGCCTCATACCCCATGTACCTGAGCATAGCGATAAGCAAGCTTGCGCAGTCAACATCGTTACCGCCGTTCTGCTCGTATGTACCGATTGCGCCTTTTCGTGAACCTTTGTAAAACTCCGTGTTTACATTGTTGTAAAGATATTCGTATACCGCAAGGGGCGTTTCGAGATGGTCTACTAAATCAGCCATTTCCTCCGTCATCTTTGTTTCCGTCTTTTCATTGGAATCAAGGATCACTCTTGCTCTTGGTTCGGGAGTATACTTGTTTTCGTAATCTCCCGTTTCTTCATCATCGTCGCCGATATCGATTTTTTCTGCTGTAACGGTGATGTATACGGTCTGACTTACGGTATTTCCTTTCTTATCTGTCGCCGTAACAACAAGCTCGAAGGTACCTGTCTTATCTGAAACAAAGCTGAACCCGTCCTCATTTTCCGTAACAGTTCCTCCGTTTGAAGTGCATGACAGCGAAACCTCTCCAAGAACCGACGAGGTGCTTACAACCAGATCGGTTGTTTCATTGGGCTTGATATTGTCCTTTTCGACGGTAACACCGAGCTTAAGCTCAAATACTGTATCTTCCTTTGTAATAGTAACAGTCTGGGTTTTCTCGGTATAATTCCCACTCTCATCTTCGGCATGTACAATGATCACATAATCGCCGACTCCGACATGAGTGTATACAGCCTTTCCGTTCTCAAATATTACTTCTTCGCCGTTTACAGTTCCGGTAATCGCAGCATTACCGCTGTCATCTGTAGCCACAGCAGTTATTTCAATATTTTTGTCCTCGGTAAATTCAACAGTTACGTCAAGCTCAGGTGCAATCGTATCCATAAGCTGATTGCACAGAACTGTGAAATCATATGTGTAAACCGTATAATTTCCGGTAGTATCAGTTGCCGTGACCTCAATAGTATGCTTTCCCGCTGTTAGATTCTCAAGAATCGCCTTGCTTTCGTTAACGGTAATCTCATTTCCGTCAAGCTTTGCAATAACAGAAGCAATGCCATATTCGTCAATTACAGTTATCTTGGCGGTTACGGTATCTCCCTCTTTAGGATTATTGTCAGAGAGAGTAACGCTGACTTCGGGAGCAGTACTGTCAATTACTTCGATTTCAAGAGTTCCTGTGAAAACAGCTCCGCATTCGTCCTGAACCTGCCACACTACCTGATGTGACCCTACAGAAAGTCCCTCGGCGGATATCTTATCGTTTTCAATGGTCATCTGAACGCCGTCGATCGCAGCCTGCTGATCTATTATGTTCAGATTATCCGAATATGCAAGCTGAACAGTAACGATCTCATTTTCCTTGTATGTCGTTTTTTCAGTTACAAGGTCAAGACTTATGACTGGTACGGTAAGCTGAAAATCCGTATTATTGCCTGCTTTGTCCGCTGCGTGAACATCTATTAAAAGATCGCCTGATTCCTCGGGCACATAGCTGAAATGACCGTTTTCGTCAATAGCCACAGCCACTCCGTTGACCTTAACTGTGAACTCTGCAACTCCCGTATCATCTGACGCTATAAATCTGAAATCGCCCGATTCACCTGCCATCAGCATTTTGGGAACGGAGTATTTAACTACCGGCTGATTTGTGTCCTTGATCTCTTCCTCGGAAACGTTAAGAACAAGAGTCGTATCGGAAGTATTTCCGGCAATATCCTCGGCGGTCAACACAAATACATATTCGCCTGCGGTTTCAGGTGTGAATATATACTGATAATTTTCATTAAGAGTGATTTCTTCGCCGTTAAGAGTTACGACGTAATCCTTGATTCCGTTTTCATCGCTCATAACAGCCGAAACGGTAACGGTATCGTTTGCGTGGATTTCGTCACTGTCGGATCTAAGCTCAACGCTCGGAGCGGTTCCGTCCACAACTATCGCCTTACTGCTTTCACCGTAAAGGCCAAGCACATTTGCCGCCTTTACATTAATTGCAATTATACAGTCGTTCTCGGGAGCGGTAAAAGTGAAATTACCGTCCTCGTCTGTCGAAACGCTTTCGTTTCCTGCTTTAACTTCATATTCGGCAATCTGCGCTCCGTTAAGATTATTGATCCTTCCGCTGACTGCAGAGCCTGTCTTTACAACTGTTGGAACTTCTATATCAATGATAGGAATGACTACGTTTTCGTCGTTCAGTACGGTTATCGTTTTACTTACAACAGTTTCTGAATTGCCGTCGGAAACAGTAAGGGTAACTGTATATTCGCCGGATTCATTAAACATGAATGAAGCGTAAGGCTTGTTCGAGTTGCTGATAATTACATTTTCATTATCGCACGACCACTTGAAATCAAGCTGTGTGCAGAATGAGTCGTCCGCAGTTTCTGAGGATAGGAAAAGTCTTTTGCTTACGCAAGTCATATCCGAACCAACGATTTTGGTTTCCGGAGCATTGTTTATGTAATTGACATTATCTGAGTCATCAGAAAGCACGGTAATATCGAAAAGCTCCGGAGTTTTGCCGGTTGATGAGACGTTCATCTCAACAGACAGTTTAATATATCTGCCCGAAAGATTTTCAACATCCGCATAATTGGTGATATCGACCCAATTACCGAATGCGTTTTCGTCGTTTCCGGCGCAAGCCTTTACCGCGATCATTCCGTCATCATAGAGCTTGCCGTTCCAGTAGATATTCTTCCATACGGTATCAGTAGTTTTGCTGTCGTATACCGCCGTCCATGCACCAGTTTCTTTATAGCTGTGAACAGGCACAACGATATCGTCAGCATAAACTGTAGCTGATTCGCCGTTTCTGTTGAAGTATGTGCATGATATGTTATCCGCAATATTGAGCAGTCCCGCTTCCAAATCGTTAACAGAAACGGGAAAGGTTATTTTCTGATCTTCATCAATGGAAATTTTCTCATAGTTCCATTTAAGCGTTTTTGTCCCGTCCTCATTTACAATTATTTCTGTAGGCTGAGGATTAATTGCAGAGGCATCTATACCTGCTTTTTTATATACAGTCATTTCAAAGGAAACGTCCTTGCCTGCCGTATCGAAAACCTCTGCGGCAAACTGCTGCATCATTTCATTTATCTGTTCGGCCGTGGGACTGTTAAGATAAATACCGTTGCTGTTTGCGGCTACCGTCTGCATCTGCTTACTGTCGTTTCCGATGGAAAGAGCAAAGATTCTTATGCCAAGATCATATGCGTCTAGTGCAGCTTGTGCAGATTTAGATGAATCTCCACCGTCCGATAAAAGAATGATATATTTTTGCCTCGAATTATCCTCCAAATTATTGAAACAACCAATTGCCTTATTAATACCGCTGGCAATATCTGTACCGCCATTTGCATTCAATTTGTTAATAGCACTATTTAATGAATCCCTATCATATGTGAAATCCTGTAAAACAGTCGCATTTGAGGTAAATTTAATTATCGCACATCTGTCATTCTCTTTCATCTGTGCAACTACTTCTCTCGCAGCATTCTGAGCATTAGTTCTTCTTGAACCGCTCATACTTCCCGAAGTATCTACAACAATAACAAGATCTACGTTATTTTCTTCAACTTCCTGCGAACCAAATCCGTCGAGATCGAATTCAAAGTTAATGGTATCTTCTGACTTACTAAGAGCTGATTTGTCTGATTTTACAGTAAGACCTATACCGTTTGCCGCATCATCAATTTTATAGCTGTTTTCCAAAGAAACATTATCGTTGTATGTACGCTGATTTAAAGTCAATTCATCAGCGACATCAAGTCCAAGGCCGTCGAAATCTCCCTCGTTGAAATCGTCATCAAAAGTATATGTTTTAGAAATTACGGATTTAGTCCCAAGCAGTTCCCAATCAGAATCGCTGCTGGTAACATTAAATATACTTCCACTGAAATTAATCTTATCGGCAAAGATTCTGCCGTTTATATTTGCGATATTAGAATTAAAGGCAACCGTACCATTAGGAGCGTACATTATACCGTTCATATCGATATTTGTGCCGTTGATTGTAATATTTCCGTTTTTGGAATAAAGCACAACACGACCTGCAGAGATAAAATCGTTCACGTTATATGTAATATCTCCATCAGCGATAATATAGCAGTTTCCGTCAAAAGTCGTACCGCTGATCTCGACCTTTCCGGTAGTTTTAACTGCGCCGTCTATAACGTTTTTATCCTGTATCCTTACGACATCTTCATCGGTGAGCTCATAAGCACCTGCCATTTTATGAATACGTGCATCCCAATCGGGCATCGTTTCCTTTTCGACGTTTTCATTTCTTTCGTCGATATTGATCTGCCAACCATTGGTTGTTATCGTTTTAACAGCGTCTACTTTGCCGTTAAGATAAAGTTCAGAGGCATTACTTATAAAGCCCGCACCTGTGTATACATTGCCGTTAAATGTACTTTTCCAGCAGTTAAGCTGAAAATTTTCCGTACTGCTGCCGGAGAAAAGTGTGTATGGGGAAACTTCTTCGATTTTATCGGTAGTACCCTCCCATTCACAGATGAACCCAAAATTTTCTGCACCGAAAAAAGCTTCACCATTACAGTTACCGGAATTGTTAAGATCATTCCAATAACCAAATGTCCCGGAAGGAGACATAGGATTAGTGTTTTTATACATCATCAGGCAGTCTTCCTGATTTAAATAATTATCAGGCTGACCAGGAGTCCACTTAGCAAACAGAGAGAAATCCTCGTTTGTAAGCCAAGTCCATTCGGAGGAACTTTTTAATCCGCCAAGCCAATAGGAATTTTTCGATCCACTTTTCAACAAGCTTTCTACACTTTCTTGTTCTTCAGGTGAAGTAATTGTGGCTAAATGACCGCCGAGATTCTCGCAATATTCCTTTGCTTCCGTCCAGCTCATGGATTCATCAAAGAGCTGATATCTATTTCCGTCAAAGGATGTAACTTTGCTATTGCTTTCATTCGTTGAATTATCATCGGCAAAAACGCTCATTGGTAAAATTGCTATCATGTTAAAGGTTATGGCGGCGCTGATTGCCGTTGATATGACTCGCTTATTAAGAAAGTCTTTTAGTTTGCGCTTCATTATTATTCCTCCATAATTTTATTGCATATTATCATATTTTTATCTTGCTTAATATTGTGAAGTTTTAGAATTTTTAATATATAATTATAACCAACCTTTTCTTTATATTTCTAACCCAAACGATTTAAGAGTTCGAATATTGTCTGTTCTGCGCTTCTTTAATTCTGCCGTTACCTTTGTGTTTAGTTTTGCATCATTCAACATTTGGTCACGAATGATAATTTGCTGTTGTACCTTCTGACGAAATCTATTTTTGTAGTCATTAATATCTGTTGCTCCGGAAAGGCCGGAAAGGCCTTTCTCAACTTCTTTTACTTTCATTGCAAGAATATTTTCCATATATGGCGTAATATCACCTTTGTAACCTGTCTTTATCAGTAAAAGACCTTCGGAATAGTAATAATGAGGTTTTGTGTTAAATTCCTCTAAATCGCAGCAAATATCCATTGGGGTTCCAAGTTTGTAAAAATGCTCTATGCAGTTGTTGAGATTGATTGCTTCATCAAAAATCGGCAGCATAACGTTTTGGGTTACATTAAATGCATTTTTCATACCATAAATGTCGTCTGATTTATATAAAAAGTGTACTATACTTTTGCTAAAAGCTCCTTCAAGTGACTCAGTACGAACAAACCAATCCATACTTTTTCCCCATACATCACATACATATTGGACTGCACTTTCCATTACATCATCATCAATCTCAGGATTTAATGAACAGTAATAATGATGATTGTTTTTCAGCCAACACTCCGGACTCTTTGTAAAATCTATCGTTCGCCTATAAAGTGAAACAACTCCACCTAAAATTTCAAAAGACTTATAACCTGTTTTTCGTGTCCGAAGCTCTCGATATGTCAAAATATGCAGTATTTCATCATTTACCACCCGTACAAAGTAAGTAAGTTTAGCAACTTTTATTTTTACAAAACCCAACGGTTCAAGAGCTTCTCCGAAAACCTGTTTAAATGCGGCATTCAAAGACAGGGTTCTTTCATTCTTCTTTTTGAAAAACATCGGAATAATATTTGTATCTTTGTCTGCTTTGCTTTCAAAATCCTCATAATCAGAAACCATATATTTCGGCTCAATTCCCAGCACGGAAGCTGCTTCGTACAAAGCGTCCTCAACAAAGACTTCGTTCTTGTTCCATATTTCAGAGATCTGTTCCCACGTTTTTCCCGGAGCTAAAATCGGCTCCCAACATTCACGTCTGCCTTTCGGCGAATGTTCTTCGTCAAACTCGGAACGTCCCACCATCACCGTATCGTGGACATCAGCCCCGGTATGCAGTTCAATATACGTCCAGTCGCTGTCTACAACATCCATGCTGAAACTGCTTGTTTTCATTTCCGCAGCTGTCTGTTTGGCGTCGTCCTTGACCTGTTTGGGATTGTCCCTGTACTCCTTAGAAGCAAGTGTTACCCATTTGCCGCTTTCTGAAAAAGCAAGAATATAACTTACGCTTGATTCTTTCTCAGAGCATGGCACAAGACTTCGTTTTTTCATTACATCACAAAATGCTTTTAAAAACTGTTCTCTGCTGCCGTTATTCTTTATTTGAACCAATGAAAAAAATCTGCCCATAAATTCCTCCTTAAATCCTCGAATATTATATGAATTTTGTTGATCAAACTCCGTTAAAAAATACCATAAACAATGTCATTTATCTATGGATATCTGAAATACGGTCATAAATTCGGCGTAAGCGGTCATATTGACTCAGAATTTGTCGTAAAAAAGGAAACGGCGGACAAAAATTTGTCCGCCTAATATCAAACAATATTACCGTTGATCCCTACGTAAATATCCACTAAATTGCTGTTATTAATGTAATAGTAAAAATCTGTTATCGGTTGATAACACTTCCGGGATAAATATGTTTGCATTTTCTTACGTGAATTTTTTAACGTGTCATAAGTTCCGGAGTGTCTTGCTCTCACTGCGTTGAAAAGCATAAGCTGCGGCTTATAAACATAAAACTCGTTGCTTTTAAACTCCTTGCTGACAGGAACAAAAAATTCAAGGTCAAGTATTGTTTCATCCGTTCCATAGGTATTTTCTTTCAGAGAAAAAATGATATTTTCTGTCCGTTCCATTTCAAGAAATTTCAGACTTTCCGATATATGCTCGATCAACTTATCAAGTTTACTGTATGTTGATCTTGTCCTATATGACAGCAGCGATTCAACAGATAAATATTGCTTTTCAATTATTTCCATAACTATCCCATCCTATTACTTAAAAATGATCTGCCAGATGTATCTCCACATTTGATATCCCTCCCCGTTTTTTCATTTCGGGGGTAGTATAAATCTTTTTATTCAATTCGTCTACAGATATCTGAAATACGGTCGTAAATTCGGCGCGAGCGGTAGTTTAAGCGTGATTTTATTGTAAAATTTTACTTGATATTTTAATAGTTCTATGTTATAATTAAAAGCAAAGGGAGGCGAAATTATGAAGATTGCCGTATGTGATGACGAAATAATTTTATATGAAGAATTATATACGCTTTTAAACGAATATTCCACATTAAAAAAAGAGCCGATTTTAACTACATATTTTAAAACCGGATATGACCTTTTATCAAGTACTGAGAAGTTTGACATTATATTTATGGACTATCAGATGGACGATACTGACGGATTGGAAACATCCAAACGTCTGCGATTAAAAAATTCAGACGTTACTATTATTTTCCTCACCGCATTTCCTAAAATCGTTTTTCAGTCCTTTGAGGTAAATACGTTTCGTTTCCTTTTAAAGCCGATAAAAAAAGAAGATCTGTTTAAATCTATCGACGATTATCTTGATTCTGTCAGAACAGATGATTTTCTCATATTGAACACTAACGACGGTTCGTGGAAAGTCAGGTTATCTGAAATTATTTATGTCGAATCAAAAGACAAGCACACTATAATACGAACTGTTGACAATCAACTTGAATGCTGCCGATATATGCAGGAGATTGAAAAGATGCTTCCCAAAGACCGATTTACACGTTCTCACAGGTCATGTATAGTAAGCTTTCTCCACATAAGAAATCACGATAATAAAACTATCTATTTTGATAACAACGAACGTGCTTCCATAAGCAGAAGGTATCTGACCGATTTCAAAAAAGCTTTTCAGGAATACATAGTAAGATATAACACAAAGGACTGATATAATGAACACTGTAATCTCAAATGCCGTCTTTATTATCTCGGACTTGCTTCTGCTTGTTAACCTGATTCTCATAAGCAAATCTGCTGATTTGGAAGAATTTAAACCCGGTTGGATTAAATCGCTCTCCGTATCGGTTGTTCATGGAAGTTATACTCTGATTTTCAGTTCATATTTTGCAGAATCATCAAAATTCATGATGACAGTACTGCTTGCCGTATATTATCTGCGTTTTTTGGTTTTTCCGTTTATCTTCACTAAAAAAATAAGGTTTATTTCATTCTATATGCCTTTGCTGCTGATATCCTTGGATTCACTCATGCAAAGCTGTGCCTTATGGATATTTAAGCTTACAGCCTCGAATTTAAACGAATTGACAATAAACAAGGTCACTTCAATGATATTTCAGCTGTTTGTTCTTGGCTTGATTTGCTTTTTATATAAAAAAGAGCAGTTTAAAAATTTAAGATTTGCATTTAAGTCAACGTCTAAAGCGGTGGGAATATTGATGCTTTTATGTGTCTTTATTATGGAAGGAGTCGTTACGCTTATTTCCTTTGAAACAGACAATATTTCTGTTCAAAAGGGATTTTCAGAATTCTTCCTACTCATTTTAATGATAGTAATGTTTGCAATCATGTTTCTGCTGTTTATAAACAGTATGTCAAAAAAGTATTTTCAAGACACATCTGATCTGCTTTTAAAACAGATAGATACTCAGCTCCGACATTATAAAGCCTTAGACGATATGAAGAAAGAATTTCATTCTTTCAGACACGATTACATTAATCATATGCAATGTGTATCAGCTTTGATCGCATCAAATAAGAACGAGGAAGCTGTTCAGTACATAAATAAATTATCTAACTCCAAAACCATGACAGAAAAACCGTATGAAAGCGGAAATAATATTTTAGACTCAATCCTTACAGAAAAAGCTGAGTTTGCAAAGGAATGCGATACAGAAATATGCTTGGACGGTTTGTTTACGCACGATTTTGATCCCGTTGATCTATGCGTTATTTTTTCAAACGCTCTTGACAATGCCATAGAAGCCTGTGGTAAGATCGGAGGACATAAAGTAATTGATATAAAACTGAACGTACAGCAGGGATATCAATTTATTTCAATCAGCAACCCCACAAATGAAGAGAACGACAATCTTGAAACAACCAAAGACGATAAAATACATCATGGGTTTGGTATTAACAATATACGAAATGCTGTTAACAGGCATAATGGAACTATTGATATAAATAACGGCAATGGTCTGTTTTGTCTTAATATTACTCTTAAATTATAACAAAAAGAGGATTCATTGCAGTATGAATTCTCTTTCTAATAATTAAATTGTTGTTCCTGATCATCCTTAATCCCAAGCGACTGTTTCTTCCGATGTATCATTCTCCGCAGCTTGCTGTCCACTGTCCGTCTGACTGCCTTATACTTCTGCGTATAATCATCTTCAATGCACCTACTCAAATTTGCAAATGAACTAAAGATTGTATTGGCAATCACAGCATTCTCAAACTGTGCCATATTGTTCAGCATATTTTGTGCATACTCATTACCATCATTTGCGGACTTTGTAAGCCACTCTACTGCTTTTGTCTTATCTTTCTCAAGTCCCTCTGCTCCAAACAGATAAAGCCTGCCGAGCTGATAGCTTGACCACATATTCTTATCTGCGGATTTTTCAAAGTAGTCAACAGCTTTTTGAACATCATACTTTTCTTTTTGCAGATAAAGCTTGCCAAGTGCATACTGTGTGAATTCGTTATCCTCAGCTAAAAGCAAGTATTTCTCGGCTTTATCCAAGTCCTGCAATACGATCTCGCCCTTGAAATATATCTTGCCGAGCTTGTAACAGGCACAAGTATCTCCGCTGTCAGCACACTCGGTAAGCATAGCAAGTCCTTTGTCAATGTCCTGATCTAAATGCTCACCTGAAATATATTCAAGTGCAAGGAAACATTTTGAATTGATATTCTCAAGCTTTATTGCTTTTTCAAGCATTTTGACCGCCTTTTCCTTATCCTGAGGAATATGCTCACCAAGCAGCAGAGCCTTTCCGTATTCATACAACCCATTCTTGTTATTCATCTCAGCGGAACGTTTGAAGTAATCTATAGCCCTATCCATATCAATGTCAGTTCCGAGACCCTTTTTAAACATAGAGCCCAGTTTGTAATATAGGTTATCGTCAGCCTGCTCCTTACTTTCGAGTTCCAGAAAACCCGATAATGCGGCTTTATAGTATCGTTGAGCGGTTTCCCCACCTTGACTTACATATTCACCTTTGCTGTACATTTGTGCAATAGCATAGGAAGCATATGGCTGTCCCTGTGCAGATGATTTTTGATACCACAAAAACGCCAGCGACAAATCTTTCTCTACGCCGTTGCCGTAGTAATATAAATTGGCAAGGCTGTATTGGGCGAATTTGTTTTTCTGCTTTGCCGATCTTTCAAACCATTCAAAAGCCTTTTGGTAGTTTTGTTCCGTACCTGATCCGTAGCAATATATTTTGCCTATTCGATATTGAACATATGGTTTCAGCTTCTTTGAGCTTGGCTCGACTTCAAGAAAGCCTTTTAACGCTTCCGAATAATATCTTAGCGACTTTTCCTCATCTTTTGCACCAAGTTTGTCAGTTGAATGTAACTTTCCTAGATCGTGAATAGCAAGAACATTGCCTGACTTCGATTCAGTAAGCAAAAGTGGTTCCGCTTTTTGAAAGTCTTCAAGCTTTGAGTTCTTATCATAAATCAGCTTGCAGGCTTCTTTGTAGTTATTGCTCCACTTTAAATAATATTTGCTGCCCGAAACAAAATCAGCGGTATCAATTGCGGCAGTACAGTCTTCCGCTGACTGTTCCGTTTCATCAACAAGCTGAGAAATCACAACATCTGGATCATCAATATCGGACACTGTCAGTTCAGTGTCTTGAACTACTGCATCGACTACATGGTTATTCATATCAAGCACAGTCCTGATTATCATATTCCGCACAGGCTGAAAAACCTTATTGTCGGTAAGCGCAGGCAGTTCTTTTTCCTTTTGCGTATAGGTCTTGCACTTCAACCGCTCCAAGTCACACCACTTTTCATAGAGCTGTTGTATATTTTCATCTTTTGCAAGCTTCAAAAATATATTGTTTACCGTTTCCTTGACCTCCGGCGGAAGATAGTTATACACATTTTTGCCTTTAACTTTTTGTAGCTGAGAATGTAGTTTGTAGATAAAATTTTCAAGCTGCGAATTATCAAAACCGCCTTGCTGAATTTTTCTAACGATACTTTCAAACTCTGTTTTGGATACAGCTTTCAATTCGTCACGGTTTAACGTCTGCTCCTGATAGATTGACTGCAAATCGTCATGGAATATGTCGTTTGCAAAAGCTGAACGTATCTGATCTATACCCTTAGTAGTTAAAAATCCCTGCTTTGGATTTGTCGAATAGACAAGCAGATGAATATGCGGATGATGAGTAGTGTCGTGAAAAGCAGCATACCATTTCAGATTGCATAGCGGTATACGCTGTGCTTTTGCAATATCAGAAATATGCCTTTTCACAAGTTCTCGCCATACTTCCGAATTATCATATCCGAGACGCACAGCGTCTTCTCTCCGAAGTGAAACAACATGCGACCATACATTGCCTTTGTGATTAGCTATTTCGTTTGCAGCTCTGTCAAGAATGATCGGTTTGTCTTTTTCATTAAACAAACCGTGCGAACCTCTTTTCTGAACTCCTGGACGCATAGCCATGTAGCCTACAAAGTTCTGCCGATTTCCGATAACGTCGGCATTGCGTTCAATTATCATACTGATTAGTTCCGAAGCGTTTTCTACGGTAGGGTTCGCAGTGTAGTCCTCATACTCAAGGTATCTTTTGGCTTCGGGAAAGTCCAAAAGCAAATCATTTAAAAGTTGTTTTTGATTTTTTGTAGCGTTATTATTTCTGTTAATAGTGTTTTGTTCACGAACTTCAACTGTTTCACGGGTTGCAATGTACTTTGTGTAGTTTCTGCGTTTGTTTTTACTTTTCTGTGTACCGCTTTTCAGATAGCGGCTTGTGACGATAATTTGAGATAAAGCCACGACATATCACCCCCGTTTTAATTTGATTTAATCTGACCGCTGATACCTCACCGCCTTTTCAAAATTAATGATACCATTGATCCGCTTAACTTCATCCGTACACATAGCACGAAGCTTGATCATCGTATCATCGTCAATGTCATGCACAGCCGCAAGCATATGTGATATTGCTCCAAGCTCAACAGCAACCTTAAACAAAGCACGGGACAACCTCTGTTCCGTGCCTTTCACTATTCCCTCTGTAAGCGTTGCTATCTGCGGAGCAAGATAATCCACAAGCTCCGGTTTGTTCTGCAAAAGATAACCGCAGTAAAATCTGATTGCCTTTTCCATAAACTCCGTGCGTGACGAGCAGTTATCCGACTTGTATAAAATATCAACCGTTTTCATTGTTTCAGGAAAAACATACAATGGAAACTTGATTTTTTCTGCTGTGACACCATCGTTTTCTTCTGCAATATCGGCATTTTTCTTTGCCTTTTGCACTTTTGACTCCATGATTTTCGCAAACCTCCTTTTTTGACTCCATTTTATCAACACTTGTAAAACCTCGCAAAATCGGCGAGCTTTGCTCGTCCGATGTGAATGTTTTGGCGGCTTTGACGCCAAAACTTTAACCAGCAATATATTAAATGCCCCTCAAACCCACCCGAAATCATCCGATTCCTGCCATTCTCAAACTCTGCGAGAAATGCCCCAAATCTGTCCCGACTCGCTTTAGGGTAAACTTACCCTACCAACCTCCGAAACTCGCCACACGAGCCGACACGGTGCGAACCAGAGCGAATTACTGCTCGGAATGCTTTTCAGATTCGGCAGGCAAGGAGTTTCTCGGCTTTCTCGCAGGCTTTCTGTCCAACATCATATCAATAAAATCTCTCACATTCTGCGGAACGACCTTGCCGTAAAGCTGATCCGCATACTTTTCAAGCTCCGCCGCAAGAGTTGTGTTTTTCTGCTCCAGATACATCTCTATCGCAGAGAGCTTTTTCTCGTTTACACTTACCGTAACTGATTTTTCAACCTATCACACTCCGATCATATCAATTTTTCAATGAGCTGTCTTCATTCAAACTTTCAATAGCGTCAGTCACCTCCTGTGGATAATCCACACCCTCATAGGTACACCAGCTTGTCCAACCGCCGTTTGAAACAACTTCTTTTGTCACATAGCCGAAATCGACAGAGGAGAAAATGACTTCACCATTACCGACATAGATACCGTGCTGACTTCCGTCAAACAACCCTATCCCGACAACTTCAGGCATAGTATCTATACCGCCTTGTTCGGTATAAACCAATGTGCTGTAAGCAGAATTAAACTTTTTATCGGTCGGACTGTAGTTCAGATACCCCAGCACAAGCCCTGCGTTATCTGCATAACGTATTCTGTCAGTTTCATTTCTTTCTCCAATAAAACCGTTCATATATCCCCAGCCTGAGATGTAAGCATTATCAGCCCAAGCCGCAAGATCAGCACAATTTTTCGTGCCTGTATCAGTAAA
>ENA-UEQO01002342-UEQO01002342.1-human-gut-metagenome-genome-assembly--contig:-NODE-2342-length-17133-cov-5.429995_pt1 | contig 17133 bp, 19 predicted proteins | sample MGYA00242938_ERZ507940 | MGnify/ENA primary metagenome ERZ507940 (study PRJEB26167, sample SAMN06115517) | human gut metagenome | host: Homo sapiens | place: China:Chongqing | collected 2014-12-03... | reverse complement strand
AAATTGTAGTGGCTTGTCGGTGGGCTGCTCAAAATCACGCCGAAATTGATATGCACCCATCCGTCCGCGGTAATTACATACCACGCGGCATCGTCGTAGCCGCTGATAGGTACGCTCATGGGGAGGCTAATTCGGTCGTTTGTGCCAAAGTTCTGATTGAATATCCTTAGCTTCCAATCAGCAGCGATCTCCACGGTCCTGTCAAACTCCGCCACCTTGCCGAACGCCACGCCCTTGCCCCCCGCCCGGTAGTCCACCGTGACGGCTGCGGTGGACAGGCTGACCGCCTTGACAGTGCTGCCGAAGGTGTCCGTAGCCACCGCCCTGATCTCCCAGCTGCTGTCGATGTCGATGTTGGGCAGGATAACCGATGTGTTCCAGGTGTAGGCCGTCAGGTCGATGTCTTTCCGGGTGTAGCCGCTGGCCCCGGTCTTGCGGTACTCGATTCTCAGCGCCCGGGCATTGCCGGAGATAGCCGTGATCCCGCCCGAGGTGGACACCTTGGCGTAGGCTCCTTGATCGTCCGCTGTCCCATCCTCCCGGCATCGGTTGGCTGTCAGGGTGTTGACCCACGGGGCGCTGTACGCGACCACGTTGATGCTGGCCGTCTTGGTGGTCGTGCGGCCGCGGCTGTCTGTGGCCCGCATCGTGATGGTGTTGCTGCCCGCCGTGCCCAGATACCCCGTGGTGGCCGTACTGCTGGTGTAGGTGGTACCGTTGGCTTGGATGCTGTAACTGCGGATGGTGCTGCCATAGACCCCATAGGATGTCAGCGCGATCTTTACTCGGCTCTTCCCCTGGACGTACACGCCCAGGGTGATGCCCCCCGCCTCAGCAATGGTATAGGTCAGGCTGGGACACATGCCGATCGGCACCGACGCCGTAAATCCCACCGACTCCTCCCCGATCAGGGTGCCGCCGCTGTATGTCTTGCAGTAGATGCGGCCAATGCCCTGGGAGTTGTTGGGAATCTGATCCGCAAACGCCTCGGGGATGGTCCAGGACGCAGAACTGGTCACGCCCGTTGCAATCGTGCCTGTCCGGGTGCCAAAATGGTAGGTCAGCGTGTGGGTAAATGCGGTTGATGCGCGGTTGGTGTAGATCGTGAAGGCCGTCCCCATCGTGGGCGTGCTGGTGGATAGGGTGGGCTTACTGGTGCGCGGGATGGTGTCCAGGGTGACGCTGGTGGACGCGTTGATGTAGTTGTACTGCGTTCCGCCCAGCGAAGCGTTGATGTGCCACGACGCGGCCATGGATACGGACTTCGTACCATCTGCATTGTGACTGACAGTATGCGTGGTCGTGCCTAGCCGGATGGTCACACCGCTTTCATCCCGGGAAAATGTGGGCGCAGTGAACCCAACAGCGGCCCCATCGATGGTTACAGTACCGGGTTCCTGTGTGCTTTTTGACACCCAGTAATTTTTGGCAATGACGAAGTAGACGGTGCTGGTGATCGTGGACGTGTTGTTGGCCACGTTCTGAGTAGCGGACCAGTCCACCCGCAGAGTATACTTGCCGTCGCGGATGGACCCGCTGAAACTGCCTGTCAGGGCCATTACGCACCATCACCTCCTACCCAGGTAAAGGACAAATTGCCGTTGGCGCGGGGGGTGAATGCGTAGTTGCCTAGGCGCAGGCTGTCCAAGATTTCGCCCTGGGTGATATAGAGTTTGCTGTTGCTCAGGTAAGCCACCTCCGTGCCGGACTGCAGAAAGCTGATGCGGTCGTTGCTGATGTCCATGGTGAAGTCGTTGCCCTCCTCCCCCAGGATGATGTGTCCGTCCTGGAAGCGAATGTAGCGGTTGAGCAGGTCATAGTTGCCGGAACTGTCTCCGCCGATCTGCTCAACGAGCTGTTCGATGCTAGTGAACCGCATCTCGATGCCCTCGGCCGTCTGGGTCATGGCCGTACTGATCTGGGTGGTCACGCCGTCCTTGGTGGCATAGGTCGCGTCCGCGTGCTGGCTAGCCTGGCTCAGCGCGTCGTACAGCCCATCCACCGCGCCGCCCACCTCGCTGGTGGTGGCGTAGCCGGACAGATCAGTGCCAGTCTCCTGCCACATCTCCCCATCCCAGCGCATCAGGGTGTTGGGGTTGACGGCGGTGTTGATCCACAGGGCGTCCAGCGCGGGATCCGCGGGCGCGGTGTCCTGCATGGGAATCACGCCCTTGGGGCTGACCGCAAAGGTCGTGCCGTCAAAGGTGATCGCCCCGTCCCCGAAGCTGAATGTGCCGTTGACCATGTCGATCCAGGTTTTGCCGTTGACGCTGGCGAGCAGGCCGGCCTTGATGAGATCAGCATTGAGGACGCCGGCGGTGATCAGCGTGGCGACCAGACCCTCCCCGGTCGCGGCCACCGTCCAGTCCCAGTCGTCCCCGATCTTGCTGCTGGCGATCTGCAAGCCGTCGCCGGTGATGCGCATTGCGCTGCCGCCGTCCGCAGCAGTCCAGACGAACGCCCCGGTGCTGTCGGTGGCGAAATTGGTCTGGCTGCTCTGCAGCTGCGTCTTGGCCACGTCCAGCGCGCCGGTGATCATATCCGTGGGCACCGTTCCCGTCGGATTGAGGGCGGCGGCGCGGTCCCAAGTTTTGGCTCCCTGGGCGATGCGCGCGGAGAGCTTGCCGCTGGGCTGCCCGAAGGTGACCTTTGTCGCGCCGGGGTTGACGTAGTCGCGGTCAATGGCGCTGATGGCGGCGGCCGCCTCGATGCCCAGCTCATCGATGACAATCAGGCAGCGGTCCCCCACGCGCACCGCCTCGTGCGGATAGCCCATGCGCTCCAGGTCCGCCACGGTCAGCTCATAGTTGAGCTGCGGGACCTTGAGGGTCTGCAGCTGCGCCCAGGTGGCCCGCAACAGCTCCTCGGGGTCCTCGATATCCTGGAAGGTCGCCAGGCCGTAGCGCATCCCGTAGATCTCCGCCGCGTCCGCGTCGAACACATAGTCCTGCCCATAGGGCTTGTCCGCGGGGTCCCCGTCGGCCTTGGACCAGACCACGTCCACAAATTTGATGCGCCGGCCATAGCCGTCGCCGCTCTGTTCGCCCTTGCCCCGGCCATACAGGGCGGTGATCAGGCTGCGGTTGTCGATGTTGCGCTTGGTGATCGTCAGGTCCTTGCCCGCGCGGTAGCGCTTGCCCCTCCACACGGGCGCGGCGCTGATCAGGTCCACATACTTGTGGGTGACGGCGTTGCCCGACACTGCCACCCGGAAGCCGTAGCGCACACCCCATACCTTGGCCAGATCATTGAGCGCCTCCAGGCGGCTGCAATCATACCAGGTGGTGCTGGCCAGGCCGGTGGTGGTGATCCGCCCCACCTCCCAGCCGGTCCCCTCCAGGATGATGGGCAGCGCCGCGCCGGCGCTGATGTTGGTCGGGCGCTTATCCAGGATGTAGGGCGCGGTCAGCAGATCATAGCCGATGGACTCGGCATAGATGGCGGCCATGGCGTTGTCCGTGCTGGCGCTGACGGTCTGCACGCGGTAGAGCCCCCAGCCCCCGGTCAGCTCCTCGAAGGCCACAAAGCCGTCATCCTGCCCCTTGTCCATCCACTCCCGCATGGGGACCGTCAGGTTGCAGGTGTACGCAGCCTCCGCCACGATCAGGCCGGCGACCTGATCCGTCATCCCGGTCATGCGCAGGTCGCGGTCCAGGATCAGCACAATCATAGCCACGCCCCCCGATAGGTCAGCACGCCCGGGCCGGTGATCGCGTTGGCGCCCGGAGCCAGCTGGAAAAACCGGCTGTCCCAGGTCAATCGCGCCATGGCGCTTTCGCCGCCGATGGTGATCAGCTCCCGGCCGGCGTCAATCCCGATCTGCGCGCCCGCGGGCACCTCCCCGGTCAGGGTGATGGTCTGCACCCCGTTGGTCCAGCTCAGCCCGTCCGGGACGGCCTCGGGGACCGTATAGGACAGCGTCCAGGCCGTGGCGGCATTGCCCGGGTTGTTGACCACGGCAGCGCTGTCCGCCGACAGCATGGCGGTCTGCTCGGGGCCATACTTGAGCCCATCCGGGGCGCAAAAGGTGTAGGTGACCCGCCCGCCGGGGGCGCTCTCCGGCGCGGTTGCCGCCTGCATCCAGGCCCTGTACGCCTTGCCGCCGTCGCCATCCAGCGCCAGATCGCCCTCCCCGCCCCAGGCCCAGGCGTTGAGCCGGTCGATGATGGGCAATTGGTCAGCGGGATCGCGCACCAGCAAGGCAAATATCAGGTCGATCTGCTTGCCGCCCCGCCCCTGGCGCTCCACAAGAGCGCCGTCCCGGCCCGCCAGGGAGATCAGGGACAGCGCCGGCGTACCGATGGGCTGTATGGACAGCCCAACCAGGCGCACGCCGGGGATCGTCTCGGGGTCAATGCCTCGGTATGTCATCGGATGTACACCCCCAATCGGTCTGTGTTGGCCGCAATGTTGTCCAGCCCAGCGTCCGCGTACCCGGTCACCAGGCGGCCAAATACCTGACCATCCACCACCATAACGGTTTCCGCCCTGCCGGTGCTGGGCAGATTGCCGATGGCCGCAGGCTGCGGGCTGGCGGGCATGGCCGGGAGGGACACAGCGCCCAGGCTGACGGGATCGCCCAGCCGGGCCGTGGCCGCATCAATCCCGTCCGTAACCCGGCTGGCCGCGGCTGCGACGGCGGCCTGCTTGTCCCGCAGGCCCAGAATCATCCCGTCGTCGTACCAGCGGGTATACTTGCGGCCTAGGCGGGACGGGGAGCCAATCTGCAGCTGCCCCCGGGTCGTGGTGCTGATGATAGCGGTAACCTGCCCGGCGGCATTGCGCACGCGGCGCAGCTTGGACTCGATGCCCAAGGCTATCCCCTCACCCCAGTTGGTGCCCATGCCATAGGCAGCGTCATACGCCCCGCTGCCGGCCAGGCGCATCTCCTCTGCGGCGGCCTCCCACTGCTCGCGGGTCTTGCCCGTCAGTTCGGGACCAAATGCGTCCATTAGGTCCAAGATGTTATCGTCGCCCATCTCCTTGATATCGGCAAGACGCGCCATGTGGTCTTGCGTGGCAATCTGGGCTTGGGCATTATAATCCGCCTCGATCGCCGCCAACTCGTCGTTAAATAGGCCAATATCGTAATAGCTACCGTTATAGTAATCCTGCCGATGTTGCTCCAGCGCTGCCTGCTTCTCTCGCTCAATCTGCGACAACCTATTGGTATGGGTGACGCTCTCATTTTCGATACTTTGCAGGTACCCCATCCACTCCCCCATGGCCTCCTGGCTCAGGCCCTGCACCGCGCCGACCGTGTTGTGGTGTACCTTGTCAGCCTCGAGCTTGAGGTTTTGGGTGTTTTCGCGCGCCTTAGCCATCTCGGCATTGTAGGTGTCCTCTGAGATGGCGCCGCGTTCTTTGAGCGACGACAACATCCGAGAGGTGCTTTCCTGGATCGCATCGGCCTCCTCATATGCGGCATCTTTACGCAATCCCGCGTCCTGCAGCAACCCCGCCGTCTGATCCGCGGATAGCTCCTGCGTCTGGGAGGAGACGTCGTTGTACAGAGCCAGCTGCGCATCGGCGGCCTCGCGGTCCATCTCGCCCACAATCTGGTAGTAGCTTACCAGCAGCTCCTGTATTCTGGCCACCTTGTCGGCTTCCGACGCAAACTGGTCATCGTTCTTGCCCGACCAGATTGCCGATAGCTCGTCGCAGACGCCCTCAAGCTCAGTCCGCTGGCCCTCGCCCCAGGTCATCAGCTGGTCCAGCATGGTCGTCAGGCCCTCGCCCTGGGCCGTCCCCATCGCCAGGGCGTTGCGGGTCAGGACTTCCATGCCCTCGGCGGCGTAGTTGTTGATGGCCGCCACGCCCTCGGTGCGCAAGCCCTCCAGGTTTTCCACCATCTGCTTGCGCACATCCCGCGACGCCTGATCGCCGGTGACCGCCAGCAGCGCAAACTGCCGCGACACCTCGTCGGCCATCTGGGTGGCGTTGCCGATGGCGCTCTGGGTCAGTTGGCTGAGCTCGATGGCCGCCGGCTCAAAGCTGACCGCCTCGATGGCCTGCTGCACCTGGGTGACCTTCTCCGCCGCCGCCAGGGTCTCGGCAGAGGTGGCCTGCATGGCGGTATCATACTGGCCCATGACCTCAGCTGCCCCGGATGCGCTGTCCGCCAGCCCGTCCATGCTTTCCGCCGCGTCGTCGGTGCTGTTCATCAGGTTGTACACCCCAACGCCCACTGCGCCCAGCACGCCGATCACCAGACCCACGGGGCCCAGCAGCGCGTTAAACGCCACGCCCAGCGCGCCCACAGCGGGGGTCGCGGCCCCGGCGGCCACCCCAGCAGCGGTCTCCCCCGCAGCAGCGGCTCCGGCCGCCACGCCGGCGTTGGTCTGGGACACGGCGGCGGCAGCAGCCGACCCGGCCAGGCCTGTCTGCGCGCTTGCCGCAGCAGCAGCCGACGTAGCCTGTTTGGTCTGGGCGGAGGCCGACACATTTGCGGCGACGCCGGACTGGGTTTGGGCCTGGGTTACGCCCAGCAAGCCGGCGACATAAGCGCCGAATTTCGGCCCTTCCAGGGCCTTTTTGACGTTGTTGTAGGTGGTGATCATTTTGCCGCCGGCGGACACCACCGGCCCCACAGCCGCCGCCATAGCGCCGACGGCCACGATGATCTTGCGGGTGCTGGGGTCCAGCTTGTTCCAGCCGGCCAGCATGTTGTTGGCCCACTGCACCAGCTTGGTGGCTGCGGGCAGCAGCTGCTGGCCGATGTTGACCCCCAGCTGCTTGAGCTGCTCCTTGACCATGCGGCTCTGGTTGGCCATACCGCCGCCGGTGCGGGCAAAGTCGCCCTGGGCGTTGGCGGTCTGGGCCATGACGTACTGGTAGCGCAGGGTGACCTGCTCCGCCTGGCTCATCTCGCTGATGTTCTTGGTGATGCCCTGGGTGGCGGCGAACTGCTGCAAATTGGCCTGGGTCATGACGACGCCCAGGCCCTTGAGGGCCTCGGTCTCGCCGGTGTAGATGCCCGCCAGCGCCGTGGCCGCCCGCTCCTGGCTGACGTTCTTGAACGACGCCATGTCGGCGGACAGCTGGACCAGGCTGGTGGCCATGTAATAGCCCTGCTCCCCGGCGATGCCCATACCGGCCCCCATGTCGCCGTACAGGGCGGCGGTGTCCATGGCGCTCTGCTGGGCCAGACCCATGGACTCGATGGAGGTGCTGGACCAGGCCTCCACGGCGGAGGCGTTCTCGCCAAAGGTCACGCCGACCTTGTTCAGGGTCTCGTCCATGTCGCTGGCCAGATTGACCGCAGCCACGCCGGCTGCTGCCAGGGGCAGGGTCATGCCCACGGTGGCGCTCTTGCCAACGGCGGACATGTTCGCGCCCACCTTGCCCCAATCCATGGTCCATTGCTGGGCGCTGGCGCTGGACTGATTGGCGACATTCTGGGTCGCCTTGCCCAGTCCTCCCAGCTGCTGCTGCGCGGCCTCGGTCGCCTTGCCCAAGCCGGACACATCGCCGGTGATCGCCAGGACCAACTCGTCGAGCCTATCTGCCATGTTTTCTCCTCTCCCCTCGCCGCGCCAGACCGCGCAGGACGGCTTTTTTCTCCTCCAGAGACTGCTCCCTCGGCGGCGCTGGCGCGGGTGCGCGCGTAGGCTTTGGGGCCTCCGGATAGGTCTTGGCGTGGTAGGCCGCGCGCGCGTACAGGCCATGCAGCCAGGCCAGGTAACAGTCCCGGTCATGCGCGTCCTGCCTGGCCCGGGCGCGTCCATCGATGACGCGCCGGATCTCCGCCGGCGTCATTCGCCAAAAGTCCGCGGGGGAGATTCCCCACGCGGACGCATTGGCTTGCAGATCATATACCTGCCGCCTCAGTCCCCCTGAGGCGGGTCGGCGTTTTTTTCGTCGTTCTCCTGGTTCTCGTCGATCAGGCCGGCATGGCGCTGCAGGTCAGCGATCAGGCCCACGATGGCGTCCCGGCCCTGCTCCTTGCGGTAGGCGTCCAACAGCCCGCCGGCATCCTCCAGGGTGGTTTCGGGCTGGTAGGTCACCAAGGCGGCCCACAGCATCAGCCGGCGGAACTGGTTGCTCTTGCGCTGAGCCATCACCGCCAGAGACACCCCGTCCGCCCTGTCCTCCATCTGGCACAGGGCGTTGGTGGTGTAGGCCAGGCGATAGGCGGTCCCGCCGATCTCCACGGTCATGTAATCCATGCTTGATTCCTCCTTACGCGCCAGCGGCCTCGGTGAAGGTCACCTGTCCGCTGATGCGCAGGTCCGCCGTCCAGGAGATGGCGTTGTTGGTGGCCATCTCGCCAAAGTTGTACTTTTTCACAAAGGCGTCAAACTCGGCCGCGTCGCCGTCGGGATACTCCACGATCCAGGTGGCGATCTCACCCGAGGCCACCAGCTCGCGCATCTTGGCCTGACCGGCGTCCTGGGCGGCCTTAAATCCCGACACCGTGACCGTGCCCATATCCTTGAGGCCGGAGATATACTTCTTGTAGCCATCCCCGGTGTTCAGGGGAGTGACGTCAACCTCCTCGGCCTCGCCCCAGCCCAGCTCACCGATGGAGCTGACCTCGCCGACGACGATGTTGGCGGCGGACTCGCCCGCGCCCTTGATCGACAACTTGGTGCCGTCCGTCAAAATAGCCATTCAAACATCCTCCTCAATATTCATAGATCCGTCCGTCCCGACCGGCCAGCGCGCCGTACCGCATGGTGCGGTGGTGCAGCCCGGTGGGCGCTTCAAAGATATCCGCGGCATACTGGCGCTGCAGCCCCAGCGCGCTCAATGCGCCGTGGACTGCCGCTGCCAGGTCCGCGTTGTCTGCGGGGCTTCCGTCCCAGATGTCAATTTGATAGGTGATCTCGCTCAGGTACTCCCGGTTATCCGCCCGGGCATACTCCTGGCTGCCCTCGAGCCGGTAGCTGATCACCGGCAGCGTCGTCCACTGCTGGGGGTAGGCGTAGTAGACCCGGGGATGGACGCCGTCCAGGGCCGCCTTGACCCTCGGGGTGATATCTACCATGTTCAGCCGCCCCCCATCGTCAGTTTCCGGATGGCCAGCCGCAGCCGTTTGGCGTAGGTGTCCCGGATGCGCTGGGTATTCTGCTGCAGCGCCGGGCGCATGTAGGGCCTTGCGGCCATGCCCTTCCAGTCGGCCCTGTGGGCCACGGACGGGTCGCCCCGCTGCCCAGTGCCAAACTCCACATAGATGCTGTGGGCCGCGCCGCTGACCACCTCGGCGGTGGCCGTATCCGCGTCCTGGGTAACCTTGGCGGTGATGCCGCGCCGCAGCTCCCCCGTGTCCACGGGGGCCAGCTGTTTGGCTGCCCCGCGCACCTCCTCGCCCGCCCAGCCGATGGCCAGGGCGTTGGCGTCGGCCGCTTGCGCGCCCAGCTGCTCCACGCGCCCCAGGACTTGGTTCAGGTTGCGCAGTTCAATCTGTAGCTTCATACCAGCGCCTCCAGATCCACGGCCCGGTGCCCGCCCCAGGTTTTCAGCCCCACCACCTTGTAGTCCGGCGTGGTTTTGGATTCCACCCGGATGCCGTCGCCCAGGGCGATGGGCTCAGGGCCGTCATAGAGCATCAGCAGCATCGCCCCTGATGCCTGTCCGTATTCCAGGGCCGCCAGCTGGCTGGCCTGGGGCTGTACCGCCGCGCGCAGCTCGACGCCCAGGGGGGCCCATCCCAGGCTGACCGCGCCGTAGGCGTCCGTCACGGGCTGGGCGCGGTGCAGGTACACCGGGCGCTTATCCCGCTCCAGCAGCCGCACCGGCCTCACCTCCCACCCGCGCTAAGCGATATCGGTTGATCTGCCGGCGGACGCCCTCGGGCAGGGCCTCATAGCTGCGGCTGACGCCGCCCTCGCTGTGGCTGCTCTCGCCCTCGGCGCCCATGCGGTTGCAGGCCATGACGGCCAGCTCAACCTGGCAGGTCACCAGCGCATCGGGCAGCGCGGCGCGGTTGGTCTCCACCAGCAGCGCCTGCTCGGCCCGGTCCAGCTGCAGCTGCAGCAGCGCCTCGTCCGCTCCGGGGACCAGCAGCTTGATCATCTCCAGCGCCGTCATGGCCTGCCCTCCTCACTGCGCCGGGTTTTCCACGGCCGCGATGCGCGCCTCCAAGGCGTCCATCAGCGCCAGGACCCGGTCAAAGTCCGTCTCGATCTGTTGCTTGGTCATACAGTCCAGCAGTCTGGCGTCCATGCTTTAAGCCTCCTCAGGTCGCGGCCTTGTGCAGGTAAATGCCGGCCACCTTGTTCTCGTATACGTCGGCAATGCCCACGTTGCGGTAGCCAAACTTCCAGGCGTCCGCATCCTGGTTCTGCTCGGGCGTGATGACCTTGGGCGCGACGTGCTTCTGGTACTGGATTACCGCGGGCTTGTGGATGACCAGGAAGTTGATGTTCTTGCCGTCGGTGGCGTCCTTGACATAGCCGCCGGCGGTCTGGCCGCTGGTGACGCCGTCATACTGGGTGATCTTGGTGTACATGCGGGTCTGGGGCACCTTGATCACCTGGGCGAAGGTCGCCATGACCGCCCGGGACTTGGTGGTGTCCAGGTCGTCCACCAGCGCCGCCAGGGTGGGGGTGATGAACAGGTACCGCTCGGTGGCGGGCACCTCGGCCTCATCCAGGGCGTTGCTGGCCGCGCGCAGGGCCTCCACAACCGCCGCGCCGGTGGACAGGGCGGCCCCGGTGGTCGTGCCGATGCCGGAAACCTGGGCGTAGGTCGCCAGGCGGAAGGCGTCCAGCTCAGGCGCCACCTTGGTGCGGATGAACTCGCCCGCCAGGCGGCCATAGGCCAGACCGGCGGACTCAGCGTTGTCCAGGTTGTCCACCACAAACATGCGGCCCCGGTCAAAGTTGCAGGCGACGGTCTCGTTGGTCAGGGTGACGTCGCCGCCCACGTACCCGCTGTTGCGGCTGTAGTCGGCCAGGCCGTCCATGCTCATCTTGGGGATAATCAGCTCGTTGGCGTTGGCCCCCTGGCGGGCCAGGTCCGCCGCGCCGTCCAGCGCCGCGGTCAGGCTGGCATTCTGATACACCTCGTCCAGGATCGGGACATACTGCTTAAACAGGGAAATGCTGTTGGCCAAAATCAAAACTCCTCTCTTACTTTGCGGTCAGACCGGCCGCGGCCCGGAAGGCCCGCAGCGGATCGCCCGCGCTGCCGCCCGTCTTGGGCGGGTCCTGCCGCAGCCGGCCGTCCACGGCCTGGGCCACGGCGCTGTTGAAGGCCTTGGCGACGGCATCGATGCTGGCGTTGCAGGCGTCGGCGTCGGTGTACGCCAGGGCGTCCGCAAGCTCCTTGGGCAAGCCCTTCTCGGCCAGGGTCTCCAGGGCCTGGGCGCGCAGCTCGCGCTTGGTGATCTCCTGCTCCCGGGCGGCCAGCTTGGCCTCGCGCTTGGTCTGCTCGGCCTTGGCGCGCTGCTCTGCGGTCATCTGGGCCATCTTCTCAGCCTCGGTGCGCTCGGCGGCCAGCCGGGTCTCATACTCCTGCTGCCACTTCTGCTGCTCCCGGGCCAGGCGGGTCTGCACCAGCTTGTTGACCTCGTCCTGGGTCAGCAGCTTGCTCTCCACCGGCTTTTCCTGGGGGCTCGCGCCCGCAGCGCCGGCCTGATCAGCCTCGCCCTCTCCGGGATCGGCCATGCGCATCCGCGCCCACCGGGCGCGCTCCATGATCTTGCTGTCCATGCTCCTACCTCCGTTTTACGCCCGTCGGCTGTTTCCGCCCGCAGTTTTATGCCGTAAGTGCGTTTCGGGCAATCAAAAAGCACCCTACCTTTCGGTAAGATGCTTTTAAATCAAGTGCGCCTGTAAACGGTCTTTTAGCCGGGCGGCTTTGGCTGCGAGATAATGCGCACGATATCGTTAATAGTTGCGCCGATGGTATCCCAGTCTTTGAGAGATGATCCCACCTCAATGAGGAAATGCTCGCTGTCAAATACCTCTATGACGCAGCCCTCGCGCCCATCCACCAGCTCCACGTCATCATATTGTTCAATCTTAAGCATGTCCTACCTCCTCAAGATGCGCTGTAGTCAGGTGAACATGAGAAGCCCTTTCTATTCCGGCGTCTTAAAGGCGATTGATAACCCGCTCTATGTCATCTTCGCGAATGCATATCGTATCCCAGTCTTCCGGGGAACTCCCAACATCCAGCAAAAATTGTCCGCCACCAACCACCTCAACAATCGTTCCTTCACGACCGTCTTTCAGCTGAACCAGATCAAGGTCCTGGATGTCCAAGCTTTTTCACCTCCTCCAGATGCGCTGTCACCAGATGCATGCCCCCATCTTCCTCAAACCAGGCCGCTATTACGTTGGCAACACGCCCGTTTATCCCGAAAAGTATCTGGTCCTGTTGCCACGGCGTCCCCCGATCCGTAGGTGGTCGGCTTTGCGCTGGGTATAGTCGCGCATTTTCAATCAACTGCTCCCGCAACTCTGGCCAATGCGCCTCGTCAAAACCCAAGGCCTGCTCAAACCCCTTGCCCTTGGCATACCCATCCGGTCTCTCCGGATTATATAAATATTTGGTGAACTTCTCCTCCGCCGCAGTTGCCCGATCCGCCATGGGCAGCGCTTTCTCCGGGTGCTCTTGCAAATCCATCCGGCGGCTGTAATCCAACTTTCGCAGCTTCCATTGTCTACCGCCAGTATATTTCAACGTCTGGAAGGCGTCAAGCGATCGGGGAACCCGATTGCCCAAAACCCTGCGATATTCCTTCAACTGCGCGCGGTCCTGGCGGGCATTGAGCGCCTTTTTCCGGGCGACCTCCAGGCTCTCGGCCCCATACTTGTCCCGGAGCCCCTCAAGCCATTTGTCATAGCTCATGCCGGCCGGGACCAGCTCCGTCTCGCCCGTGATGGGATTCTTGGCGCGCCTCTCCATCCCCTCCAGCGCCTCGTCGTCGATCACCGCGACCGTGGTGCTGCGGCAGTTGGGGTGCATGGGCGGATAGTTGACGCCCACCTTGGCCTCGGCGCGGTCGAACTGCCGGCCGTCGAGCCCCTGGCAGAGGCTGCTGGTGCGCATGTCCAGGGTGGCGAGGTAGCGGTATCGGTCGATCCCCAGCTCCTCATAGGCCAGCTGATCAGCCTGGCCGGCCAGATACGCGCTCTCGGTGCGCACCAGCCGCCGGGACGCGTACGCCCCCGCCTGGTAGTCATGGGCGATCTGCTGGGCGATGTCCCGCTCGCTCCTGCCCGAGAGCGCGGCGGCCACCAGGTCGGCGCGTAAGCGCTCGGCCAGGGCCTGGGCGTTGTCCCAGATGCGCGCGGAGTAGTGCCGCCCGGACCATTCCTGGGCCAGCGCTTCGCGCAGGCGCTGGGGCGAGAAATCCGCCACCTGGAAACCCAGCCCCGCGCCCCGCTGCACGTCGTAGAGGTGGCGGTAGTAGCCGTTTTTAAGCGTGCTCACATAGCTTTGGGTGCTGATCTCAAGTTCCCGCTGCGCCACAACGCCGAGCTGCTCGCCGATGGTCCTGCGCAGCTGCTCCAGCCGCCCGATGCGGTACTGATAAGCCGGCGCGTTGACCTGGGCCAGGGCAGCCTGCTTCTCGGCTCCTTCGGGCAGCGAGGCCAGGGCGCGTTTGATCAGCTCGCGGGCGTTGGCGTCCGGGTACTGGTTCAGCAGCCTGCGCGCCGCGGCCTCGCTGAGCCATCCATTGCGCTGGAAGGTGCGGAAGATTTTGTCCGCCTCGTCCTGCAGCTGGCGGCAGGCCTCCAGATAGGCCCGGCTGATCTCGTCCGCCGCGCGCTCAGCGTCCCGGAGCAGGCCCAGCCTGCGCCCCTCGGCGCGGCGCGCCCAATAGGCGTCACTCCTGCCCGCCGCCATCGTCGCTCACCTGCTGGGGCAGCGCATCCAGGCCGAAGGTCTGCCTCTGGCGCTCGATGTTCGCGGCTTTCTCCTGCTCCAGCTCGGCCAGGGCGTCGTCCACGTTGTCGATAAACGGCAGCAGGGCCAGCAGCTGGCGCTGGGGCGCGGCGCCCTGGAGCATCTGCACGATCTGGGCGATCTCCAGCTCATTGATGGGCAGGCTGCGGTTCATGGCGATCCGGACGGCCTGGATATCCATCGCCGGGGCGCCCTGGGCGGCCAGCATGTTGGCCATCAGCCGCAGGCGCTGGCGCAGGCCCTCCTTGAAGTAGCGCTCCTTGATCTTGGCCAGCTGCTCAAATCCCAGCAGCTTATAGCGCATGGCCACGCCCGAGGCGTTGCCGGCAAAGCTCTCGTCCGACACGCAGGGCACCATGGCGTACTTGTGGATATCCTCCTCCAGCGACTTGCGCAGCAGCTCCACGTCCGCCTCCGACAGCTGGCGGGTCAGCCACTCCGCCTTGGCGTCGTCCGGCAGCTCCAGCAGCTTGTCCATCCGCAGCCGCTGCAGGGCCTCGCGGGTCTCCGACGCGTCGTCCCCCAGCCGGCTGTTGATCAGCACCAGGATCGCGTCCACGAACTGCTCCTTGTCATTGACCCGGTCGGATTGCAGGATATTGTACACGTCGATCAGGTCGATCACCTGCTCATAATCGCCCTGCTGCTCCTCGTTGTTGTCATACTCCACCAGCGGGGGATACCCAAAAGGGTGCTGCCGCCGGGCGATCTCGCCCCGGGGCGTGAATCCATCCGTCGCCAGGTAGTCCAGCCGCTGCTGATCGGTGTAGATCGACACATGATAGCCGTCGTCGCTCCCATCCAGCAGGGTGTGGCGGTAGAAGTGCACCCCGAACGCCGGGCGGTGCTGGACCGTGTCGTCGTAGACCACGAAGGCCTGCCGGGGGTCCAGGGCGGCCAGCCGGGGCACCGGGTGCGCGTCGTCGCTGGGATAGACCAGCTCCACCGCCCGGCCAAACACCGAGGCGTCCTTGGCCAGGTCCATGTCCTGAGTCGGCGCATCCGCCGCGTCCAGCGCGGCCAGCAGGCCGTCGATCCCCTCCCCCTCATAGCTGACGGGATCGCCGACCAGGTATCCAATGGCCATATCCGTGATGTACTTGGCGTGATTGCACACCACCTGCAGATTGGCCAGCCCCTGCCGCTTGACGCGGTGCTTGATGTCGTGGTCGCCGCGGTAGTAGGCGTCCAGCCGGTCCAGCCGGGCATTGGCCGCCTGGTGCCGCTGGAGAAACCGCACGGCCACGGCGACCAAGTCCGTGTCGGCGGTCAATAGCGCCCGATCAATCGTATACATGCCATCCCCCCTAATAGATGCCGGCCGCGGCCTTGCTGCCCACCGTCGCCTTGCGGTGGCCGATCACGCTCTCCAGGCCGTAGCGGGCCGCATCGATGGTGTGGTTGTCCCGATCCGGGTAGGCCGCGCGGAAATTGCCGTAGCGGTCCTGCTCGTACTCGTAGCCCGCGAACTCCCGGGCGGCGTTGGGGCAGGTTGCCGAATCGATGACGATCGCCCCCAGCTGCTGCAGCCACCGCATGCCGTGCTCGACGCTGCCCGGTCCCTTCTTGGCCCCGTGGGCGTTGACCCCGCGCATGCGCATCTCGTTGATGGCCCGGGGGTCTGCGGCGTCCGCGGTCACATGCTGCAAGCCGCAAAAACCCTTGACCTTAGCGGCCAGGGTGTCGAAGCTGTTGCGGGCGGCGTAGTACTCCCGCAGGATGTACAGCGTCCGGGTCGCGCGGTTGTAGTGCATCTGCACATACGCGTCCGGGTCCACGGCAAAGCCAAAGTCCAGGCCGTGATAGATGCGGTCCATGATCTTGCGTTCTTCTTCGGCGATGGGTCGAATTTGCAGGTTGTCGAACACCTGCCCTCCAGTGCCCGTGATCTCCCCCAGGTAGGCGTGCCGCCAGGCCCGCTCGTTGCTCTGCCGCAGGGCCGCAACCTCGGCCAGAAACGCCTCGCCCAGCCATTGCGGCGGCGCGTCCAGGTAGGTGCTGTGGTGCACGATGCGGTCCGCCCGGGGGATCATGGCCTCGGCGTTGACCCAATTCTGGGCGGATTTAGGCGGGTTGTAGGTGCAAATCACCGCCGCAGCATCGCCGCCACGAATGACGGATTGGATGATATTGCGCACGTCGTCCATGTCTCGGTACTCGGTCAGCTCCTCGAACCATGCATATTTGAAGTAGGTTCCCGCCGGAGGCTTGATGGATTTGATGGTCATGGGGTCGTCCGCGCCCCGAAAGAGGATCTGCTGGCCCGTGGGCTTGTAGGTCAGCCGCATGGGGCTGATCCGCGCCGCCCAGTATGCGCCCACCCCCAGCGTGTCGATGGCCCACAGCAGCTGGGTGTACACCGAATCGCGCAGGTAGCGCTCAAACCGGCGGAACACCACGGCGCTGGCCTGGGGGTCGGCCATAACGCCCAGGATCAGCTCCAGGCTGGCCCAGCTGGACTTGAGGCTGCCCCGGCCGCCCTTGGCCCAGTACTGGCGGTGCCGCAGGTCCTTGAGGTCCCTATGCAGACCGTAAAAGGCCGGGCCGATGCAGTCACTCAGCCGCACCGTCGATATCATCCCGAATCACCACCCCGATCTCGCCGCCCAGGTCGATCTTCTCGGTCAGGCCGTAGCGCCGCCCCAGCAGCTCCGCCGCCCGGATGCGCTCCTTTGCGCCCACCGCCTTGTCCAGCTTGCGGGCCTTGCTGCAAAAATCCCCCGTGGCCTCCACCACGACGGTCTCCTCCACCTGCTCCCCGCGCATCACGCTGGTCAGATACTGCATCACCTCGGTGGCGTCGGCGATGGTCCTTCGCTGCATTTCTTGCAATTGTCTGTCAATTTCGGCTTTAATGCTAGCATTGGCTAACAATCGCGAACCCTGCTCGTTTGCCGTCCGCTCGCTGTATCCCGCCCGCCTGGCCGCCTGGGTGGCGTTGAGGTCCACCAGATACTCGGTGATGAACTTCCGCTGGCCATCATCCACCCCCACCCCTCCCCTTGACTGAAAATCCGCATTTTCCCCTCCAAAATAAGAAAAAAGCACCAAAAAGTGCTTGGACACTAACGGCCCGTTATAGTATAATAAGGCCATAGAAAGGAGGTGAACAACATGGGCAAGGCCAAAAGGAAAAGCGGCGACGATGCATACGTTACATCGGTCTCGGCGGCAAATCCGCCGGCGGTGCAGTTTTTGGAAACATACAAAAGCTTTCCGTCATCGGTTTTTACAAGCTTATGAGACGCTATGACCTCTCTGTACGCGGCC
>ENA-UEQO01002327-UEQO01002327.1-human-gut-metagenome-genome-assembly--contig:-NODE-2327-length-17216-cov-114.952039_pt1 | contig 17216 bp, 10 predicted proteins | sample MGYA00242938_ERZ507940 | MGnify/ENA primary metagenome ERZ507940 (study PRJEB26167, sample SAMN06115517) | human gut metagenome | host: Homo sapiens | place: China:Chongqing | collected 2014-12-03... | reverse complement strand
CATTTATTCCCATCCTCTGAGTACTCTATATATACCTTATTGAGTCCACGCCGAGTATGCTCATTCTGATTATAGTTCCATATCTGAATCAAATCTACTTCAGGACATTTTCTACTTTTACCAAAATCACACAAAAACCAGACAACTCCTTCATGAGTAGACTTATTGTAACGAACTGGCTTTTTAGAAACTTCAGACAACCACATGCCATGTCCCAGGTTATTAGCCACATGATAGCACCCCTGCATTCCATCTCCATTAACTACGGAACAAACAGTTCCTTTATTCAATTCGCTGCTGGCAGATACTTTAATTAAGCTCTCATCCAACTGTTTATACACAACAATACGTTGTGCATATCCGGTAATGAACATCATTAATAACAAAATAACGGTAATGATTTTTTTCATTCCACAAAATATTAGTTTTTAATAAAACTGCTAAACATATAAAGTAGTCTCAACAAAAACAAACCTCATTATATGTATGAACATATAGATGCAGCAAATATATATAATAAATTCAAAAAGCAAAAGTAAAACAAAGTTTTTTTTATAAAAAAATGAGATGTAATAAATTAAAAGTCAAACTAAACTTAAATTAATTTATCACTAAATTATTTATAAAAGAATACATATCAAAACTCAAATAATTAATAATTAACTAATTACGTTTAAAAATATCTTTAACTACAATATTAAAAAACAAACATTTCAAAGAATAATGTCCCAGCAAAGCCCGTATTTATCGAAATGATTACATAATACACATTAATGTTCATACATTAATTATAAGGTATAAATTATATTTTCATTAAATCATCATACCAAAGAAACCATACAACACAAAAAAAGCGTCTTCGTTTTCGAAGACGCTTAAAAAATAAAAATGATGATGTATTAATAGTATCAAAAAACAAATCACTTTACACAAGAAGTTACTTTTATACCAAAAGCGCAATACATTAGATATAATACGCAGGCCAACGTCACCACAACACCACCGATAATACCTACAGTACCGATGGCAAAACCGATAACTGGAGTTACCACTCCCCCCCCGGCAACAGCTGTAATCATTAGACCGGAAATCTGATTTGCCTTCTCCGGACGCGCCTGCAAAGCCATTGAATAAATAATAGAGAAAACTGATGAAGCAAAAAAGCCTACTGCACCAATACAAACTATATTCACCACATCCTTTTCCACTCCTATTAAAACTAGCAGCGAAACAACACAAGCTACAATATTTATACGAAAGTACCTCATTTCTGCAATACGGGTCAATAAGAACGCCCCTAACAAAGCGCCAATCGTACGACTGAGGAAATAGACTTGAGGAGCAAATTTTACTTGCTCATCAGACCATCCAAAACGGATAGACATAAGTTTCGAACTAATAAAGTTTGTCGCCACATCCACGCCTACAATAAAGAAAATTCCTAAAAACAGTAATAGAATAGTCCGGTCTTTCAGCAAAGCAAACGTATTCCTCATGGAAAGATCACTGTTCGACACAACATTTCTTTCCCGTTCAATAGGGGTTGCAATCAGCCAAACTGTCGACAATAAAGTGATGAAGCCAAGAATGGGGAAGCAATAATACCATTTATCCCCCCCCAATAATGGACAGCCAGCAATACAATCTCCGGGCCGACCAAAGAAGAAGCCGCTTTTATTACCTGCCCAACTGTCAAACTACTTGTCAGGAAAGCTTTGTTAGTTATAACATTATTAAGCAACGGATTTAAAGAAACTTGTAAAATAGCATTTCCTATACCCAACAAGGCATAAGCCACCATGCAAGTTACACCATCATACGCCAATAATGGCAGAATCATACCTACAATTGTAATCACCATACTAACAAGTACGGTATTCTTACGTCCCCATTTATTCATCCGATTACCTATCGGAATTCCTAAAAACAAGAACCAAACAAACGCCATTGAAGGTACAAACCCGGTCATCATAGGTGACCAGTTAAAACTACGCTGAACATAGTCTGATGAAATACCGACAATATCACAGAAGCCCATCACAAAGAAACCGAAAAGTACCGGAAAGGCTGTCATTATAGAGTTTTGTTTTTTCATTTTCATGGATTTTTATATAAAATGTCTATTCTGTCACTCCCACGTCTTTACGCAGTTTTTCCAATTGAACAGTCAGTGCTTCCCGTACTTTTACATACTTCGGGTTATCATATACATTATTGACCTCCATCACATCTTTTTTCAAATCATACAATTCCCAAAAGTCAATAGCTTCATCATTCCCACTACCCTCTCCATACCAATGAATCAATTTGTAGCGTTTAGTGCGAATGCCATCATGTTTGCGTACACTACCCACTGCCGGATAATCGTAAAAATGATAGTATAACTCATTTCGCCAATTTTCCGCCTTTCCATTTTTAAACAACGGTAATAAAGAGCGCCCAGACATCTCTTTCGGCACCTCCACTCCTGCAAGGCTCAGGAAAGTCGGTGCCAAATCAATATTCTGCACCAGCTCTTTGCATACCGAATGTTTCTTGACTAAAGAAGGGCACGAAATAATCAGAGGTGTACGGAAAGACTCCTCATACATAAAGCGCTTGTCATACAGTCCATGCTCTCCCAACAGAAAACCTTGATCAGAGGTATAAACTATCACTGTATTATCCAGAACTCCTTTTTCTTCCAAATAATCAAGCAAACGGCCCACTTGTTCATCTACCGAACGGATAGTCCGACAATACTCTTTTACATACCGTTGATATTTCCACCGAAGCAAATCCTTTCCAACCGGAGGATTTTTCAAGAATTCTTCATTTTTCTTGTCATAAATAGCTTCCCATGTGGCACGCTGTTCGCTATCCATCTCAGCCATTGCCATCAGCCAACTGTCTCTAATATATTGCAATGTAGGTTCGTTCTTCAATTCTCTCACCTTAAAATCGAACGCATATCCCATGTGCCGATCAATTGTCAGCTCCTGAGTTTTCATCTGCGGACCACGTGTCGCATAGTCATCAAATAGCGTTTCAGGTTCCGGAAAATCCACATCCTCAAATAAATGCATATTGGGAAAGTCAGGCATCCAATTACGATGAGGTGCCTTGTGATTTACAAGGACACAGAAAGGCTTCTCATCGGAAATGTTTTTCTCCAACCACTCTATGGCATGATCGGTTATCAACGTGGTAGCATATCCTTTTTCTTTTATATATTCTCCGTTTGTATCAGGACGACGGAACTTGGGATTATAGTATTCACCCTGATCAAAAAGAATGTCATAATGGTCAAACCCCTTCGGCTCAACATTCAAATGCCACTTTCCAAAGACTGAAGTTACATATCCTTCTTTTTGTAGCAGCTCGGTAAACCATTGTTTCTGTGGATTCAAACAGCACCCCAACCTCGTCTGTCCGTGCTGATGACTATACAAGCCCGTTAAAAGGGTCGCCCGGCTTGGAGCTGAAATGGAATTCTCTACAAAAGATTGCGTAAAAAGCATGCCATTCCCAGCCAAACGATCAATGTTAGGTGTCGGAGCCAACTTTGAAATAGGATGTCCGTAAGCACTTATGGTCTGGAAAGCATGGTCATCCGTAAAAATACAAACAATATTCAACGGTTTATTGGGCACTTTCTGGGCCCAAATAGGTTGTACTGCCGATAATATCGGCAGTACAACCATAGAAGTGGAAAACAGATTATTTTTCATAACATATTTCTCAGTGAGTCAATTCCTCATTAGGTGAAGCTCCCAAACCTAAAACCAATTTTCCTCCTTTTACGACCTCACTAAAGGGCAATTGTACAGTATCTTGCGGACGGTTGTTCAAAGATATATCCTGCAAATAACAATCACCTACCGCCTGCTTCTTAGCTTCGATTACAAATTTCTCTCCCGGATAATAATCTTTATTCAAACGGACAGTGACTTTGTCAAACAAAGGGGCACCTATCTGGAATTTCGGATCAATCTCCGTCAATCCCTTTACATCAAATAAGCCCAATGCAGACATTACGTACCAAGCCCCCAATTGTCCTTGATCCTCATCCTGTCCATAACCATAGCCATGTATACCTTCGAGGCCATAGAACTCATCCAAAATAGCACGTACCCACTTTTGAGACAGATATGGTTTACCCGAAAAGTTAAACAACCAAGAAATATGCAAATTAGGCTGATTACCATGATTATACACCGTCTTCAATCCGGCGAACGCATCCACTTCTTTCCCACCTCCAAAAATATTTTTCTGTGAAAGCAAAAAGATACTATCCAGACGATTATTAAACGTTTCTTGCCCTACCAAATCTACCAATTCGTCTATCTGGTGAGGAACATAAAATGTATATTGCACGGCATTTCCTTCTTGAAATCCCTTCCAAGGAGCCAATGGATTAAAATCTTCCAGAAAATTTCCTTTAGTATCCTTGGGACGAATCAAACGGGTCTCCGGATCATAAAGATTCTTCCAGCCATTCGACAAATTAGAGAGTAACTTATAGTCATCCTCTTTACCCAAATGTTTGGCAAATTGGGACACAGCAAAACTACTGAAACTGTATTCCATTGTATGTGAAGCACCAAACCCAGATCCTTCCTCACGAGTCACCATATCAAACCGTTTTTCATAAGGAGAATATCCACGTTCCACAAACTGACGTACATCCATCTTACCTGCACCTTCAAGTCTTCCACGCCATTCCACTTCATTCTTCAAAGCAGCTTCATATCCCTGCTGTACGTCAAAATCACGAATACCGCAATTATATGCAGCAGCAATAGCCAAGCTAGTAAAATTCGTCCCTACTCCAGACACATATTTACTGCATGCGATGCCATCACCCAACCAACCGGCATCCTGATAAACCAACAACTGACTTTTTATCCAATCAGAATAATATTCGGGATAAGCCAATGACCATAATTGCGTCAGATTCCAGAAACCACCCCAAATGGCATCCGTATTATAATGCTGATGTACCGGATTACCTTCTTCATCAAGAGCAATACGACCGACCGTTCCATTATTTTTAGGATAATATCCATTTGCATCACTAGCCAATCCACGCCCCAAAAGCGCATGGAACAATCCGGTGTAAAACTTCACTTTATCAGTTTCCTTCCCTCCTTCCACATAAATCCTGCTCAGAGATTCATTCCACACATCTGTTGCATTCTTCTTGGCTTGGTCAAAGGTAACATCCGCAGCCTCGGTTTCCCGGTTGAAACGAGCATTCTCTATGGAAGTATAGGATAGGCCCACTTTGACTTCCACAGCCTCTTGTTCTTCTGTAGAGAATGTCATGTAAAGACCCGCGCCTGGTCCTTTTTCCTGATGTTTACCCGGATTAACCACATCTTTTACAAAAGTACCTACCTGAACCGGCTTCTTATTAAGAACAGCCGAGAAATACATACGTACATCTGCCCCTTTCTGATAAATATTAACATATACGGGGGAAGTGATTACATAACCTTCCACCCGGCCATCTTCAAAATATTGTACTTCGGCATCTTTCACCTCACCACTTTCTCCTTGCTTGTTACCTATATCGAAGATAAGGTTTGCCAGTTCTGTTTTGGGATAGGTATAACGATGAAATCCCACTCGTTTCATAGCAGTCAATTCAGCCTTTACTCCATAGTCCTTCAACAAAACAGAATAGTACCCGGGAGCTGCCACTTCATCTTTCTTATCGAAACGTGAACGATAACCGCCATCCGGATTTTCCAACTCACCCGGTACTGTCTGCAATTCTCCGACAGTCGGTGCAAATACGACACCGCCTACCTGGAACTCGTGAAAATTGGCAAAGCCTTCGATGGAAGTATGACGAAAATCATACCCCACTGCTTGCCAACCACCGGGATTTCCCAAATGCGCATCGGTAGAAGGAGCCAGTTTTGCCATGCCAAACGGAATAGCAGCCGGTGTATAAAAGAACCAACGACAATGCGCAGTTCCAATGTTTGGGTCTACATAGTCCACCAAAGCTTTAGTGCTTGAAGTACTTGTTGAACACCCCATAATGATACTCATACATATCACCAAAAAACAAAGTCGTTTCATGATATTAATTTATTAAGACGGTAGACACTAACATTATTTATTTTCCGAGCATGGAGCAATCCCCCATGACTTATTCGGTTTATCACCCATTTCCAGTATCAATTCTCCACCTTTTAGCAATTCTGCAGCGGGGAAGTAGAAACGTTCCAACTTCTCACCATTCAGAGTGGCACTCTGAACGTACTTATTTTTTCTGGATACATTTTTAGCCTCAATTGTAAATGTTTCACCACGATTATAGCGTTTGCCCAAATCAATAACCACTTTCTCATACAATGGACTGGCAATTTCATAAATAGGTTCGACACTGCAACCGCCATCAGTCTGAAACAGTCCCAAAGCCGCCATCACAAACCAAGCACTCATCTGGCCCTGATCTTCGTCACCCAAATAGGCATTGGCAACGCCACAACCATAATATCTATCAATAATGGAACGGGACCATTTTTGTGTCAGCCAAGGTTTATTGGCCCAATTGAACAAGAAAGCAAAATGCATGGACTGCTGGTTGCCCTGAACCACCGGATAATCCCAATATTGGTCATTGGGAGCATTGTATCTCCAAGGTTCACTTACTTCAAAACCCCAGTTCAGACGATCCACAAATGATTTTTCTCCCATTATGTCAATCAAGGCCGGTACATCCTGAGGCACAAAGTAGCTAAGCTGCCAAGAATTACCTTCTACATAGTGGTGATTACGTCCGGTTTGAAATGCATCAAAATCAGGGATAAAGTTACCGGCCGAATCACGCATGTGAGCATATCCATTTTCCGGATTAATAGCATTTTTCCACCAATATCCGCGATCATTGAATGTAGCATATTCCGAGAATTTACCTAATGCTTTCGCCATCTGTCCCACAGTCCAATCATCGTAAGAATACTCCAATGTATTAGAAAAACGTCCCAATTCAATAGGTACGTATTTATATTTCATATAAGACACCAAATCGCGATTACCGGCAAAACCACCTGCAACATGTGTAGCTGGAGTAGTCTGCATTTTTTTCATGGCTTCAAATGCCTTTTCCACATCATAATCACGAATACCCATCTGATAGGTAGATACCATCTGTGGAATTTCGTGTTCGGCCACCATTACCGGAATATATTCCATTCCGGCAGGACCTTTTGCCAACCACCCGTTTGCATCGTACAATGCCAACTGAGAGTTCACCCATTTGGAGCTCCATTCGGGTGTCACTAAATTCCAGAACTGATTCAAATTCCAAAAAGTATTCCAAAAAGCATCACATCCTAAAGCTACATGTTCAGGATTTGTAAATTTACGTACCTTTTCGTCCGGAGACACCCATTCGCCATTCACATCACTCCACAAATTTCGGCAAAGTGCACGATACATATTAGTGTAAAAGCGCACCTTCTCCAGACGGTCATTGGTAGTTATATCCAGACGGTTGAAAATACCATTCCATACATCTTTCTGATTTTGCACTACCGCATCAAAATCCCAACCAAATCTATCAGAGATTTCCTTTTGCAGATTTTCAGAAGCATTTGAAATACTCACCAACGAAATACCGGCACGAGCCTGCACCACCGGATGCTTTTTCGTATCAAATTCGACATAAAGTCCTGCATCTTTCAAGTTCTTACCAAATATATGGCCTCCATCCAATATTTGCTTATTCTTCCAGCCACCTACTTTCTTAATCGGTGCATCAAACTCTATTACGAAGTTCACTACATATTCCTGATCAGCGTCATTACTCCACACATAAGGACGAGGAGAAATCTGATGAGAGCGTCCCTCAATTCTATAATCACTTACCTTCTTAATATCTACATCCAGCAGATTATAATCATATTCAGCTTGCACATGAAGGTCAATCATTACACGTCCATCTTTATCTTTCGGGAAGGTATATTTCTGGAAACTTGCTCTTTCTGTAGCTGTCACCTCCGCCCAGATTTCTGTATCGGTCAAGAAGACCTTATAATATCCTAACGGAGCTTCTTCTGTCCTCTTGTCAATACGCGAACGGTAACCTTCATCTGGACGGAACTGATCGCCAACCTGAGTAAACAACTTGCCGTTAGTAGGCATTAACCCTAATCCGCCCATTGTCCACTCATGGATATGACTGAAACAACCCAAAGTTTCAAAAGTTGGTTGATAACCGGCCTGCCAGCCCATATTTTGATTGTCCGGACTCAGCTTCACCATACTGAAAGGCATCCAAGGTCCCGGTGCAATCATCCATCGAGAATGTGCCGTACCTATTTTGGTATCTACATAGTCAGCAAATGTCTGTATCTTTTGCGGAGAACGTATAATAATACCCTTTTCCAGCAATTGTCCATCTACAAACACTTGATATTCACTCTTTCTACTTTTTTTCACAGCAGGCATAGGTACTTCAAATACATAACGTGCCGTGTCCAACTGCGCAGAAAAAACATCTATACCGTCTAATTTTACACTCAATTTCGGGTTACCGGATAGATGCTCTACATCAACCAATAAAGGCTGTATTTTTGCTCCATCCATTTCCATTTCATATTCTGCCGGAGCCACATTGCGCAAGAAAGCATATTCATTATTCTTTTCCAGAACAAGTTCGTCAGCACCTTCCAAACGTATCTGATCGAAAACAATCCAGCCCCCTTCAAGAACAGAAACAGTGACCATATTTCCACCTTTTTTCAAATCATTGGCTGAAATTGGAAATTCAAGAATTTGTTCCTTGGCATCTTGAAGATTACCCTCCAGTACTCCTTTCGAATGCCCTTTAATTTCAAACTTCTTTTCGGCAGAATTCACCATAACTTTAACCACCGAACGGCTCGGATTGGCATCCACCAAGTCTACCACCAATTTCCATTTGCCATGTTTCGGCAATTTTTTAATGCCAAACAATATATTTGCATCATGAGTTCTCCAACCGGAAGTACTCCATGTACCTCCCCAAGTATCATCAGGCCCTGGCAACACATAAGGGAAATCATTTTTGTCAACAGAAGTCCCCACTAAAAAGTAACGATCTTCATAACCAAAATCATGAGCCAGGAACTTTTTATACTCAGAAGGGCCCAAAGCCAGTTCTGTTCCGGAATTATCCGCAACGCCAATTTGCCATACCACTTTTGCAGCAGTTGCACACATAGCGCAACAAGCAACGATAAAAAAAGATATTATTTTTTTCATATTCATAATGAGTCTTATTATTTTTTGTTATCCGTGAAAACAATCTTATCTACTTAAAAAGCAAACTAACCCTTATATCTTCTTGTCTATCTGTTGTAAAGCAAAAGCATATGCTCCCAGTGCAATAGCCTTGTTTGCTCCTAAAGTTGAAATCGCCACCCCTATACGTTTAGTACAATCATAGGATACTTTCTTGTCAGTAAAAGGTACCTCAACCCAAGAACTTGTATCTTCTAAAAACTTCTTATATTCGTCCGGCTCCATCAAATTACAAACTTCCATCTGCAGACAATCGAAATCCCGTCCGGAGAAAGTCGATATGGAACGACGCATTTCACGCATCATACCTGGCAGAATATATTTAGCTGCACCAGCAACTCCTCCTCCTATAACCACCATACCATCTACAATATGAAGTGCACTGACAATGGCAGCACCCGCCATTTCACCTAATTCATCAAAACTCCGCACAGCCGCTTCACGATTCCCCGTGAGTATGCCCTCGGCAATGTCATATATATCCTTTGGAGTCAGATTATCAACCGCCTCACCGCTCAGTTCTCCGTACACACGGCGTACTGCACGGATACTGACACTTTCTTCGGCTATCAAGTCGGTATATTTTTTATTTCTCATAATCCAGACATCACCACCACAGCCGTTATCACCGGTCAGCAAGCAATTATCAATCACCACTCCTGCTCCAAAACCGGTTCCCAACGTAATGCCTAACAAGTTTTTATAACGTTTAGGATTACCGACAGCCTTAAGTTCCTCATTAATGGAAGGTAATATTCCGGCCAACGCTTCACCGTAAGCAAACAAGTTACCATCGTTATTTATATATACCGGAATACCAAATTCTTCTTCCAGAAAAGCTCCCAAAGCCACACCTCCACGAAAAACCGGAAAGTTCGGTAAATCGCCTATCACACCATTCTTATAGTCTGCTGGACCAGGAAATGCAAAACTGATAGCTACCGGCTCATTTTCCAATTGTCTTTTCACTGCAGAAAAGCCTTTTTTCAAAACAGTCAGACATCCATTCAAATTGTCCGAAACCGCTGGCAAACAAATAGTTTCCACAATATCCTGATTTCCCCGGATAGCTGAAAAAACGAAATTCGTGCCTCCTGCATCCAAGGTCATTACTGTACGTTGGTCATGTCTATACATATTATATCAGATTTAATTAATACCATTTTCCGGTTAAAACCTCACATAAGCCTTGATGGTTCCACACTCTTTTCCCACAGACTTGCCACAAGGAGTTATTGTATATTCACCCACACTTGCCGGAACTATGAAGGTTTCAGCATAATGTACCACAAATGGTTTAAAAGCGCTTGTCGGACTTTCAACAACCACTTCTTCACCTTCCACCAAATTCAGTACATTCACACTATTATTCGTATGATGTGTAACAGATTTGGAAAACCAGTGACGGCGTGTTTCAATGAATTCATTCGGGTGTAATCCAGTACGCTCCTCGCTCCATCCTTCTCCTTCGGCAATCTGAGTGAAATGATTTGCCAGATATTCTTTTACATATTCCGTATTACGTTTCCAGTCTATTACTTCTTTACCTCTTTCCACATTAATGGGGCGCGGTTTGCCATCCAACCCCAAACGTTGCCAATCCCAGAGTTTGAATGTAAACAAATTGGGTGTTGAGCTGATTTCCAATACAAGTGCCTCCGAACCTGAGCAATGCACCGTACCTCCCGGAATCAAATAATGATCATGTTTTTTAGCAGGCAGTTTATTTACATACTTTTCTGTATCGAAAACGATTTCACCTTTCTGAGCCTCACGCAAATCACGAATCATGTCATCTTTATTAATACCATTCTTCAAACCAAGATAGACCGAAGCTCCTTCTTTAGCATCCAGCAGATAATAGCTTTCGTCCTGAGTATAATACATACCAAAGTTTTCACGGATAAACTGTGTGGTAGGATGCACTTGTACACTCAAATTTCCACCACCTACTGTATCTAGGAAATCGAAACGAATCGGGAAATCCTTACCAAAACGCGCTTCTACCGGTTCACCTAAAAGCTCTCTAGATTTCAACAAAACCAAATCTACCGACGGCAATTCAAAACGTACACCGTTCACCTCAAAATAAAGACTATTCTCTTCGGGCACACAATCGAAACACCAACCATAATTTTCTTTTTCAGGATTTAATCCACACACTTCTTTCATCCATTGTCCGCCCCATGGTGCCGGGTCAAAGAAAGGCACTACGCGAAAAGGAGTCTTAATTGTTTCTTCTATTCCTTTAAAGAAAGTCTCCCTATCAATCATTCTCGGATCGTTTGCAATGTGCGTATCCAACCAGAAATCGGCTTTATCAAACAAGCCTTCCTTATACTTATCAAGAACTCTCCAATCATTAAAATACCCTCTCTTATATTGTAAAGACACAGCATCTTCACGATTATCCACTCCCAAAGCCTTTACTTCGTGAGCACGAAAACGCTGTTGTATCTCCCAACGGGCCATATCAACATACACCAGCGTTGCTTCTGCCTGAGCTATCATAGCAGCACCCGAACCGACCACAATCACTCTATCATTTGCCGCTACCTGCTTCCGGGCTACCTCCAGCTTACCTGCATCAAAGTAGTCTTTCAGAGATAGGTTCGTCACATAACCAAAAAGAACATCCTTTGTCATAAAACGCTCTGTCATTTCCTTAATCTCATTCTCCGGCTTCATCAAGTCACGTGTATTAATAAGTAAGGTAGGTGACAGCGATTTCAATTCATTTATAACTTCATCTTCACGCACTCCTGCATAGAGTTCAACAGCTAGTACCTTTCTACTCTTAAAACACTCCATCAGTAAGGTATGAATATCATTCCATCCCCGAAGAATCGTTCCCGAAATCTTTGTAGAAGGGAACTTGTCGTAATTTACTTTTCTCATAATTATATATACTTGATTTTATTATATGTATGAACATATTAGTATTTTGTGCAAATATATACTCTTTAAAAATAAAATAAAAGAATCTTCTCATATTTTTTTGATAAAAAAAGAATTATCTTTGCAATATTAAAAAAAATAACAGAAAAAGTATAACCATGAAATTAGACCCAAACTCAGAAAAACCTCTTCACATTCAAGCAGAAGAAGTGCTGAGAAAACTTATAGAATCAGAGGAATACAAAAATGGGAAACTTCTTCCCAATGAAGTTTTATTGTCTGAACAATTAAACATATCGAGAAATACACTTCGCCAAGCAATCAACAAACTGGTATTCGAGGGATTATTGGTCAGAAAAAAAGGGCATGGTACAAAGGTTGTAAAAAAAGGTATTATAGGAGGAGTAAAGAACTGGTTGAGCTTCTCACAAGAAATGAAAATGCTAGGTATCGAAATTAAAAACTTCGAATTGCATGTCAGTTTTAAGAAAGCATCCGAAGAAATATGTACCTTTTTCAATATAGACCCTGAAAAGGGAACAAAATGTATGGTATTGGAAAGAGTACGCGGTAATAAAGAATATCCTTTTGTCTCCTTCATCTCTTATTTCAATCCGAGTATACCACTGACCGGTGATGAGGACTTCACCCAACCTCTTTATGGAATACTTGAAAATAAATATGACATCATCGTAAAAACCAGTAAAGAGGAAGTATCCGCACGGTTGGCCGGAGAATATATCGCAGAAAAACTGGATATCAAATCCAGCGACCCTATATTAATAAGGAAAAGATTTGTTTATGATATCAATGGAACTCCCATTGAATACAATATAGGATACTATCGTGCAGACAGCTTTACCTACACCATAGAGGCAGAAAGATAAATATACAAGAAAGTTTAATCTATAACAGAAATGACTATGAATACAACAGAAATCCCCGTACTGCTGTTGACCGGTTATCTGGGTAGTGGCAAAACGACGTTGGTAAATCACATCCTTTCTAATAAACGTGGCATTAAGTTTGCCGTTATCGTCAATGACATAGGCGAAGTGAACATTGATGCAGACCTTATACAGAAAGGTGGCGTGGTGGGAAAGAAAGACGACAGCCTGGTAGCTCTGCAGAATGGCTGTATCTGCTGTACGCTGAAGACAGACTTGATAGAGCAGATGTTCGAAATCATGAAGATGCAACGCTTCGACTACATCGTGATTGAAGCGAGTGGCATCTGTGAACCGGAGCCTATTGCCCAAACACTCTGCTCCATTCCTCATATGGGAGGAGCGTATACTAAATACGGTATTTGCCGCTTAGACTGCATTACCACCGTGGTGGACGCCTTACGTCTGCAAAGTGAATTTTCTTGCGGAGATGATTTGACACGCAAAGGCATTGATGAGGAAGATATAGAAAACCTCATCATTCAGCAGATTGAGTTCTGCAATATTATCCTGCTGAACAAAGCAGCAGAAGTACAGCCCGAGGAATTAAAACGTATCAGGCAGATTATCCACACCTTGCAACCCGGTGCCCAAATTATAGAGTGCAACTATGCAGATGTAGACCTGGATAAGATTATCCATACCCACCTCTTTAACTTTGAACGTGCCGCAACTTCCGCCGGATGGATTCGTGGCATAGAGCAACAAGTAAGCGAAGAGGAGGAAAAAGAGGCGCATTACCATCACGAAGATGAACATCATCATGAAAGCGAACATCATCACGAGAAATGTCATCACCACCATCACGAAGGAGGTGAAGTAGAAGAATACGGTATTGGCACATTTGTCTACTACCGCCGTCCTGCATTCGACATTCATAAGTTCGACCACTATGTCGCTACCAAATGGCCCCGCAGCGTTATCCGCGCCAAGGGTGTCTGCTACTTCAGCCACAACCGCGACATGTCCTTCCTCTTTGAACAAGCAGGTATACAGAAGAAAATAACTGAAGCCGGACAATGGTATGCCACCGCTCCCGAAGAAGACATGATAGAACTGATGCGCCAAGAACCGGGATTGCTAAGAGACTGGGACGAACAATACGGCGACCGCATGCTGAAGATAGTATTCATCGGACAAAATATGGATAAAGAGCAAATCATCCGCGACTTGGACAAATGCCTTGAATAACTTCCTAAAAAAGTGCTCCCCGTCATTCCGATCTTAAGAACAACGGGGAGCATCGTCCCAGACGCGTAACTCTATTTTAAGAATCAAGAACCATATCAATTCTCCGTAAAACGGAACATTTTGAAATACACCTTCTGCTCTGTGTCGGATACATTCACCAGCCTCATCTTCGCAACGCTCAAATCCTTGAGAGATGCCTTCACCTGCGTTCTGTATCCCGGTTTCAAATCCACCGCCTGCCAGTTTGTACCATCCGAAGTTACTTCCAGTTTAAACTTAGAATTAGCCACCTCCGCATCTCCCAAATCAATAAGCACCGAACTCAACTGGCGGGCATAATCCATCGAAATGGTCAGCACACCGCCTGCCTGCCAGTTGATGACTTCATTGGACGGAATAATTGTATTCACCTTTCCCTTCTGCTGAATAGGAAGCGAAGCCAACTGATTCACGTCGCTCTTCAACGTGTAGGGAGAATAAACAGCCTTTGTATCAAGCCCGGCATGGAACGCTGCATTATAGCCCGTTGTCGCCGCTTCGAACAAAGCATTGAAAGTAGGCATCAGATGCAGGCTGCCGCTCTTTATGCCCGCTTTATATTGGGCATCCGTCTCACCCATCAGCACCAGCAGGGCGCGGGCGTGTTCGTAGCTACCTATAAATGCATCCTTCTGCTGGCGCAGGCGTATCATGTTCAGCACCTCCGCACCATACTCTCCCACTTGTTTGAACTGAATGAGCCAAGGCCTTATTTCAGTTATCAACGGACGATTCTCATTTCCCGACGCAAGCAATCCATCAGCGGCAACGATTATCTTCCGGCATTCCTCAGCTACCTGCCGATAGGCATCTTCATCTATCTCGTTTTTCTCTTGATAGGCTTTCAACAAGGCAGAGAGAGCAGGCTGAATGGCAACGGACTCTTCACGACGGAAGCGATGTCCATTCTGTCCCGGGTCGGAATTATGAGCAGCGAAGATTTCCAAATATTCGGCATGAAGTGGCATAAGGTCTCTGACTGCATGTTTCCAAGAAGTTTCACTATCATAATTCTCCATATTCCAAGTATAATCAGCTACACTGTACAGAGAGATTTTGGAAGCCTCGGCATGTTCCATCGGATTGGAAACAAAAGCAGACATATCATCTTTTATATCAAGCCCGTTTCCATAAACCGGCCCTAGCAGCAAATGGTCTTGTACATAATCCGAAACGGGGAAATTCCACCAAATGTACGCCTTACGTTTCAGCAGCGGATTGACGAAGTCCAGCGTAGACTTATCTATAGTAGCAACTACCATATCACCGGTCCACATCACCTTGATACCCTCGTTCAACTTATCACCAAGCGTAGTGAGATAGCCTCCCTCCACATCGGTCCATGACTTGTTGTACTCTGTGGGACACAATATCAATGGTGCAACATCCCGCTTGACTTTTACAAAATGGTCGTCAATATAGTTCAACAGCTCAGCCTGCTTGTCCGCCTTTGTCCCCTCACCCGAAATATCATCAAAGAAAACGGCAAAACCACGCACACCCAACTGGTACATGCTTTCGAACTTCTGCAACAATAACGAGCGGTCTTCTTCATTCCAGCGAATATCCTGGCCCGGATGAATGGCCCAATAGAAAATGACATTGTTCTCCTTCGCCCTATTCACCAATACTTTCAACTCTTCTCCTTCTCGAGCAGGATAAGGCTTGCGCCAGTTGGGAGTCCGGTGATAAGGATCGTCTTTCGGTCCATAGATATAGACATTCATTTTGTTCCGACCATAAAAATCAAGCTGGCGTATACGCGCCTCCTGACTCCAGGGAGCACCGTAAAAACCTTCTACCACACCCCGATAGGGAACATCAGGATAGTCCGTCACTTCAGCCAAAGGCAGCTTGTCTAAAGCAAGCAACTGCGCAAGAGTCTGTACACCATAGTACGCTCCCCGTTCGTCAGCACCGGCTATGACGATGCAGTCTTTTTCTATTTTCAGGAAATAACCTTCGGATTTGCGTGGAATCCGATGTTGGTATTTCTTGATAATCTTATCTCCTTTCACTCCTATATATACACGGAAAGAAGCGCCAAGCACCTCTTCCGGCATCAATGAACGGAGTAAAGGCAACGCAGGTCCGTCCTGCACGGAATTGCCGGAAAGGATCTGGTATTGTCGGGGAATATCAACAGAATCTTTTTGCGTAATATATTCTTGGGGAGTAGGTTGCAAATGAAACTCTTGCGCACAAAGCGTCGCTGTCGTCAGCATACCGAATGCTCCCAGTAACAGTAGTTCTTTTCTCATAAGCGGATTATTAAATTAAGGAATATCTATGTATTAAGAAAACTCTTCCATGCATTCAAGGTTGATACGTTCAAAAATAAGAAATAAATATGAAAACACGTACAAATACAGACATTTATTTCAGTTTAAAGATTCATTTATTCTGCATCCGTTTGAGTTCATCGCACACAGCCGGATGCAGGAAGTAGCGTACGTCTTTTCCCTCCTCTATGGCCCGACGGATAAAAGTGGAGCTGATTTCGAATACCGGAGAAGAAACTGTCCGCACATTCTGCGGTAAAAAGGTGGCCTCTACCGGATAGCCGGGACGGGGATAAACCAGAAGATGATTTTCGGCAATAATGCGTTCCGACTCGTACCAACGGTGGAACAGCCTCCAGTTGTCCGAACCAATGACAAGATGGAAAGTGTGTTGGGGATAAGTCCGTTTCAGCGCATCCAACGTATGAACAGTATAAGAAGGCCGAGGCAGATGGAATTCAAAATCGGAAGCGCGAAACTTGGGATAACCCTCAGTGGCTAGCTGCACCAGCTTCAAACGTAACTTGTCATCCATCAGATCGTTTTCTTCCTTCAGCGGATTGTGGGGGGTGACCAT
>ENA-UEQO01002325-UEQO01002325.1-human-gut-metagenome-genome-assembly--contig:-NODE-2325-length-17227-cov-6.316560_pt1 | contig 17227 bp, 11 predicted proteins | sample MGYA00242938_ERZ507940 | MGnify/ENA primary metagenome ERZ507940 (study PRJEB26167, sample SAMN06115517) | human gut metagenome | host: Homo sapiens | place: China:Chongqing | collected 2014-12-03... | reverse complement strand
GTTTTCTTGCCCGGTTTTATCGTGGATTTTGCCGTGCTGATCGAGATCGTTTCGTCGGACGGTTTCAGCTTACGGATAATCAAATCGGTTTTTCCGGTATTTTGAATCTGGAATTCGTGAGTTTGGGTTGAATTTTTTGCCATATCGACCGTAGCTTCCGGTTCCGAAAAAGAGAGTACCGGAGCTTTTTCGAGCATTTCCGGGGTATATTGGGAAAAATCTTCGTTAATGGTTGCGTTTACGACGATCTGTCCCTGGATGGCATCGTTGATTTTTACCTCCAATGGGTCGGAAACGAAGCCCCAGTCGTTTTTCTGAGCTGCGGCGTATTTGATGTGCAGTTTTCCTGTCTGTCCTTTTTCCAGAGTGGAAGGGGTGACAGTGGCGGTAATATGTTTGGCCGGGGATACGATGGCAATCGTAGCGGCTTTGTCGCTCGTATTCACAAACTCAATTTCTTTTTCCGCAACGTCGGAATTGTGGATCGCTCCCAGGTAAACGTTGTTCGTTATGAATTTTACAGGTCCGGCACCGTATTTATAGGCATCGTAAGGATCGGTCGGTTTACGGGTCACTTTTCCCCGGATTGTCAGGGTTTCGACGGAATTGGAAGCATTGGAGTTCACAGCAATGCTTTTTATAAAGGAGCCCGGTCTTCCCAGAGGGTTATACGACACCTTGATCAATCCGCTTTCTCCCGGTGCAACCGGTTTGCGATCCCATTCCGGAGTGGTGCATCCGCATCCGGCACGTACATTTGTCAGGATCAGGGGAACCGTTCCCGTGTTCGTGAATTTAAAATCGTACACAGCTGCCCCTCCGTTTTCCGGAATCGTGCCGAAATTGTGGGATGTTTTGTCGAATTCAATTTTGGCCTTTTGACTGAAGGTGAGTAACGGCACAAAAGTCAATAGTAGAAAAATTAATTTTTTCATTGTATATTATTTTATATTAATGTTTTGATAAAACAGAGTTACACACACTTTTGAAAAATCTCACAAATATAGGAAGAATTATAAAAGAATGTATAGAAAGAGTTTTAAAATATAAAGTTAAAAGTGGGAAAGGAGGGAGACGGAATGTTTTTTTATTTTATGGGAAGTGTACTTTTGTACTGAAATTCGTTGGTTGATAAGCGAATTAAATGTATCTTTGTGCCGTTTTAACGATATTAATCAAATTAAAGAATTAGAAATCATGTATTTAACGTCTGAAAAGAAAGAAGAACTTTTTACCAAGTACGGGAAGTCTAATAAAGATACTGGTTCTGCGGAATCTCAGATAGCTTTATTTTCCTACCGTATTGGCCATTTGACCGAACATCTGAAGAAAAATCACAAAGATTTCGGTACACAGAGATCATTGATTAAATTGGTTGGAAAACGCCGTGCGTTATTAGACTATTTGAAAGACCGCGACATTGAAAGATATCGTGCAATCATTAAAGCTTTGAACATACGTAAATAATATACGTTGTCACACAAGCCCGGTTCGTCCGGGCTTGTTTCTATTACCTCCCCTCCCTCCTCCATTATCTAAAAGAATTCCGTTAAAATTATCATTTTAACCGTTAAAAAGTTATGAACGTTATTGAAAAAAGTATTACTCTGGCAGACGGCAGGGTGATTACGCTGGAAACAGGGAAATTGGCAAAGCAAGCCGATGGCGCTGTGATGGTGAAAATGGGCAATACGATGTTGCTCGCGACTGTTGTGTCGGCACAGGATGCCGGCCCTGATGTGGATTTTATGCCATTGTCGGTGGATTATAAGGAAAAGTTTTCTTCTATCGGCCGTTTCCCCGGCGGATTTACGAGAAGGGAAGGAAGAGCGTCTGATTACGAAATTTTAGTGTCCCGTTTGGTGGATCGCGCTTTGCGTCCTCTTTTCCCGGACGATTATCATGCAGAAACTTTTGTACAGGTAACCCTGTATTCTGCCGATGAGGAGTCTATGCCGGACGCTCTTGCCGGTTTGGCTGCTTCTGCTGCCATTGCCGTGAGCGACATTCCTTTCCACGGACCGATTTCGGAAGTGCGGGTTGCGCGTATCGACGGAGAGTTTGTGATCAATCCTACCGCTTCCGCTTTGAAAAAAGCAGACCTGGATATTATGGTAGGGGCGACCTATGAAAATATTATGATGGTGGAAGGGGAAATGAACGAGGTGTCTGAAAAAGAAATGTTGGACGCTATCAAGTTTGCCCACGCTGCCATCAAAGAGCAATGTTTGATCCAGAATGAACTGGCTGCCGCTGTCAATAAACCGAAGCGGGCGTATTGCCATGAAGTGAACGATGAAGAATTGCGCAAGGATATTTGGGACAAATGTTACCAAAAGGCTTACGATGTAGCCCGCCAATGCAACGCTAACAAGCATCTTCGCGGAGAATTGCTGAATGGTGTGCGGGAAGATTACCTTGCCACTCTGAGCGAAGAAGACCAGGAAACGAAAAAGAATCTGGTGGCACGCTACTACCACGATGTGGAAAAAGAAGCTATGCGCCGTATGATTCTGGACGAGGGTGTCCGTTTGGACGGACGTACCACCGAGCAGATCCGTCCGATCTGGTGCGAAGTGGACTATCTGCCGGGGCCTCACGGTTCTTCTGTATTTACCCGTGGTGAAACTCAGGCGCTGGCTACGGTGACTCTGGGTACAAAACTGGATGAAAAACTGATCGATGAAGCTACGATACAGGGAAAAGAACGCTTTTTGCTGCATTATAATTTCCCTCCGTTTTCGACCGGAGAGGCTAAGGCTTCGCGTGGAGTGGGACGTCGTGAAATCGGTCACGGAAACTTGGCGCTTCGTGCGTTGAAGCCGATGATCCCGCAGGATTTCCCCTATACGGTACGTGTCGTGTCCGATATTTTGGAATCGAACGGTTCGTCGTCTATGGCTACTGTTTGTGCCGGGACTCTGGCACTGATGGATGCCGGTGTACCGATGAAAAAACCGGTAACAGGTATTGCCATGGGATTGATTACGGATAAAGGTTGTACTAAATATGCCGTACTTTCGGATATTTTGGGAGATGAAGACCATTTGGGCGATATGGACTTTAAGGTTACCGGAACCCGCGACGGTATTACTGCTACGCAGATGGATATCAAGGTGGACGGTCTTTCATACGAGATTATGGAACAGGCTTTGGAACAGGCTAAACGCGGGCGTATGCATATCATGGATATCATCACCGAAACGATGCCGGCTCCCCGTGCCGATATGAAACCGCATGCTCCGCGTATCGTGACCATCACGATTGATAAAGACCAGATCGGTGCGCTGATCGGTCCTGGAGGTAAGATCATTCAGGATATTCAGGAGAAATCCGGTGCAACGATCAACATTGAAGAAGTTGGTAATAAGGGAGTGGTCGATGTGGCTGCAACTAATGCTGAATCTATCAATCTGGCTATGGCACGTATCCGTGCTATCGTTGCTAAACCGGAAGAAGGCGAAATTTACGAAGGCACGGTGAAATCGATCATGCCGTTCGGTGCGTTCGTCGAAATTATGCCGGGTAAAGACGGGTTGTTGCATGTATCTGAGATCGATTACAAACGAATCGAGAGGGTAGAAGATGTCCTGAAAGAAGGCGATAAAATCCGCGTGAAGTTATTGGAAGTCGATCCGAAAACCGGAAAACTGCGTTTGTCGCATAAAGCATTGCTGCCGAAGCCGGAAGGTTATGTAGAACGTCCGGAACGTCCTGAAAGACGGGAGAGAGGCGATCGTCCCGACAGACGCGACCGCGGCGAGAGAGGGGAGAGACACGACAGAGGTGAGAGACGTGAACGTCCGGAAAATAACGAAGCGTAAGCGATAGCTGCAACGGAAAAATTCCGGGAAGAGGAAACCGGGCACGATTTTGGTAGTAGCCGGAATGTGTAAGGAGGAAAATTATTCCGGATATTTTCGGGCAGATCGATATAAGGGATAAGAAAGAGAACTTTCTTATCCCTTTTTTATTTATGCCGGGCGATGGTTAGGAATTAGGCCGGTGTAATCGTTTCGGAAATGGAAAAGTTTAGTCCGGACGGCTTTTTATACGGTAATCTTTTTCTTTCTTATGCCGCCGAAAGACTCCAAACTTAAAACTTATTTACTATCTTTGCAATCTAAAAATGCTAAACGATGGAGAACAGATTAAAGGTCGGTGTCACTCAAGGAGATGTGAACGGTATTAGTTACGAGTTGATAATCAAGATTATGGCGGAGAACCGGATTTGTGAGGTATGTACGCCTATTCTTTACGGTTCGTCGAAAGTGGCTGCTTATCACCGGAAAAACCTGAATGTCGAGAACTTTAGCCTGAATAGCATTCAGAGTGCGCAGGATGCCAACAGTAAGCGTTGCAACATCATTAATTGCGTGGACGATGCGATCAAAGTCGATTTGGGAAGAGAAACGCCGGAGTCGGACGAAGCCGCCATGATTGCTTTGAAAATGGGGTTAGACGATTTGGACAGGGAGGGTATCGATGTGCTGGTAGGTGCTCCGCAGGGATGTAATGCCTTTAAACCCGAATCCGGTTGTCCCGCTTTTCTGGCCGGACGTTATGACGTGAAAAATGTTATGCCGTTGCTGATAGGCGAGAAAATGAAAGTCGGATTCGTGACGACTCACGTGCCTTTTCAGGAAATTGCTTCTCAAATTACCATTGCCAATATATACAATAAGCTGAGATTGCTGGATAGCTGCCTGAAAAGGGATTTCACGATCCGTAAGCCCCGGATTGCCGTGCTGGGATTGAATCCGCATACGGGTGAAGGGTGCATGTACGGGGATGAGGAACAAAATGTGATTATACCTGCTATCGAGAAAGCCCGGAACAGTGGCATTACGGCTTTCGGGCCGTACGCTGCCGATGCTTTGTTCAGCGGGATTGAATTTGAGAAATTCGATGTGGTTCTGGCTATGTACCACGATCAGGGAATGATTCCGTTTAAGTCTATCGAGGGGTATGGCGGAGCCGTGTTGATTGCCGGATTGCCGGTGGTTTATACTTCTACGGTGAGCGGGACCGCTTATGACCTGGTCGGGAAGGACCTGGCCGACGAATCGGGATTGAGAAATGCGCTGTATCTGGCTATAGATGTTTACAATAACCGGAAGATGAACGACGATTTGCAACAAAATCCGCTCAGACATTACGATATTGCCGGAAATGCCAACGAAAGCGATTTGAATGTGGAACAGATAGCCGGATTGAAAGGGGATGAGGCGGAATAAGTCCGGACTTTTAAAATATATCGGAAAAGTAACTTCGTCATGAGGTTACTTTTTTAATTTATGAACGATTGGAAACGATAAATACGACGGTATGAAAGGTTTGATTCTGAATGGCAGCCCGAGGCGGGACGGAAAAATCGGCCGGTTGATGAAATATGCGGCCGAGGTATCGGGAGAGGATGTGGAGGTCGTGAATGTGTACGATCTGAATATACGCCCCTGTACGGCCTGTATGAAATGCCGGATAACGGGGCATTGTGTTTTGCCGGAAGACGACGGTCATCGGCTGGCACGCCGGATTACGGAGGCGGAGTGGCTTGTGGTGGGATCGCCTACGCACTGGGGAAATATGAGTGCCGGATTGAAGAATATGTTCGACCGCCTTGTGCCCGTATTTATGGGAGAAAGCAGTCTGGGAATACCACGTCCCCGGCAGCGGGGGAAACGGGCGGTGGTGGTGGCTACCTGCACTACGCCATTTCCTTTTAATGTGTTTTTCCGGCAGAGCCGGGGCACGGTGAAGATGATCCGGGAGGTTTTGCAGACCGGAGGATTCCGGGTGTATTCGCTGGAAGTGCCCGGAACGAGGAAATGGGAAGTAATCCCCGATAAGTATTTAAAGCGGCTGGCCAGTAAGGTTAAAAAAGCGCAATCGAGATGATGAACCGCCGGATATTGAGGCTTGCGATACCGTCGATCGTGTCGAATATCACGGTGCCCCTGCTGGGGCTGGTGGATGTCTGGATTGTCGGTCATTTGGGAGAAACCGCCTATATCGGGGCCATTGCGGTGGGAGGGATGTTGTTTAATATCCTGTATTGGAATTTCGGTTTTTTGAGGATGGGGACGAGCGGCCTGACTTCTCAGGCTTATGGCCGAAAGGATTACGCCGGGGAAATGAGGGTGCTGGTGCAGGCGTTGAGTGTGGGGTTGGTGTCGGCTTTGGTGATTTTGGCGTTACAGTATCCGGTGGAACGGTTGGCATTTTACCTGCTGGAGACGAGCAAAGAGGTGGAATTGTATGCCGTTCGTTATTTCCGGGTGTGTATCTGGGGAGCTCCGGCGGTATTGATGATGTATGGCTTTAAAGGCTGGTTTATCGGCATGCAGAATTCCCGTTTCCCGATGTTTATCGCTATTGCGGTGAATGTAATCAATGTCGTGTGCAGCCTTTTCTTTGTGTTTACTTTGGGGATGAAGGTGGAAGGCGTTGCTTTGGGTACGGTGGTGGCAGAATGGTCGGGGTTGCTGATGGCTGTTTTGCTTTGGAATGTGCATTATGGAAAGCTCAGCCGGTGGATCGCTATGCGCGATAGCCTGAAACTGTCGGTTATGCGCCGTTTTTTTGCCGTGAACCGGGATATATTCCTGCGGACGGTTTGCCTGATCGCCGTAACGACTTTTTTCACTTCTTCCGGGGCCCGGCAGGGAGATGTGATTTTAGCGGTCAATACCTTGTTAATGCAGCTGTTTACTTTATTTTCTTATATTTTGGATGGTTTTGCTTATGCCGGGGAAGCTCTTACGGGACGTTATGTCGGGGCACGTGATTTGAAATCGCTCCGGCATGCGGTGAGAAATCTGTTTGGCTGGGGCGGAGCGATGGCTTTGGGGTTTACATTGCTGTATGCTGTCGGCGGTAAGGGTTTTTTAGAGTTGCTGACCAGCGACCGGGAAGTCGTGCAGGCTGCCGGAACTTATTTTTACTGGGTACTCGCTATCCCGGTGGCGGGCTTTGCCGCTTTTATCTGGGACGGGGTTCTGATCGGGGCTACGGCAACCCGGCAGATGTTGGCGGCTATGCTGGTGGCTGCCGGGGCTTTTTTCCTGATTTATTATACATTCTCCGGCTCTACCGACAATCAAGTGTTGTGGCTTGCTTTTCTGGTGTATCTGGCTTTAAGGGGGATTATGCAGACCGTTTGGAGCCGTTCCTTGTTTACGGAGGCTTATCTTGCGAGGATTGGGAATAAGAATAAACATTTTTAAAATAGAAGGAATGGAGTCGTATTGTTATAAATATCCGCGCCCGGAAGTAACTGCCGATTGTGTGGTGTGGGGCTGGAAAAAGGGAGAGGTTTATGTGTTGCTGGTACGGAGGGGAAAAGAGCCTTTCCGGGGATGCTGGGCGTTACCGGGTGGATTTATGGAAACGGACGAGAGTGCGGAGGATTGCGCTGTTCGGGAATTGAAGGAAGAAACGGGACTTTCTGTGGCTTCTGTCCGGCAGATCGGGGCTTTTTCCGCTCCCGACCGCGATCCGAGGGGACGGGTGGTGACCGTGGCATTTTATGCTTTTGCCGATATGCAAGAGGAGTTGCTCCGTGCCGGGGACGATGCGGCAGAAGCGGGGTGGTTTCCTTTCTCCGGTTTACCTTCGCTGGCTTTCGACCACCGGGAGATATTGGAAGTGGCTTTCCGTCAGGTGAAAGCCGACCGGATTACGGACGAGAAAACTTTGCGGAAAAGGGCGGCCGTTTGGCCGGAAGGTGCGGTGGCCGGCTGGCTGGGAGCGGAAGGAAAGGGGTAATGTGTTAAATCTTATTGTTTTACCTTCTTTTTTAATTTATTCGATATATTTGTAAAAGGTTGTCCGGACAGTTAAATGCCGTTTCGGGCGATAGATTGCGTTGTGGGATATGCAGGAAATTGGTTAAATTTTAAATTATGAGGTGTTTTAGTTTTTTGCCGGGTGTCAAATGGTTGCTGTTGATGGGATTTTTGTGTCTGTCGAGCGCTTGCAGCGACGATGAGAAGGGAGTTGCTTTGCGTTTGGTGCAAGAGGTGTCGGGAATTCAGCGTTTCACATGGGGAGAATCCCACCGTTATCCTATTGCCAGCGAAAATGTCGATCAATTTATTGTGACCACCAAGCCGAGGGGGTGGACTGTGACCGTCGATGAACAGGCGATCCGGATTACCGCTCCACAAACTATTGCCGGGGTAGAGGGAACGACGGGAGAAGTGGTGGTTACGGCTTCCAACCGGGGCGGGGACAATCCCACGATTACGATACGGGTGGAGATTCCCACTTCGGCTATTTTCGATTTGAGCCGTCCCGCCCTTTTCGACGATTCCGAAGTCTTGCTGGCGTTGAGTGCCGGCGGGGATACTCTGGCCGAAATATGCCGGGAATATGTGAGGAGGGATAGCGTGTCCGCAGGCCAGGGAATCCGCGCTGTGGTCGTTTATTTGTATGATGCCGGCAATAAGAGTTTTAAAAGAGGATTTATTGCGACGAACGGAGGAGGAGTAGATCATGACGGGAAAAATTACCAGGGAGCGTCAACGGGGCCTTTGCAACTTGTGTACCTTGTCGAAGGGGTTTGCTGCGGAGGGGGTAATTACGACGGAGTTCCCGTTGCCCGGTTGATCCCTCAAACCGTGGAAGATGTAGAAGGAAACCGCTATGGGATTGTAAAAGCCGGAAAACAATATTGGATGCGTGAGAATCTGCGAACATTGACTTATCATGACGGGAGCGCTATCGGGAGCAACGCTTCGTGGTATAAGGATGTAAATGTCGATGTTTCTTCGTCCATTAAGCTAAAGAAAATGTTCGGGGCGAGCTATACCCGGACGGCAGTGCGGAACGAAACTCTGGCTCCTCAAGGCTGGCGGGCTGCGGAAGATGAGGATTGGATCACATTGGAGCGTTTCCTTAGGATGAGCGAAAGCGATTTATATTCTTCGTCTCCTTCGAGGGGGGAAGGAATCGGAGATTATTTAAAATCGGAAGGTGATGAATGGGCCGATCATGGAGCGGGATCGAATCTGACCGGATTGGCGATTACACCGGGAGGAGCCGGTAATAATGCCATTCAGGTTTATGCTTATTTGTGGTCGGTTTCTCCGAGTGGGGCGTATTGCCGGCTACTGAGCAACAGTTATTCTACCTTGCTGAGAAAAGAAGGGGATAGCAGAACATTTTTCAGTGTGCGCTGCGTGAGGGAAAATTGATTAAAAAATCCCTTTCCCCGGTCGTGCCGGGAAAAGGGAAGAATCATCGTGTGGGAAAAATGGGGTAAACCGGTCAGTCTTTTTTCACCCATACGGCTAATTTACCTCCGGATACGGGAAATTTACCGTTTCCCTGTTCGTCGATCGTAACTTCTTCTTTCCGGTTGCCGGTGATTTCGTGCCAGACTTCTCCTTTGTGCTGTTCTCCCACGTTCATCACTTTGTCTCCGTCTTCACCGTTCGAAAGCAGTACGGCAACGCCCGATCCCCGGTGTTTATCGTCGCCTGTGCGTGTGAATCCTACCGTATTGGGATGGTCGAAATAATTATTTTGTTCCCCGTAAGCATATTTCTTGCGCGCATCCAGTAGAATATCCAAAATCATCCGGTGAGGCGATTTCTTTCCTTTCACGCCGTAATAGTCGCCGTAGAAAATACAGGGATACCCTTCCTTCATGAGCAAAATCAACCCGTAAGCAAGGGGTTTGAACCAATCTTTCACCTGTGATTCGAGGGAACTGTTTTTTTGAGAATCGTGGTTATCTACAAAAGTTACCGCTAATTCCGGATGATCGGTCACCAGAGTGTCGGTCAGCAACTGGCTCAGGTCGTAGTCCCTGCCTTTTTGGGATGCCTGAAACATATTGTAATGCAGGGGAACGTCGAACAGATCGACTTCGTATTCCACCTGGTTCAGATATTCATCCAGCGAATCTTTGTCGTTTTTCCAATATTCTCCTACGGCATAAAATTGTTGTCCCCGCTCGCTTCTTACCGCTTCGAGAAAATGTTTTATAAATTGATCGTTGATGTGCTTGATTGCATCGAGGCGCATTCCGTCGAAGTTAAATTCTTTGGATACCCAGGTTCCCCACCGCTTCATTTCTTCCACCACTTCAGGATGGTCGAAATCGATATCGGCAAACATCAGGAAATCGTAATTTCCGTTTTCACCGTCAACGCCCTGGCTCCAGGCTTTGTTTTCGCCGACAATTTGGTAAATGCCTTTCTTGTCGTTGGCCTTGTTGTAATCCGTACCGGAAAAATGGTACCAATGCCATTGGAAATCGGAATATTTTCCTTTTCTGCCCGGAAAGTTAAAGCCTGTCCAGCCTTCTATTTCGTAAGGCTCGCTGACGTCTTCCTCTCTTTGGTCGGGATTGACTTCTTTGGCCATAAATTTTTCAGAGTAGTCGGCTCCTGCTTTGTGGTTCATCACGGCATCGAGATAGACACTGATTTGGTTTTTGTGCAGCTCTTCGATCATCTCCTGCAATTCCTGCCGCGTTCCGTATTTTGTCCGGACGGTTTCTTTTTGATTGAATTCGCCTAAGTCGTAGAGGTCGTACGTGCCATAGCCTTCGTCGTCCTGTTTCAGGGCTTTGTAGGCAGGCGGAATCCATACGGCCGTGACACCGATTTCATGCAGATGTGCGGCATCTGCTTTCAATTGTTTCCAAAGTTTCCCGTCGTTAGGTAAATTCCATTCAAAATATTGCATCATAACTCCGTTTTTCATAGCTTCATTTTTTAGTTTGTTTTTATTGAAACGGAATAGATTGTACAGAAGGTTATAAATAAAACTATAAATTATGTCAAGACGATAAAACGTTTGCCGTATGCGGGAGATCGGAAGCGGGGGCTAAGGAGCGTAACCCATAAGCTTTCGTAACGTTATAAATAGATAATCCCAAAACGATAAAATACAATGGAACAAGAACAGATCTGGTGGAAAGAGGCGGTGGTTTACCAAATCTATCCCCGTAGTTTTCAGGATAGCGACGGTGACGGTGTCGGTGATTTGAAGGGAATTATTTCCCGGTTGAATTATATAAAAGGGCTGGGGGTGGATGTCGTTTGGCTGAATCCTATTTTTAAATCGCCCAATAAGGACAATGGGTATGACATTAGCGATTACCGTGCGATCATGCAGGAATGCGGCAGTATGAACGATTTCGACGAACTTTTGCGGCAGGTGCATGCGCGTGGGCTGAAACTGGTGCTCGATCTGGTGGTGAACCATACCAGCGACGAGCATCCCTGGTTTATCGAAGCACGGCAGTCGCGGGAAAATCCTTATTATGAATATTATCATTGGTGGCCGGAAGAAAAAGGTAAGCCTCCTTTTCGCCCCAGTTATTTCGAGGCAAGTGCCTGGCGTTATAACCGGAAAACCCATTCTTATTATTTGCATTATTTTTCCCGGGAACAGCCGGACCTGAATTGGGAAAATCCGAAAGTAAGGCAGGAAATTTACGATATGATGCGTTTTTGGCTGGATAAAGGGATCGACGGTTTTCGGATGGATTCCATTCCGCTGATCTCGAAAGATACTTCGTTTCCGAAGGTCGATAAAAGAAAATGGCCGGGAGTTTTCCCGTATTATGCTCACGGGCCTCATTTGCACGATTACCTGCATGAAATGAACCGGGAAGTTTTATCCCGCTATGATATTATGACGGTGGGGGAAGGCTCTGCGTTGAAAGCGGAAGATGTGACGCCGTTTGTCCGGCCGGGGCGGGAGGAATTGGATATGGTGTACGGTTTCGGTCCTTCGGAAGTGAGGAATTACACGCATCCGGATTCTCCGGATACAGGTATAGATTATAGCCTTTTGGCATTAAAGCGTATGTTTACGCAATGGGACCGGGAAGTGGCCGACGGCTGGCCTTCCATTTATCTGGGCAATCACGACCAGGCGCGTATGGTTTCCCGCTTCGGCAGTGATTTGCCGGAGTTCAGGGAAATATCGGCGCGGTTGCTGGCCACCTTTTTATTGACCATGCGGGGAACTCCTTATTGGTATGCCGGGGATGAAATCGGCATGTCGAATGCCGGATTCAGAAAGATCGAGGATTATAACGATATCGCCACCCGCAATCAGTTTGCACGGCTGAAACGGGGAAAAGGGGATGTGGAGGCTTTTTTGGCAGAACAGGGACGGGTGTCGCGCGACAATGCCCGGACTCCTTTTCAATGGGATAATAAGTTGCATGCCGGGTTTACGACCGGAACGCCTTGGCTGAAAGTGAACGATAATTATGCGAAAGTGAATGTGGCGGTGGAGGAAAGAGATCCCGGTTCCGTATTGAACTATTTTCGTAAATTGATTGCTTTCCGCAAGGCTAACCGGGGGTTGATCTATGGGGATTACAAATTGTTGGACGAGGACAATCTCTTTGTATATAGTTATTTGCGGGAAGGAGCGGGGCAGCGTTTTCTAATTATGCTGAATTTTACGCCTAAACCTGCGGTTGCCCGGATCGGACTGGAGTTAGGCAATGCCCGGATAGTGGTGAACAATTATGGGCAGGAAGGGATGAGCTTGAAGGGAAAACAAGCGGAACTACGGCCTTTCGAGGCGATTGTATTGGATTTGCAGACAGAAAAACGATGATCTGCCGGCGGTTTCCGTGCGGCGAAGGATAAAATCATTTTTTCCTTCGCCGCATTATTTTTGTCGCATTGCGGATTTTTCTAAATTTGCACCCCCTGTTTTTAGCGACGGGAGCACAGATCATGGAACTTATTATTTTTACTTTATCCTACGAGAAGAAATGGAATTGCTGGGTGGTGTATGCCAGTCCGGCAAAGGATGCCGGGGATTTTTTCCTGACTTCGGGAAGATATACCGGGGAGGAGGATATTGAGGTGCTTCCTGCTGTAAAGAAAATCGCTGCGATCATTCGTAAATATGATTCTTCGGCACTTTACCAGCAATTCGGTCGGAAGAAGTACAAAGACGAACGCCTGTTTCTGCAAAAGGTGGACGAAGATTATATCCGGATACATATTCAGCCTTATATCGAAAAATATGTCGCCCAGGTGCTGGATGAGCTGACTGTTGCCGGATTGCCTTTGTTTATGCGGGGGAGCAGGCTGGATAATTTTTATAAGAACGAGCGTATTTTTTTGCAGCCGGGAAGACTCCGGGCATTGCTGAAATTCGAGCGTAACGGGGATTATACGCGTTATGTTTTGCGGCTGGCCGACGGGGAACGCGTTTTTTATCCGGGGGATTATGCGTTGAAGATCCTTACCCGTTTTCCTTGCCGGATCCTTTTAGGGAGGCAGTTGTTCCGTTTTCAGGATGATTTCGACGGACAGAGGCTTTTACCGTTCTTACAAAAGCGCGAAGTGCTGATCCCTAAAGCAAAAGAGGCGGAGTATTTCCGGAAGTTCATTTTGAAAAATATCCGGCAGGAAGAGATCGAGGTGCAGGGATTCGAAGTGATCGTGAGGGAGGTGGAGAAAAGTGCGGAACTGTCGCTGGAGCAGGAGGTGTTCGCCATGCCTGTGCTGGCATTGGAATTTTGTTACGGCAAGCAACGTGTTCCGGCCTGGTCTGCCCGGAAAGTGCTGGTGGAGCTTTGTACGGAAGGAGATTCCTATGCTTTTTATAAAGTGGTCCGGGATACGGACTGGGAACGGCGGCAGGTTGAAGAATTGACGGCTTTGGGGCTTACGGAGCAGGGAGAGGGTTGTTTCCGGGTGAACGAGGTGGACAGGGAACTCTATGTGTCCGGCCGGGATACAACGGAAAACCGCCCGGAAATGGAGGAGGAAACCGTCCGGGCCTGGCAGCGGACGGTGGATTGGGTGCGGGAACACCGGCAGGAATTACAGCGTTTGGGTATCGGTTTTACTCAAAAATCTTTACGAAAGAAATTTTATACGGGAACTTGGGAGGTGGAATATTCCGAACAGGAAAGCCCGGACTGGTTTCAGTTGCGTGCTGAAGTGGTACTTTCCGATGGACGCCGTATCCCTTTGATCCGTTTCCGGGATTGTATCCTGAACGGAAGGCGGGAATATGTGCTGGAGGATGGAACGGTGTTCCTGATCCCCGAAGAATGGTTCGCCGCCTATTCCGACGTGCTTTTGTTCGCTCAGGCTAAAGGGAATGTATTGTTTTTGCATAAAAGCCAATATACTTTATTGAAGCAGCTCCCCGGTTTGCCCGTCCAAACCGGAGACGGCAGCCGGATCGATGGAGAAGTGGCTTTACCCGATGGGCTGAGGGCGGAGTTGCGCCCCTACCAGCGCGAAGGGTATGAGTGGCTATATGGGCTTTACCGTAACCGGCTGGGTGGTTGCCTGGCGGATGATATGGGATTGGGAAAGACGTTACAGACCATTGCCTTGTTATTGAAATACAAACAGGAAGGAGTTAGGAGGCCGGTATCCCGGCCTGTTGCGGAACCGGGTTTACAGTTAAATCTTTTTGAAACGGCGACGGAGCCGGAAAAAGCCCCGGAGGATTCCGGGAAACCGGAATTTCAAACGAATCTGGTGGTTGTGCCTGCCTCGTTGGTGCATAACTGGCGGAATGAGTTCAGGAAATTTGCTCCCCAGTTGAGTGTGACGATTTATGCCGGGCAAAACCGGCTGGAGTTGCGTCCTTATTTGCAGCGTTCGGATGTGGTGATCGTGACGTATCACACCTTACGCAACGATATCGATTATTTTTCCCGGCTGTCTTTCGGGTTTGTGGTCGCCGACGAAGCTCAGACTTTGAAAAATCCCGGCTCGCAGATACATCAGGCCGTGCTACGGGTCCGGGGAAAATGGTTTCTTGCGCTGTCCGGTACTCCTGTCGAAAATTCACTGAGCGACCTATGGGCGATAATGAATCTGGTAAACCGGAATCTGTTGGGGACGCATCATTTTTTTAAGGTGCATTTTATCCGCCCCATTCTGGCCGATGTCGGGGGACGGATGAGTGTGGCCCTGCGCAAGCTGATCGCACCTTATGTTTTGAGGCGTACGAAAGAGGAAGTGCTGGCAGAGCTGCCGGAACTGACTTCCGAATTGGTGATCTGCGAGCCGGAAGAGGGACAGCAAAAGATGTACGAGGAAGAGCAATCGCGTGTGAGGAATTATATTTTGGGAAAACGGGAAAGGCAGGAAGAATTGCGCAGCGATTTTATGGTGTTGAAAGCGTTGATCCGCCTGCGGCAGATCGCCAATCATCCGCGTCTGGTCGAGCCGGAGTATGCCGGGGAATCCGGAAAATTCCGGGAGGTATTCCGGATGCTGGGCGAAGTGATCGGGGCGGGGCATAAAGTGCTGGTATTTTCGTCGTTCGTAAAATACCTGAATCTGGTAGCCGGGGAAGTGGAACAAAGGGGATGGAACTATACGATGCTGACGGGTACGACCGCCGACCGCGAGCGGGAAATCCGGCGGTTTGCTTCCGATGCGGCCTGTCAGTTGTTTTTAATTTCGTTGAAAGCCGGAGGAGTGGGATTGAATCTGACGGAGGCCGATTATGTTTTTATTCTCGATCCGTGGTGGAATCTCGCAGCCGAGAATCAGGCCGTAAGCCGTGCCCACCGTATGGGACAAAAGCAGGCTGTCTTTGTGTATCGTTTTATTACCGCAGGAACTTTGGAAGAAAAAATACTGGCTATCCAGGAGCGTAAGCAGCGTTTGGCGGATGCTGTCGTCGGAGTTTCGGCCACTGTGCCGCTGAACGATGAGGAATTGCTGGAAGCGTTGAGTTGAGAGGAATGGTATTCTTGTTTTTTCGTATTCCGGGAGATGGGGGATTTTGTTCTATCGGGTGTAGGAGTGTGTTGTTTTGGTTTCTTCAGAAAAAAAGAGTATCTTTACAGAATTATTGATTTAAGCAGGCTGAGAGAGCCATATATTTGATGACATTTGAAAATTTGAATTTGATAAAGCCCATTCTTGAGGCTTTACAACAGGAGGGGTATGAAACACCGACGCCGATTCAGGCGAAAGCAATTCCAATCGTTTTAGCAGGGAAAGATTTATTAGGTTGTGCACAGACAGGGACAGGGAAAACTGCCGCCTTTTCTATACCTATATTGCAGCATTTAACTAAGCGGGATGCGCCTGCCGGACGACGGGCGATCAAGGCGCTGGTGCTGACACCGACACGGGAACTCGCTATTCAGATCGGCGAAAGCTTTACGGCATACGGACGATATACAAAATTGAGACATACGGTTATTTTCGGTGGGGTTTCGCAGGTACCGCAAGTGGAGACGTTGAGAAAAGGGGTGGATATTCTGGTGGCGACGCCGGGGCGTTTGCTCGATTTGATCGGGCAGAAGTTTGTCGATTTGCAGGCATTGGAATATTTTGTACTGGACGAGGCAGACCGGATGCTGGATATGGGATTTATTCACGATATTAAGCGGATTCTTCCCTTGTTGCCGAAACAAAGGCAGACTTTATTCTTTTCGGCGACTATGCCGCCTGAAATTGCCAAGCTTGCCGATTCCATGCTGTACCGGCCGGAGAAAGTGGCGGTAACGCCGCCGTCCTCGACGGTGGATATGATCGAGCAATCGGTTTATTTTGTGGAAAAAGAGGATAAAAAGAGTTTGCTGATCGAATTGCTGAAGAACCCGGATATCGGTTCCGCTTTGGTGTTTTCGCGCACGAAATACGGAGCGGATAAGATTGCCCGTTTCCTGAATAAGGCCGGAATTTCCGCCGATTCTATCCACGGCGAGAAGTCGCAGGGAGCGCGGCAGAAAGCCTTGACGAATTTCAAGGGACACCGGATCAAGGTACTGGTTGCAACGGATATTGCAGCCAGGGGGATCGACGTGGACGAGTTGAGTCATGTGTTCAATAACGATTTGCCGAATGTGCCCGAAACATACGTACACCGTATCGGGCGTACGGGACGCGCGGGGCATAGCGGTGTGGCCGTTTCGTTTTGCAGTGCGGAGGAACGGCCTTTGCTGAAAGATATTCAAAAGCTGATCGGTAAAAGTATTCCCGTGGTGGAAGACCATGCTTTTGTTTCGGAGGCCGGTATGGCCGCTCAGAAAGAGGCCGAAGATAAAATGAAGGCTAAAGCCAGAGAAAACAAGCCGTTCCGGGGAAGCCGTTCCAACGGTGATTTTTGGAGGCGGCGGAAACGTGAGGCTGTTACCAAATAGAGTTGATAACAGGAACGTGTGGATGTTTTAGTCATTTGATTTTTGTCCGGTTTGTATTTTTCGGATTCGATTTGAAAACGAAAGTATAACACTGAAAAAGTGTGACCG
>ENA-UEQO01002269-UEQO01002269.1-human-gut-metagenome-genome-assembly--contig:-NODE-2269-length-17468-cov-19.762693_pt1 | contig 17468 bp, 16 predicted proteins | sample MGYA00242938_ERZ507940 | MGnify/ENA primary metagenome ERZ507940 (study PRJEB26167, sample SAMN06115517) | human gut metagenome | host: Homo sapiens | place: China:Chongqing | collected 2014-12-03... | reverse complement strand
ATGATGATGAAAATAAGCAAAATCAAGTTTATGCTTTATTAACGAGAAGTTTTCTATAGGGGTGCTGAGTAGTTACAAGAAGGTAGTGGAGTGCTAAAATATCATAAAAGATACAGGCTGCTCATCTGATGAATGGATATTTTTGTTATCTTCGCAGTTAAATCTGAAGATAACAGATCCATATTCATCATGAAAATAACAGATAATATCATCATATATGAGGCTCATGAGTTTCCTCAGCTGTTGATGCAGCCTTTCTACTCCGACTTGTCGGAATCGTAATCTGTCATCAGGGGATGTTCCGTTTCTGCGTAGACGGAACATCCTTTGTTGCATCTGAGGGTGAAACCGTTTTCCTCTCCAAAGGAGTGATGTTTCATGTGCAGGAAACGGGCAAGAACCTTAAATATACCCTTCTTTTTTACCGTGCTGAACAGATTCGTCACATGTTGGGTAATACCGTGGTTACCATGCGTCTTTATGCTACGATTTATCCCAAATCCTGCCATGTCAGGACGACGGGATATGCTTACTTCTTATGCCCTGATGCTGAGGAAACTGGAGCTGGAAAAAGAGAAGAGTGGTGAACTGGATGCCTATTGTGTGCATGAGCAGAAACTGTTACTGATGGCTGTTACGTACCGTTTGTGCAGCATCTTCTCGGCATCGTTCAAGGCTGCCGGCAAGGAGATGGAACGGAAGATTGCCATCTTTGAGTCGCTGGTGCTGCTGATAGAGAAGAACTATATGCGTGAGCGCAGTGTGGCTTTCTATGCAGACGAACTCTGTCTTACACCGAAATATCTGTCGGTACTGGTCAAGTCGGTTTGCGGTCAGACGGTCCAGCAGTTGCTTTTCAAGGCGATGATCCGTCACAGTATCTACCTGATGAAGAACACCACGAAGACGATACAGCAGATAGCCAATGAACTCAGTTTTCCCAATGCTTCAGCCTTCGGAACCTTCTTCAAGAAACATACCGGTCTGTCGCCTAAGCATTACCGTAATTGGGAAGAGGGAATGAACCGAGATTTCATCCTATATCTATAAAATAAAAGAGGGACAGAGAATTTGTTCTGTCCCCTGTCCCGAAACTGTGATATAACTAAAACAACTGAGCGAAAGCTTCGGCTGTCTTTCCTGTATAGGTCTTCATCTCTGTAACCGGCTTGTAACTGAAACCCTTGAAGGCAAGGAGCTGTGTGGCAACAAACTGGTGGTCGTCAGAGATGCAAGCCTGTAACTTCATATTACCCATGCTGATGGCAGAAACAGGGAATTTGCTGATCGCTGTTTCTACATCCTTAGGGGCTGCATTGAGGATGTTCTCAAGCTTTCTTCCATCCTCTACAGAATATTCTTTCTCTTTTATCTTAATCACACTGTTGGTAGGTTGATAGATGAGCTTGACAGTCAAACCCATGAAACCTTTCTTTACCTGTACATCCTGGAGTGCCAAAACATCAGCACCCATCTCTAAATGATTAATCTTTGCCATAATTTTATACTGTTATTTGCTTATTCTTAATTCTTGAAAAATAATATATATTGAACTGTTTTTTGTTTTGAATAGGGGTGTAACCAGTCTTATCGCAAATCTTAGGAAAGATGCGATAAACCTATATGAAATTTTAAAAAGAGAAAAGAATAAGCACTAACAGAGCAGACGTCGCAGGCAAATGACATAATACTTGCAGGCGACATCAAAGTGGATTGGGGCAGTTTCCTGTCGGAAAGGCTCCATGCCACCTTCTATAGCTGATAAAAGGGATGATAAATAACGGATTCTATTTGTAAGCAATCTACTGGCAGTCTGACTGTTGTGCATGTTGCCACTTGGCAATAAGCGCTGCGGACGGCTGCTACAGATGCGGTAAGCAAGCTGTGAGGCGTTTTCAAGCTGTGCCTCAGGCTGGCTCTTGTCATACTCAACCTTCGCCAAACCATCTTTCTTATGGCTTGCATCTTCGGTATAAGAATCCTCGGGAGTAAAAGAAATAGGGGCAGCAGATACCTCTCCATAGCCTGAGAAGACCATGGACACCAGAAAAAGGATGTATAGTATCAACTGCCTCATATTAAATATATTATGGTGTAAGGATGAACTCCCGACACCAGGGATGATTAATAGCTTCTTGCGATGATGACACGGGCTACGGCTGGCTTGCCGCTTACCATATCTACACCTGGAGTCTGCTCGTAAGCGAAAGGCACGCAACGGATGGTAGCCTGAGTCTCCTCCTTGATCTTAGCCTCGGTCTCGGCTGTACCGTCCCAGTGGCAGAGGAAGAAACCACCGTTCTTCACACGCTCCTTGAACTCCTCGTAGTTGTCGCACTCATAAACGTGAGCATCACGGTAAGCACGAGCCTTCTCGAAGATATTCTTCTGGATGTCTTCCAGCATATTCTTTACGCGCTCAACGATACCGTCGAAGCTTACGTTCTCCTTCTCCAAGGTATCACGGCGCATAATCTCGATGGTGTTGTTCTCCAAGTCACGGCCACCCATAGCCAGACGAACAGGAACACCCTTCAACTCATAGTCAGCGAACTTGAAGCCAGGACGCTTGGCAGGGTTGTCATCATACTTCACGGTGATGCCCAACTCGCGGAGCTGGTCGATAACAGGCTGCAACTTAGCAGTAATCTGAGCCAACTGCTCGTCGCCCTTGTTGATAGGAACGATAACCACCTGGATAGGAGCCAGCTTTGGAGGCAATACGAGACCGTTATCATCGCTGTGAACCATGATGAGGGCACCCATCAGTCGGGTAGAAACACCCCATGAAGTAGCCCATACGTACTCAGGCTTGTTCTCCTTGTTCAAGTAGGTAACATCGAAACTCTTGGCGAAGTTCTGACCCAGGAAGTGAGAAGTACCACTCTGGAGAGCCTTGCCATCCTGCATCATTGCCTCGATGGTATAAGTGTTGAGAGCACCTGCGAAACGCTCAGTCTCACTCTTCACACCCTGCAATACAGGAACACCCATGTAGTTTTCAGCAAACTCAGCGTAAACCTTGAGCATCTCCTGAGCCTTTGCCTCAGCCTCTTCCTTAGTGGCATGAGCGGTATGACCCTCCTGCCAGAGGAACTCAGAAGTACGGAGGAACGGACGGGTACGCATCTCCCAACGCATTACGTTACACCACTGGTTGCAGAGGATAGGGAGATCACGCCATGAATGGATCCAGTTCTTATAGGTGTTCCAGATGATGGTCTCAGAAGTAGGACGGATGATGAGCTCCTCATCGAGCTTTGCGTTAGGATCAACCTCAACCTCTTTGCCATCCTCTGTAGAACGGAGGCGGTAGTGGGTAACTACGGCACACTCCTTGGCGAAACCTGCCACGTGCTCAGCCTCACGAGAGAAGAAACTCTTCGGGATGAGGAGAGGGAAGTATGCGTTCTGTACACCTGTCTGCTTAAACATCTTGTCGAGCTGTTGCTGCATCTTCTCCCAGATAGCGTAACCGTATGGTTTGATAATCATACAACCACGAACTGGTGACAACTCAGCGAGATCAGCCTTTACTACCAAATCATTGTACCACTGACTGTAGTTGTCAGCGCGCTTGGTTAAATTCTTGAGTTCTTTAGCCATATTGCTTTATTCTATTTATTTTGTTTTTTATTTCTTCTGTTATATATATATTAAGGTATAAGCATGAGCCTTCATCATCTGCTGACGGCAGTTCATCTGTCTGCAGGAGTCTGAAATCCGACTTTTAGGGATTTTCCACCCCAAAATAGGTGATTTCCTAGCTCTATTTCGACAAATACCCTTAAATTTGCATGCAAAAATACAAAAAAATATTAGAAAACTCTTCATTATGGAGAAAAAAGAGTTATCTTTGCAATTAAATAACATAAATATAGGAGATTTTAAAATGAAAAAGACTAATTTTGCAGTTGCAGGCCTCTCTTTGTGCTTGCTTTTTTCAAGTTGTGGAACCAATCAGAAGACAGGTACAGCTGTAGGTGCCGGTTCTGGTGCAGCTCTGGGTGCTCTCGTAGGTGGATTGCTCAACAATAGCCATCGTGGTACCGGTGCTCTCGTAGGTGCTGCTATCGGTGCAGCTGTTGGTGGCGGTGCTGGTAACCTCATAGGAAAGCACATGGATAAGGTAAAGGCTGAGGCTGAACAGGTGAAGAATGCACAGGTTGAGACTGTAACAGATGCCAATGGCTTGTCTGCCGTTAAGGTAACATTTGCTTCTGGTATCCTCTTCCCAACTAATGGTTCTACTCTCAGCAGTAGCGCAAAGACTGATTTGGCTCAGTTTGCCGGTGTATTGAAGAACAATACCGACTGCGAGGTTTCTATCCAGGGTTATACCGATGCTACAGGTAATGATGGTATCAACTTGCCATTGAGCCAGAAGCGTGCTGAGGCAGTTTACAACTATCTCGCTTCTTGCGGTGTTACAAGCCGTCAGGTAAAGAATGTTCAGGGTTTGGGTTCTGCTAACCCTGTTGTTAATACTACTGCTGCTTGTGCCCAGAACCGTCGTGTAGAGGTTTACATGTATGCTAGCCAGGCTATGGTTAACGCAGCCAACAACGGTACATTGAAGTAATAACTTTCATGCTCCCGGAAGGGAAAAACTAAATAGATGATTTTGAAGAAAATCAAGAATATAGTAAAATGGGTGGTGGTGCTGTTTTTCAGTACCACCATTCTTGCTGTAGTGGCATATAGGTTCATTCCTGTGTATGTCACTCCTCTGATGTTTATCCGATGCTTCCAGCAAGTAGCTGATGGAGAGAGTATTACCCTGCATCATCATTGGATTTCGATGGATAAGATCTCGCCTCATATGCCAGTGGCGGTAATGGCGAGCGAAGATGCGAGATTCCTGAAGCATCACGGTTTCGACTTCAATGCCATCGAGAGTGCGGCGAAGAATAATGCACGTGGCGGAAAGGTGCATGGAGCCAGTACCATCAGTCAGCAGACTGCTAAGAATGTCTTCCTGTGGCCTGGCCGTTCATGGACCCGCAAGGGATTTGAAGTCTACTTTACCTTCCTCATCGAAATGATGTGGAGCAAGCAGCGCATCATGGAGGTTTATCTCAACAGCATTGAGATGGGACCGGGTATCTATGGTGTGGATGCGGTTGCAGAATATCATTTCGACAAGAAAGCGAAAGATCTGTTTCGTGGCGAGTGTGCGCTGATAGCAGCTACACTTCCTAATCCGCGCAAATTCAGTTCGCTGCATCCTAGCGCATATATGAAGAAGCGCCAGCGACAGATAGAACATCAGATGAGATTTATCCCTACCTTCCCTCGTGAGGGCGAAGATTTCGATCCGAGCACGGCTGTGGGAGGATATAGGGTGAAGTAATACTTAGTTGATAGTTTATAGTTTATAGTTGATAGGGGTGACCTTAAAATAGTTTTTTGCCTCAAATATTGATTCATGGATTTACTGAACGACTTGAACGAAGCGCAGCGTGCTGCGGTAGAATATATTGACGGACCTTCGCTGGTGATAGCCGGTGCAGGTTCGGGTAAAACGCGTGTGCTTACTTATAAAATAGCTTATCTCCTGAGCCAGGGCATGAAACCCTGGAGCATCATGGCGCTCACCTTTACCAACAAGGCGGCAAGAGAGATGAAGGAACGTATCGGAAAACTGGTGGGAAATGACCTCGCCCAGCATCTCTATATGGGTACCTTCCACAGCATCTTCTCCCGAATCCTGAGAGCGGAGGCTGAGCGTATCGGCTTCAACAACAACTTTACCATTTATGACGAAAGTGACTCGCGCTCGCTGATCAAGGCGATAGTGAAGGAGATGGGGCTGGATGATAAGAAGTATAAGCCTGCTGCCGTTCATGCCAAGATTTCAATGGCGAAGAACAACCTGATGAGTGCTGCGGCTTATGAGAGTGATGCGGCTATCTTCGAGCAGAACAAGCGTGCGCAGATGCCTGAGGTTGGTAAGATTTTCGTGGCTTACGTGCAGCGTTGCAAGCAGGCCAATGCCATGGATTTCGATGATTTGCTGACGCTTACCTATCAGCTCTTCAGGGAGCATGAGGATATTCGCCACAAATATGCCGCCCGCTTCGATTATGTCCTGGTGGATGAGTATCAGGATACCAATCATGTTCAGATGTCTATCGTCATGCAACTCTGTCAGGAGAAGCAGCGTGTTTGTGCCGTGGGTGATGACTCGCAGAGTATCTATAGTTTCCGTGGTGCCAATATCGATAATATTCTCAACTATCAGCGCCAGTTTCAGGGTACGCGTCTCTTCAAACTGGAGCAGAACTACCGTTCTACCCAGACCATCGTTGAGGCGGCTAACAGTCTGATCAAGCATAACCGCAACCAGATTCCTAAGGATGTGTTCAGCGAGAATGCGAAGGGTGAGAAGATTCAGTATAAGCCTGCTTACAGCGACAAGGAAGAGGCGGCGATTGTGGCGAAGGACGTGAAGCGTATCCGGCGTGAGGATGGCTGCCAGTATAGTGATTTTGCCATTCTCTACCGCACCAATGCCCAGAGCCGCAGCTTCGAGGAGGAGTTCAGAAAGCAGGGTATTCCTTATCGCATTTATGGCGGACTGAGTTTCTACCAGCGCAAGGAAATTAAGGATATTATTGCATATTTCCGTCTGGTGGCGAATCCGGATGATGAAGAGGCTATCAAGCGTATTATCAACTATCCGGCTCGTGGAATCGGGGCTACTACGGTGCTGAAGATTGCTGACTGTGCCCATCAGAACCAGGTGAGTTTCTGGGAGGTAATCGGTGCCCCTGAGCGGTATGGACTGGCGGTAAACAAGGGTACGATGAACAAGCTGGAAACCTTCAGATTGCTCATTTCTTCGTTTATCGAACGGGCTCAAACCACGGATGTCTATGAATTGGGTGATGCCATTATCAAGGAGAGTGGTATCAGTCAGGATATCATGTCGGGCAAGGATGCCGATGATCTGGCACGTCAGGAGAACCTGGAGGAATTCTTGAGCGGTATGTCGGCTTTTGTGGAGGAACGCCGTGAAGAGGGTAGGTTTGATGAACTCTTCCTGCAGGATTATCTGCAGGATGTGGCGCTGCTTACCGATGCTGACAGCGATGGTGATAAGGATGAACCTCGTGTTTCTCTGATGACGGTTCATGCTGCCAAGGGTCTGGAGTTTCCTACGGTTTTCGTGGTTGGTTTGGAAGAGAATATCTTCCCAAGTCCGCTTTCTGCTGCTTCGCTCAGAGAACTGGAGGAGGAACGGAGATTGCTTTACGTAGCCATTACGCGAGCTGAGAAACATTGTATCCTGACGAACGCCAAGAACCGCTGGCGATATGGCAAGATGGAGTTTGATAATCCGAGTCGGTTTATCGATGAGATTGACGGCAAGTTGATTGATAGCCTGGATGAGGCTGGTGGAAGCTTGTTTGGCTCTATGTCTGACCAGCCGGAGTGGGCGAGAGCGCAACGTCCTCGCAGACCGTGGGAGGATGCTGAGCAGCCTAGATACAGTAGCAGGTATCAGAATTCCAAACCGGTAGCATCGCAGTTTGTAGCAGATCCTAAGCCTTCTCTCTTTGATGATGAACCTGAGACTTCACGTACTTCCGGACGCTCGTCTGTTTCCGGACGCTCATCTCTCTCTGGAGGCAATTTCAAGTCTGTTAGAGCGCTGAATGCAGCGAAGCGTTATATGGAGACGCATTCTTCTCATCCTGCTTCTCGCGGTACTGGATCTTCTGCAGCATCAGTTTCTTCTTCTACAGCTTCATCTGCTGGCAGTTCATCTTGTGGTTTGCAGGAGGGAATGAAGATAGAACATCAGCGTTTTGGACGGGGAACGGTGTTGAAGATTGAAGGTACTGGTGAGAATACGAAGGCTACGGTTGAGTTCGTTCATTCTGGCACCAAACAGCTTCTGCTGAAATATGCCAAGTTTACGGTAGTAGATTAAGTTCAGTAGTCTGATTTTGCGTTTTTAATAATATATTAGGGCTCTTTAGTATGCTAAAGTACTAAAGAGTCTTAATTTTTTGTGTAATTATTTGTTCTTCTTGTAACTTTTGTTTATATTTGTAGCATATTTACGAACGATATGCAAAAAACGTTTAATATTTAACTTATAAACAGAACGATTATGAAGAAATTAATGATGATGGCAGTAATTCTGCTTGCTGGTGTAGGAAGTGTAATGGCACAGAGCGATTACAAGCGCGGTATCTTTAACCATGTAGGTCTTAACGTGGGTGCAAGTACTGAGGGTATTAGTGTTGGTGTGGCTGCTCCTGTTACTAACTTCCTTGAGGTAGAAGCAGGTGTGAACATCATGCCATCTTTTAAACTGTCTGGTGATTTGGATGTAGATGTCAATACTAGTTCTTTGCCTCAAGTACCTGATTTTCAGTACCCAACCAGTGCAACCATTCATGCAGAAGGCTCATTCGACCGTACCACCTTTAATGTAAAGGCTAATCTCTATCCATTCGGTGGAGGCAGTAAGTTCTTTATCGCTGCTGGTTTGTCTATTGGTGGTGAGAAGATTGCTGAGGTTACCGGTTCTTGCGATGAACTTCGTGATTTCTCTAATAGATACTTGAAAGATAATCCAAACTTGGAGAGTCAGTTCCGTAAGGCTTTATCAGCTAACCTGGGTGGTTACAACTTGGAGCTCGATGAGAACTATAATGTTCAGGGTGATATCCGTTGCAAGAATCTTCGTCCATACCTCGGTTTAGGTTTCGGTCGTCTGGTTCCTAAGAACCGTATCGGTTGCCGCTTTGAGTTGGGTTGCCAGTTCATGGGTAAGCTCAAGGTTTACCAGAATGGTAACGAGATAGATATCAATAAGGCATTGGAAGATGCTGGCGAGGATGATCTCTCTAAGTTTGTAAAAGACTTGAAGGTTTATCCTGTTTTGAAGTTCTCTCTTACAGGTAGAATCTTATAATATAGATAAAGAGTTATAAAAATAGATTGGGCAAGACCATCTCTGGTCTTGCCCTTTTTGTTTCTATATACTATAAATTGAAAAAGCGTCCCCGCAGTAGCCTCACGGTTACTACGGGGACTTATATTACTAACATCTAACTTTAGCATTTTTGTTTAAACTTAAAAACAAATTCTTTATGAGAGTAATTTCTCCATTATCTATAAACATAAACCAAGTATCTCATATATTGCAAGTAACTTGTATCCTGCAAATATCTTGTATCCTTAAATGCAAGTTCTTAGAAAAGTTAAACCCATAGACCAGTATCTCTACTAATATCTTGATTATTTTTATTTTATTGCTTTTTGTCTGTTTAATATTAAATACTTTTAAGTTCACAATGCAAAGATATAAAAAAAATGGGTAAACTCCAAATTAATTTTGCTTTATTTTGTGTTAAGTGGCTTTTATTGTACTTATGCGGCGGTTTTTAAGGATTAACCGGCAAAGTTAAGAGGGTGTATCATAAACATTCAAATGCTTTATGATACACCCTCTTTCTCAGGATTCTGAATTTTTTCGTGTTTATAACGCTTCGTCTTCAGGACGTGGCATCTGTGTCTGGGGCTTCTGTTTCTTGCCTGACTTCATGAATAGTTTCTTCTTCTTGAGCCATGCAGCCTTGCGTATCTCGTATTCTTCGCGATGACGCTCCAAAAAATTATCTGCCATGTTTCGTTTCCTTTTTTACTTTGCGTTATGAATGCTTATTCTTCTTTAAACTTACTGTAAATCACCTTGATTCGGATCGGACCAGATGCCACCTTCTTACCAGTCTTCTCGTCTGTGGTATAATCCTTGTCAGGATCATCCGTACCTACGATGAGTCGGGTAGATGCGAGTGACATATCGTGATTAATCTTGGAGATGACGGTAGTATATCCCTGTGTGGTTGTGATGACGTTTACAGGAACCAGTACTACTTTATTCCAGTTTTTCCCCTTGCCCTTGTTCTTATACATGGCAGAAACCAGGTTGGCGATATTCTGGAATGTATAGGCATTCTTGTAGGTGCCGGTACTGCTGTAGCTTGCTGTATAAGAAGTACGGTTGTCAGCCAACTTGCTCTTTTCGAAGAACGACTGCAAACTGTCTTTCTGAACCATCAGGATGGTGCTTGGTGTAGCAAAGTTGTATGGGTTGTCTTCGTTTTCATTGTTGAGTCGTGGGAAAGAGATGGTAGCTGTGTTGAGCGTATCCTTCTCATGACCTTTCATGATATCTTCGATAGGGAGGGTAACCTCGGTGAAGATACCTGCCGGTGACTTGAGATAAGTACATTTCTCCTGATCCTTACTTGCCAACTTCTTCAAGTTCTCGGTATCGTTCTCAATCTTGTTGAGCTGCAATACCTCTTCTGTACCATCGAAACGGTTGTATCCGATGCTTACAGCTGTACTGTCTTTATTGATGGTCTTGTGACGGGTCCAGTAGAAGATAAGCTCTGTATTCCAGATCTTAGCCATGTTACCCGTACCGCCTACGTTCTTGATATAGAAGCCAGGGCAGACGTTGTGCAGGAACTTGTAGTTGGTCTTGAAGTACTCAGGATGTTCAGCGTATGTTTGCATGATGTAAGAACCATAGTTCTTGTATGTCTTACCATCTTTCTTGTACTTCTTATTCAGGTAAATCTTGAAGTTCTTGACATCTGATGTATTGCTCAAGTTGTAATTACTGCTCCAATGCGGGTTGTTTTCGCTTACCAAGCCTTCCTTGAAGGCATCATAATTAGAGTAATACTCCTTACCTTCTGCCATCGGCTTTGTCATCTCATAGGCTGTCACCTTCATTGGGGCGATGGTATCACCATAGCTGGCGTTGTATGAAACCAAAAGGTAGCATGAGTCTGCTTCGATAGAACCTTTGTTTGCCTGCTTGATGTAATCGAGTGTATCTACAGAGAAAGTTGGCAATACGCTCAGCTGGGTCATGTAGTCTCCCTTTACATAGTTGCCAGTTTCTGGGTCTTTCATCTTTCCGATGAGCCCCGTGTTGTTGCGGCTCAATACGGAATCTGCTACTATAGACTTTGTGGTAACATTGAACGCTGAGTTAGAAATGTTAATGTTGTCTATCTTATTAGTGATGCTACCACCGATTCCCTCGGTGGTGTCATCACATGCAGCGAAAGTAAGCGCTGCTATTACTAATACTGTTAAGAGTCTTAAAATTTTCATTATCCTTGTATGTATGTGTCTCTGTTGTCGGAATTTTATTCTGCGTCAGGACAAACCTTGTTGATGAAGTCTGTGTATGGCTCCTGGATATCTTCTCCCGGATAAGCCAGTACAGGCTTGTTCTTCTCCTTCGCATAATCAAAGAGAATCTGGTTAGCTTCTTCTTCACCTTCTACCACACCGTCGCTGTAGTCGATGGCGAGTTTGCCGAGTTCAATGAAGTTGAAGTCGTCCTGATAACTGTCAAGCAGTTCTGACTTGGCATCGCGGAAGGCAACGCAACGTTTGAAGTTGGTACCCAGTTCACCCTTGAGTTCGTTGGTATAGAGAGCGGTAATCACTTTTGATTCTGCAAATGAAGGCTCTTCGCTGTAGGCTGTCTTTACATAGAATGGCACTACTGCGCTAGCCCAACCCTGGCAGACAATCACATCAGGCTGCCAGCGGAGCTTCTTTACGGTTTCCAATACGCCACGTGCAAAGAAGATAGCTCTTTCTCCGTTGTCGGCATATTCCTTTCCGTTTTCATCGGTGCCCATCTGGCGGCTCTTGAAATAGTCGTCATTATCGATGAAATAAATCTGCTGTCGTGTTGTTGGTATAGATGCAACCTTGATGATCAGCGGATGGTCTGTATCATCTATGATAAGGTTCATACCAGACAGGCGAATGACCTCGTGCAATTGTCCGCGACGCTCGTTGATGGTGCCCCACTTAGGCATGAAGGTGCGGATCTCAAAACCTGCTTCCTGCATCTTCTGAGGCAGTTCGCGTCCCATGATTGACATGTGAGACTCGGCTACGTATGGGTCGATCTCCTGATTGATAAATAATACTTTTTTTGCCATAAAATTTAAATTTTATTCTTACGAATTACGTGCAAAGGTACAAAAAAAACTTCAATTAGGGGCATTTTTTTCTCCGAAATTCATTATTTTCGGCAATAATTCGCATATTTTTAGTTTTTTTCTTTCTCATTTGAGAAAAAAGTTGTTATTTTGCACCCGAAAACAGATTATGACGATGAAAGTATTCAATAAGATTGTTGACCTCCAGAACGAACTCTTCATGTGTCGTAAGGAGGGAAAGGAAATCGGCCTTGTGCCAACTATGGGTGCGCTGCATGAGGGTCACGCCTCTCTTGTTAAGCGCAGTGTGAAGGAAAATGGCGTGACTGTGGTTTCTGTGTTCCTGAATCCTACACAGTTTAATGATCAGGGTGACTTGGATCGCTATCCTCGTACCCTCGATGCTGACTGCAAGCTCTTGGAGGCTTGTGGTGCTGACTATGTGTTTGCACCATCGGTGAAGGAGATGTATCCTACACCAGATACACGCCACTTTGAGTTTCCACCTGTTTCTACCGTGATGGAGGGTGCCAAGCGCCCGGGTCATTTCAATGGTGTATGTCAGGTAGTGAGCCGTCTTTTCTATATCGTTCGACCAACTCGTGCTTATTTCGGTGAGAAGGATTGGCAGCAGATTGCTGTCATCAAGCAGCTCGTGAAGTACATCAACAGCGATGTGCAGATTGTGGAGTGCCCTATTGTCCGTGATGAGGACGGTTTGGCTAAGAGCAGCCGTAATACTTTGCTGGCTCCTGATGAGCGTGCCATTGCGCCAAACATCTATAAGGCCCTGAAGGAGAGTGTGGAGTATGCCAAGACTCATACCGTACAGGAAACTCACGATAAGGTGGTTGCCGACATCAATGCTGTAGAGGGTCTGGAGGTAGAGTATTTCCAAATTGTGGATGGCGACAGCCTGCAGGATGTTTCTTCATGGGAGGATAGTGCATACGTGGTAGGTTGCATCACCGTTTATTGCGGTAAGACTCCTATCCGTCTCATCGACCATATCAAGTATAAGGGATAATTCCTCGATAGATTTCTTTATTAAGTTTAATCCGTAACAGATCAAGTAATAACAGAACAATGCAGATAGAAGTATTGAAGAGTAAGCTCCATTGTGTGACCGTAACTGAGGCTAACCTGAATTATATGGGTAGCATCACCATCGATGAGGACTTGATGGATGCTGCTAATCTGATAGCAGGCGAGAAGGTTCAGATTGTAGACAACAACAATGGTGAGCGCTTGGAGACCTATATTATCAAGGGTGAGCGTGGCAGCGGTTGTATCTGCCTGAACGGTGCTGCAGCCCGCAAGGTGCAGGTGGGAGATACCGTTATCATCATCGCTTATGCCCTGATGGACTTTGAGGAGGCTAAGACCTTCAAGCCAACCGTGGTATTCCCAAAAGAGGGAAACAGGGTTTAATATTCAATGGAAACAAAAGAAAGGGTGTGTCATGGACTTATGGCACACCCTTTCTTTTGTTATGGTGAGGACGAATCACATCGCTCTTGTTCACCACGTTGTCGCCATCCTTGGCGCTGATAGGGATAAATAAGGTGTAATTACTATATAATTTAAGGTGTAATTGCGATGGGTTAAGGATAGATCTCGATATGGCTGCTGCCGGAGTTGCCATTCTTGATAATCCTTATCTGGGTGGTGATGCGCTCGCTCATCGTGTCGGTATGACTGATGACGCCCACCTTCTTGCCTTGCGAACTTTGCAGCATGGCGAGGGAGTCGATGACCGTGGCTAGGGTATCGGGGTCGAGGGTTCCGAAGCCTTCGTCGATGAACAGGTTCTCGAAGGAGATGTTGCGGGAAGATAATGCCGACAGACCCAGGGCGAGACCGAGACTCACGATGAAGGTTTCGCCACCTGATAGGGAGGTGGTGTCTCGGATATCGTCGGCACGGTCGTGGTCGATGACTCGGATGCCCAGCGAATGCTTTACCTGCTGCAGTTCGTAACGGCTGTTGAACTTTCTGATTTCCTGGTTGGCGTGCGCTATCAGGAAACTGAGCGTATAGCATTGGGCTATCTTGCGCAGCGTCTTGCCGTCTGCTCCGATGGCATCCGTAATGGCTGTCCAGTCGTCCTTTTCCTGTGTTACGAGCTTCAGAGCCTCAGCCTTGTCACCCAACAGCTTTACGGCTTCCTGATGGTTCTGCATCCTGGCGTTGGCAGCAATCAGTTCGTTGCGCTGGCTTTTTTCCTGATACTCCTGCTGAATAGCTAGGAGAGCATCACGGGTTTGGGCAGGCTGATGTTCCAAATGCTGCTGATGCGCCTTTTCTGCGCTCTGGTAAAGGGCGGTAGTTGAAGCCACGGCTTTCTCCTTTTCGTCCTTTTCCCGTCGGATAGCGTTCCAGTCTTCGGCAGAGTGAAGCATCTCCCGGATGGTATTTCTGTCGATAAGGCTTGGTTCGATACTTCTTTCCTCGATGCCTTCCTCTTCGGAGTCTTTTCCTTCGATGCTCTTTTCTTCAAGCTGCTTGTTATATTCCTCAATCCAAAGGTCGAGTTCATTTTCCTTCGCCAGCAGATTCTCTTTCATCGTCTTGTTCTGTGACAGCATGGTTTGATGCGAACCTTTACTGTTGGCGAGTTCAGCCTTCAGTTTGTTGATGTTCTCGTTCTGGTTATCAGCTGCTTTCGTAGCCTCATCCTTTGCTGCTGTCAGTCTTTGTTCAGCAGCATCAGGCTCTTCACCATTCAGAATCTGCTTATATTTCTCCTGCCATTCCTCCATTTCCTTCTTGGCACTATTCCATGCCTGAAGGGCCTTCCCGTAAGCCTCCTCCTTACTCTTCTGCTGCGAGATAAGGTTGGCGGTAAGTGCTTTTTGCTCAGCTAGTTTTGTGGCACAGGTTGAAGTGTTTTCTTGGGCTTTATTCTGTATAGTAGAAGCCTTGCTTTCATACGCAGCTTCATCCTTCACAGCCTTATCCTTGAGTTGGGTCAGCCGTTCTATTTCTTTCTGAATCTTGTTAAAGAGGCTCAGTTTGCTGCTCGCATCTTTCGCCTTGTTTTCATAGATAGGCAAGAGCGATTTCAGTTCAGCCTCAGCCTTCGGAATCTTTGGATACTGGGCGATGAGCGTCTTCCAATCCTCTTCGTAACTGGCTATTTCTCCCGAGAGCTTTTCCTGTTGTTTCTGGAGCGTCTGTACTTCGCCGTCGTTCTGTTTTCTTTCGCCGGAAAGATCCTTCTCCTCTTTCTGCTGCAGTTTCAGCAGATTCTCCTTGGCTTTCAGAAGTTGCGAGAGTTCCGTGGTGGCTTCCTCAAACTGTCTGTTGTCGGTCTGATAAGGATGGGTCGTGCTGCCGCAGAGCGGACAAGGTTTGCCTTCGGTGAGGTTGGTACGATGAATCTCCCATTTCTCGCTCACCATGAGGGTATAGGCATTTCTCAGCGTCAGGGTCTCTTGGGTCAGCGCCTCGATGGTCAACTTGCCCAGCGCTTCATCTATCTCCGCGTTTCTCTTGCCCAAGACCAGGATGCGCTCCTCATTCTTCTGCTTTTCTGTTGTGGCAGTATCGAGATGAGCCACAACCTTGATGGCTTGCAGGACATCCTGCAGTTTCTTTTCGGCTGCCGATTTATGGCTCTGCAGTTCCTCTATGTTCTGTCCGGCAGTCTTATTTCTTTCTTTCTCCCAAGCCTGTTCTGCGGCTTGCGTCGCTTCGTGCAGAACCTGTTTCTGCTTGGCAATCTCTTCCTTTGTCGTTTTGAGGGCAAGGTTCGCTTTTTCTGTTTCTGCTTCCCATTTTTTGATGTTTCGGGCGTTTTCCTCCACGTCTTTCTGGGCAGTTAGATTCTCTTTCTGAGCCAACTCCAATGCCTCTTTCTTTTCTTTCAGATTCGGCATCGCCGCTTCCATTTTTGTTTTCAGCGCCCTTGCTTCAGCGATGACCGGCAGGGCCTTTTCGAGCTGTTCCTGTGCCTTGCTTACTGCTTCCTTCAGACTGGCGAGAGTTTTCTCGCTTTCGCTGATGTCAGACTCTTGACTTTTGATGTTTCCTTCCGCTTTCAGAATGTTTTCTTCCTGTTCGTGGATGCTTTGCGTCTGTCGCTCTACTTCCTGCAGCTGGTTGACGGCTGGCTGTACTTCATCGTGCAACTGCAGACGGAGAATCTGGGCTTGCATCGCTTTAATGGCATCTGCTGCTTGCTTCATATCAGTCTGGTAGATAGCGATTTGCTTGATTTGCTTATCGTTTTCCTCAAACCATTGCAGGTCTTTCGAGATGGCTTGCAACTGGCTGTCGAGTTCCTTCTCAGCCTTTTCCAGGCGGTCGATTTCTTCCTTCAGTTGTGCCTGTTCTTCATCGTTCAGCAGGTTCTGTTTAACGGCTTCCACCGATGCTGCCATCTGGTTGTAGGCATCCGTTGCCTGGTCTTTCGCCTTCTTGATTTCAGTAGCGATGTTCGTATAAGTTTCCTCGCATCCGATGAGTTTTTCCAGGAGTTCGTACCGCTCGTTTTCCTTTGCCGTCAGGAAGTTGGCAAACGAGCCTTGGGCGATGAGTACGGTACGGAGAAACTGGTCGTAGTCGAGTCCGATGATGTTCGGCAGCTCGTTCCAGTCGGCAGCTTCCTCTGTTATCTCTTCTCCGTTTCTCGTGATTTTATATAGTGCAGTCTTGGCGTTCTCGTAGCGCACTCTCTGGAATCTGACGTGCCATTCTGCGCGGTAGATGCTGCCGTTGTTGGCAAGGAAGGTGAGTTTGCTGTAGCCCTCTTTCTTGCCACGTGTCAGGATGTTTCGGCTGTCGGTTGGTGCCAGACGGTTACTTTCGCTGGCATCGGCAGCTCCGAAAATCTCGATGTTCTGGTTCTTGTCGCCTTTCTTCCTGGGGTAGCGAGGGGCGCGGTTGTAGAGAGCCAGACAGATAGCATCGAGTAGGGTAGACTTGCCACTTCCCGTCGGACCTACGATGCTGAAGATGGTACTCTCGCCTAAGGCACCTTCTTCAAAGTTGATGACCTCGCCACCCTGTTTGTCAAGCGAAGCGAGGTTGAGTATTTCGAGTTGTAGGAATTTCATAATGATGATGTCGTTAATAAATCGGATAACATTTTCTCCTGTCTTTCGTTCATTGGAGCGTTGTGCCTGATGGCGAAGGCTTCCTTCAGCGTGTCGAGCGGAGGACGGTTGATGATGTCTTCTATGCTGGTGATGTGCTGGGAACCCTGGATGGTGGAGAGGTCCAGTTGCGGGATGATGCGCTGGATTTTGCAGAGCACGGCATCCTTTTCGTTGACGAGTTTCTCCAGTTCCTTGATGTCATCGCTGGTCAGTTTCTCCTGTTTCACCTTCAGCATCACGTAGTCGAAATGGTCGCTCAGTTCGCTGTCTGTTCTCTCCGAGAGTTTAGAATTGATGAGCTTCTGCCATTTCTTGAAGGTCAGCTCTTCCTCATCTTCGGGCAGGATGCGGAGGGCGTGCTGAG
>ENA-UEQO01002230-UEQO01002230.1-human-gut-metagenome-genome-assembly--contig:-NODE-2230-length-17735-cov-5.516820_pt1 | contig 17735 bp, 10 predicted proteins | sample MGYA00242938_ERZ507940 | MGnify/ENA primary metagenome ERZ507940 (study PRJEB26167, sample SAMN06115517) | human gut metagenome | host: Homo sapiens | place: China:Chongqing | collected 2014-12-03... | reverse complement strand
GCAGCCGCCGATAATCAATGAAGTAGAGCGGATGCACCAGGGTGCATCCCTACGATTCGCCGGATTTTGCAACACCCACGCCCCCCGGCACATTCCCGGAGGGTAGGGACCTTGACGCTATTGGTTTTGGGTGAAATTTGGATTGGGTCCTGTTAACAAAGGTTAAAAATTAAAGCTTGTTCAAATTGTAATTATCTGTAAAATCGGAATTAATTGAAATTAACCGAAAGTTTATCTTAAAACATGATTTGTATATTACTGAATTTAGTATTAACTTTGCAGTGTAAAAATTCAGTATACCTAATCCAGATATGAAAGAAACAGAAAAATCTCCTAATCCGCAGCCTCTGGAGGCTGTGTCGGAGCAGTCCCCCGAGGTGCTCCTTGAAGAACCGGTGGAGCCGCAGGCCGAGCCCTCGGCTCCCGGACAAGCGGAAGCCGTCGCCGAGGAGCCGTCCATGGAGCGGCCCGGCTACGACGCCCTCCGCGAGGCATACCTCCGTGGCCGCAACGAGGCCATAGCCGAGGCTCTCGGCAGAGACGCCGAGCATCCGTTCGCCGCCCCGCGCAACCACACCCCGGGCATACAGGACCCGTACACACCCCCGTCGGACCCGGCCCTGGCCGCCATGTTCACTTTCCGCCAGTCAGTGTGGCAGTGACAACCCGTTTCGGACGCACCAGGGTGTGTCCACACATTCAGGAACCATCCAAAAAAACACAGTAAAACACCATGAAAGAAGCAACTCTCGCCGCCGGCATCGCCGGTAACCAGAACCATGTGAGCGGCCGGCCGCTCACCACCGACCTGGCCTCGCAGGCCTCCCCTTCGCTGATGCTCACCAGCATCGACCGCGCCGTCACCCGCGTGCGCCCCATGGCCACGCCGCTCGACCAGATCTCGCGCCTGGGACACGTACGCGCCGCCGACGCCCTCGAGGTGGACTACTACTCGGCCGACATCCGCGCCGACGCCTCCGCCATCGCAGCCTGGGGCGCTTTCGACGACACTGAAGACAATCTGAAGCAGGTTGTCGTCAAGGTGTCCGACACGAGCCTGTTCGAGCCTTCGGAGTGCGTGATGCTCGAATGCGCCGCCGGCGACAACGCCGCCGCCTACGTCTCTGCCAAGGATGCCACGTCGCTGACGCTGATCGGCGACCTGGGCGACGACGCCTCCGTATACACCGGCCGCATAGTGCGCATGGGCCGCGCCGCCACGCAGCTCGACGTCCAGTCGCCGCAGTACAGCGTGCTGCCGCGCAAGCGCACCAACCTGTGCCAGATTTTCAAGATGCAGATCGAGCAGAGCATCGTAATGAAGCTGAGCCACAAGGAGGTGGGCTGGGACTTCACCGACCAGCAGGAGGCGGCCGTCTACGACATGCGCCTGGGCATGGAGAAGCAGTTCCTCTTCGGCCGCCGCATGAAGGTCTATGACCCGGTCAAGCAGGAGACGGTGACCGTCACCGAGGGTGTATGGCACCAGGCCGGCAAGCAGGTGGACGTGGACCTCTCCTCTCTCGACGCCGCCCGCCTGGTGGACATCATGCGCGAGGCCTTCACGGGCAACTCCGGCTCGCGCCGCAAGGTGCTCATCGCCGGGTCGGGCCTCATCGCCGCCCTCAACAAGCTCGAGAGCACCAAGATGCTCTCGGCGCTCGACCAGGAGACGGTCTGGGGAATAGACTTCAACGTCATCCAGAGCAAGTTCGGCAAGCTCTACGTGGTCTTCTCGGAGGTCTTCGACGTGATGGGGCGTCCCGACGACGGCCTGATCGTCGACCCCGAGTACATCCAGAAGCACGTCTTCATCCCGTTCCGCGCCGACCGCCTGGACCTGCGCGGCTCCGGCCAGCGCAACACCGAGGCGATGGTGCTCACCGAGGCCTCCTGCCTGACCCTGCGCTATCCCAACGCCCACTGCAGGGTCGTGAGCGCGTCATAAACGGCGCATCCGCCCAACCGCAAGGGCATTCTGGCAAATCGTAGGGATGCATCCTGGTGCATCCGCCGATAATCAATGAAGTAGAGCGGATGCACCTTGGTGCATCCCTACGATTCGCCGGATTCTGCAACACCCTCTCAACTGTCAACTCTCGATCAAGAAAATGAAGACTTATACTGAAATCGAAATGCTGAACCTGTACCGGGCGCACCTGGGCCTGAGCCGCACGCTGGTGCTGCCGGCCGAGAGCGAGCGGCACCCTATGGACCGCGAGCTCCTCAACGAGCTCCACGCCCGCTACCGGCGCCTGCTGGCCACCGAGCCGGCCGAGCTGCTGCCCGTGGAGGACGTCGGCGCCGAGTGCCGGGCCACTCCCGAGGGGGCCGACCGCATGGTCATCACCCTCGGCGACCGCTGCATACGGCCCGTCAGCCTGCAGCTGGCCACCTGGCAGGAGGCCGTCTACCGCTTCCACGCCGCCGGAAGCGCCCTGCACCGCCGCCAGCGCTTCCCCCTGCTCCGCGCCAACGTCGCCCGCCCGGCGGTGTTCCGCTCCGCCGACCGCCTGCTCGTCTACGGCACCGGCTCCGGCGCGCAGCTCCCAATGCCCGCCGTAGAGCTACGCGCCGTCGCCGCTCCGAAGGACGGCACCTTCCGCCTCTCCGAATCCCTGCTTGATAAACTCTTTCAATGACAACCATGGAAAACGACCTTCTCACCCGCTGCCACGACGCGTGGCTGGCCCTGGAGCCATTCCGGCGCGAGCGCCTCCGCTGCAAGCGCCTCAGCTACGGCACCGACGGCGCGAGCGCCAACAACCTCGTCCGCCAGCTCCTCAAGTCCGTGGTGGGGCGGTACCGCTACCTGCGCGTCGGCTCGACGGTGGACCTCGACGCCGACGTCCGCGCCGAGCTCGACCTCGACGCCCGCACACTCGAGGAGTTCCTGATCTCCGGCATGGCCGTCAACCGCCGCCGCCTCGACCCGCACCACGGCCGCCACGAGTTCGCGAACGTCTCGCCGGAGCGCATCTTCTTCACCCGCTGCTCGGAGCCGGACGCCTCCGACGCCACCCTCGTCGGGATGCTCCACGACTTCTCCGCCACGCAGCTGCTGCGGCAGTTCGGCGACGACGACCCGGCCCTGTGCCGCGACCTCATGGAGCACTACCGGGGGCGACAGGCGGCATATCCGGCGGCTCCCTGCGTGGAGGCGCCGATGAGCTGGGACACCTCCACCCTGCCCGGCCACGTGCGCGCCATCGAGGCATGGGAGGCCGTGTGCGTGCACACCCTCTACTGCCACGACCTGCTCCAGGCCGAGCTCTTCACCGTGCCATACACGGCCGAGGCGCAGGCCGCCGTCGATGCCGTCAACGCCCGCCGACGCGCCGACCGCAGCCCCGAGGTGCTGACCTTGCTCGACAACGACGACGCCTGGCTCCACACCTGGCTCTCGCCGGCGGGGCGCGTGCTGCGCCGGGAGACCGTCAGCCGCGACGCCTTCCCCTTCGCCCTCCGCCTATACCCCATGACCGACGGGGAGACGCACTCGCTGGTGGCCGACGTGGCTCCCCAGCAGCTGCACATCAACCGCCTGGTGGCGCTGCTCGACCGCGTCATCGACCAGAGCGCCAAGGGTGTGCTCCTCTTCCCCACCGAGCAGCTGCCCGACGGCTTCACCTGGCAGGACATGCGCCGCATCTGGGCGAACCCGGGCGGCATCATACCCTACAAGCGGACGTCGCGCTCGCTGTCGCCACAGCAGGTGAACAGCACCGGCTGGAACCAGGGGGCCGGGGAGATGCTGAAGCTCCAGCTCGACCTGTTCGCCGAGGTGAGCGGCCTGGCGCCGTCGTTCCGCGGACGCGAGGCGGCATTCGCCGGCTCCGAGGCCGCGAAGGTCGACAGCCAGAACGCCTCAATAGCCCTTATGGACATCATGGGCGCCTTCCACGCCTTCGTCGCCCAAAGAAACCAAATGACCGGCAAAGAGGGTGTTGCAAAATCCGGCGAATCGTAGGGATGCACCCTGGTGCATCCGCTCTACTTCATTGATTATCGGCGGCTGCACCGGGGTGCAGCCCTACAATTATACACAACATTTTCGTTTCCCAATCCCATTTTCCTAATCCGCAATACCAATGAAACTTTCCGAACTGCAGACCCGTTCGTGGCCGCTGCGCACCGAGGGCGCGGTGACCGACCTGCTCAATTCCCGCCCCGACGCCCTCGACTGCTACCACCCCGTGCCCAGGCCGCTGTGCCTGGGCGGGTCGGGCCGCAGGATCCTCGGCCTCGACCGCCGCGGCGACGTCGAGAACGTCATCAGTCTCGATCCCTCGCTCGGCGCCCTCTACCTGGAAGGCGTCATCGACCGCTTCGACGTCTACGCCGACCGCTCCGAGATGCTCTGCGGCGACGCCGGCGACGTCCGCGAGGTCTCACACTGCGGCGACTACCTCGTCTGCCGCCGCGCCGACGCCACCCTCTACTTCCTGCGCTGGAGCGATGCCGAGCGGGACTACACCCCCATCGGCGAGATGCCGACGGCGCTCGACTTCACCGTGGAGCGCGTGCCGACCGGCACCATGTCATTCGCCATCCCCGCCACCGAGTGGGGCGTCAAGGCCGCCGACCTGCGCTCCTCCATCCCCGACCAGGCCCGGCGCCGCACCGCCGAGGCCGTCAGGCGCGCATGGGCCGACGCCGTCGACTCCGCCACCCGCGCCGGGTACCTGCTCCAGCCCACCACCGTGCGCGTCATGGCCCGCCTGTGGGACGGCTCCGTGTTCTGCGTCTCCGAGTCCGTGCGCATCCCCGGCGCCGACTGGCAGGGCTACGACCGCTTCCTCCTGCCCGTCGCCTTCGACTCCGACGGCAACGGCACCGGCATCTCCGGCGGCACTTTCACTCTCGAGCCCTACCGGGTAAAGGTGACGCTCGGCGCCCTGGAGCAGCCCCTGTGGAACGACGTCTTCCGCTGCGTGGAGCTGTACGCCGAGCCGGAGCGCAGTCCCCTGTCGGCCGGCGAGTGCAGCGTCACCTACGCCGTCGCCAACCGCGCCATGGCGGTGTACATGCCCACCCATCCCAGGCGCGAGATGGAAGGATGGCTCGGCTCCGGGCCGTGGCGCCTGGCGCTCTCCTCTCCCCTCCCCGCCGGGGAGCTGGAGTTCGGGCGTCCCGAGGGCAAGACCCTCGACGAGCTGCCTACGCAGGCGCCCCTGACGGGCGAGGCCGACGTGATGCTCGGCCACGGCGCCTTCCTGCACATCGCCCGCGGCTCCAGGCTCGTCACCACCGAGGCCGGCAACCCCCTGGCGGCCGTCTCCTCCACCAGCTTCGGCTCCCGGATAAAGGCACTGGCGGCCATGCCCGGCGCCGGAGGGGCGTATACCAGGCAATACATATATGTGTGCACCGAGAGCGCTATCTTCGCGCTGACGTGCGACGCCCTGGGGCGCCACACCAACTGCCGCCCGGTGTCGCCGCAGACGCTCACCGACCCGGCGCGCATCCTCTCGGCCGACGACGCCGTCTACGCCCTGTGCGACTCCGGTGCGCTGCTGCGCCTGCGCTCCGCCCGCGCCGACACGCTGTTCCGGGGCCTGCCTCTCTTCGGGGCGCTGCAGTGGGACGCCACCGCCAACGAGCTGTGGCTGATGCAATGCGCGGAAGCACCCCGGTGCGCCGGCGCATCGGAGGACGAGGCGCCGACGGACGTGGTCCTTCAGCTCGGGGCGCCATGGCTGGCGTACCGGCGCGACGTGCGTGCCGCCTGTGCCGTGCCCCAGTGCGGGCGGGTGCTCTTCGCCGACGCCGCAGGAACCCTCTGCCAGGCCCGCAGCTACCTGGGCTACGACGCCTTCGCCGACCGGGCCGAGCAGGCACGCCTGCGGATGGTGGCCGACGCTCCCGGCTCGCGCTGGCTGGGCCTGCGCGGAGCCGCCATGGCCCCGGCGGCGTTCGACATCACCGTGCGCGCCGAGAACGAGACGCTGATGCTCTCCACGGCCAGCATCGGCGCCGACACCGCCGACAGCGCCCTGCACCACGTGGCAGGCACCACCACCGAGTGGGACCACTACGGCCGACGCCACTTCCTGCTCCCCGTCGTGATGCCCTGCACCGCTCCCACGGCCATCTCGCCCTCGCGCGTGGAGCTGACCCTGGCGGGCCGCTGGAACACCCTCGAGACGCCGGTCCTGCTCCCGCTCGCCAACCGCAAATAAGGTTGTTGCGAAATCCGGCGAATCGTATTGATTATCGGCGGTGGTTGTTGCAAAATTGCGGTCAGATTGTAGGGATGCACCCTGGTGCATCCGCTGATAATCAATGAAGTAGAGCGGATGTACCAGGGTGCATCCATACAATTCGCCGGATCCTCCTACAGGGGCAGGCATCCGCGCGCCCGCCAAAAGCAAGCCTCCGCAACGGCATTACCCGCTGCGGAGGCTTTGTATATGGGAGTAAGGGGAGGATTTTACTTCATCAGCTTGCGGACCTGGTCGCCGGCCTTGACGATGAATACGCCGTTGCCTGCGAAGAGAATCTCCGAGTTCGCGCGACCCTCGGCCACGAGGCTGCCGGCTGCGTTGTAGACCTGCACGGCGATGTCGTTAGGAGCCGTCACCATCACGCCATTCTGAGTAGCCTCGACCTGCACGCCGCCGTCGGAGAGGATGCCGCCCACACCCACGGTGAAGTTCAGATTAGCTGAGCCCAGACCGTGGTTCGACGGGCTCAGAGAGGTGGCTGCCATGCGCTTGCCGTCGGCTGCGGGAGCCGAAGTGGCGGTGGAATAGTTGGCGATGGCTTTCAGAGTATAAGGATAGTTGACTGATTCACCCTTGTGGGTACTCCAGTTCTTGCCGTCGGGCGAGGGGAGGTCGAACTGCGTCTCTATCCTGTAGAAATTATCGGCATTCTTATTGACATTGCCCAAGAAGATGGCCTTGGCGCCCTTGGGGGAGTTGCCCTCTACCAGGTATACGTCGAAGTTATCCACGTACATGTCATTCTTGTCAACGGAGAAGGAGGCGGTGGCGGTCACCGGCAGCATATTGGTCTCCGTGGAGCCGGGCACCAGCGTAAGGGCCTCGTGCTTGAGCGCGAGAGTGACATCGAAGTCGGGGATTTCCACCCTGGTGTCAGCTACACGGAAGCCGAATTTCTTGCCGTAATCATCCCGGGTGCTATTGTAAACGCCCCAATCATCAAACTCTGCATGCAGAGTGGCAGTGGTCTTAAGGCCGCCGTGAGGATATGCCCATAGGTCTGAACCGATGTGCTGAACGGTTACGTCATCGAATGTGACATCAGCCTCAATGTCTTTGTAGTATCGGCTTGTGGGATTCTGGGCGCTGTTTACAGGCCACATGCGGTATACATAAGGATTACCGACATATGTTGACGAAGTTGCACGTATTTCACTTGCATCGAACACGTATTCAGTGTTGTAGCTCATGTACATCTTACGATTCCTGGCATCGTAACGACCTGCCATACGGTACCATGTGTTGTAGAAACCGGGTGCCGATGAAGTAGCGGTGCTTTTTGTAGCCAGGCCCGTGCCACCCCAATTGGTGACGTTAAAGTTCTCGCCGTCGGAGTCGAAGATAAACTGTGCGGGATACTCACGTGAAGTTGCCGTGCCGTTGCCTGTGTATTTCGTGTCCCTGACAGTGGCAGTAGGCTGATAGAACATCAGTGAATACAGATTGTGATATTCAGTCTTGGCAGAAGTGGACAGCGCTGTAGCGCTGGAGGATGTGAAGTAGCGCACCTTCATAGGGTAATCGCTGAAATCCACCTGAATGGCATTCTTTGTGGCATCGTATGTTACCACGCCTTCAATTTGTGCGTACTGCACGTCGCCGTTGTTTGTGGCGGTGGTAGGTGTCACGCATACTTTTGGGTAAGTGGAACTGTGAGTCGGCATTATCTGTCCATATATGCCATAGCTGCTGCTAAGTCCTGCATTATTGCCGAGGGTCAAGTATGTTTGACCATTCTCGTTGAAGACTTTGAAGTGGAGGTCTACCATGCCGTTGAACATATTAGTGACCTTCACCCAGCTGGAGCCATATTCTGATGCTTGAAGCAATACCCCCACTCCGTTGCCGTAAGCGTGGCTCGTAGCATTGTTATAACCGGTATAGACCAGTTCCATGCCGGCCTTGCTGCCAATGCTTATTAGCTGTTGGGCAGTGAGAGTAACGGCGCGGGAGGAGGACACGCAGAGCGTCAGCAGCAGAGCAGCCACCAGCAACGCCTTGAAGTTGCGTTGAAGTTGTTTCATCTGGTTGTTGTTGTGTAGTTTATTCGTTCCTTTTCTTTCTACCGGTAGTACTGTGGATACGTCCCGATTTTTCTGCAAAGTTAATGCTTATTCCCGTCCTTTGCAAATAATTCCATGATTTATCCTCGGAATTAACACAGTTTAACTGTATAACCCCTGTCCCGGCCCTGCACGGGCGCTGTGGCGGCTGCCGCAGGAAAAGGAACCAAAAAACCACACAATAAATAGATGAAACAAACATTGCGTAACCTCCCGGCGGCTGTAGCGGCCGCCCTGCTGCTGCTGTGCGCCCCGTCAGCAGGCGCCCTGTCGCGGTCCTATTCCGTCGACGACCTGACCTCGGGGCAGTGGCTCCCCTCCGAGAGCATGTACCAGTACGTGGCCTATACCAGCCGTAGCACGCCAATCTTCAGGTCTGACATCTTGCTCGAAGTCAACACCGCAGGCCTGAGCCTGGAGAAGACGTCGGCAAACACCATAACGGTGAAGGGCGCTTTCGGTGGCCTTATGGACCTCCCGTTCACCTATAACGGCAGCACTTTCGTCCTCAATACAAACGCCACCGCAGGCGGTGACCCTGTGTACTTGGTGAACAACCCGGCAAACCACCCCGATATCCGCAAGATAATCCTCTCGCCCACACGAGTGGTGAGCGGCAACTATAACTACACTTACGGGCAGGTGATAAATTACGTGCACCAGTACACCAGCGGCGGCTGGACGTCCCTTGCCATTGATGAAGTAGAGGACACGCAGGACGAGAACGGACTCTACGACCTGTGCCTGTCGTTCAACGACAGGCCCGTGGAGCTGCAGATCACTTACACCAACGGCAACACCGTCAAGATTTACGTCGACACCTGGCAGCTCGACTTCTTCAAGCCCACCGTCTCGATTTCCGACGTGGAGGAGAAGAACTCCGCATCGACGGCGCGCAGCTACCGCGGCGAGTTCGACTTCCTTCCGGACAGCAAGTTCCAGCTGGCCGGCCTGGGCGGCAGGTACGCGGGTGTGGCTCCGGAGTGGGGCTATGCCTACGGAACGTCCATCTTCGCCTCCAACGTGAATTACTTTACCGGCAGCTATGACCTCTCGGCCGGGACCGCCGTGCTCGGCAGCGCCAAGTACACCGCAGACCTGGACACCCCCAATCCACTCAGCCTCCTCTACGACCCCGAGCTTCACGTCTACTGGACGGCCGAGCGTAAGGCCGACGGCTCTTACAAGAAGGACATCGACGGCACCGTGCGCGTCATCCCGGACGCCGCCGCCCACAGGGGCGCCACCCGCTGGGTCACCAACGGCGGCGACTGCACCACCTGGACCCGCCTGGAGTTCAAGTTCAACGACTTCGTGGCCCTGGACGAGGACGACTACACAGCCGACGCCAACGTGGGCGTAATCAAGGACACCAGGATCGTGCCCGACAAGGATGTGGAGGTGACGCTGGGCGTCGACATCCTCGCAGGGCGCCTGGAGCTGGGCCTCGAAAAAGAGACCGACCCGTTCCTCACCGCAAAGGTGCCTTTCGTAATCACCGAGAACGAGCACTTCTCCACCTCCTACGACGTGTACGTGCTCCAGGGCAATGTCAGCCACTACGCCAACGTTGACATGTCCAAGGCACAGCTCGTCGGCTCGGTGGCATACAATGCCGCCAACAGGGGCGAGTACATGGTCAAGGGCACTTTCGTGCCCGACATCAATGTCAAGCCGGGCGAGAAGTTCGAGGACGACTTCACCTTCTTCGTCCGCGCCAACTATGGTCGCGAGCAGGCCGCCGGCACGCAGCGCCGCGCCGCCGCCCCTCTCGAACCGACGCACCACGACCTCACCACCGCGCACTTCTCCACCACCGTCGGCGTGGACGGCGTGGGCGCGGAGAGCGTCCGCGTTGAGAAGACCCTGAACGGCGTCATGGTATGCGCTCCCGCCGACATGCCCGTGGAGGTGTACAACGCGGAGGGCGTGAAGGTGGCCCAGGGCCGCGCCAACGAGGAAATCGCCATCAGCGCCGGCGGCGTGTTCATCGTCAAGGTGGCCGACAAGGCCTTCAAGCTGATGAGGTAACCTCCTACATACCGATATACAGAGCCTCCGCAGCGAATGCCGCTGCGGAGGCTTTTTTTGCGGGAGAAGCGCGGACGTGGGTGTTGCAAAATCCGGCGAATCGTAGGGATGCACCCTGGTGCATCCGCTCTACTCATTGATTATCGGCGGCTGCACCAGGGTGCAGCCCTACAATCTGACCGAAATTCTGGATTTTGACACACTCTCGCCTCCGCCTTGATACAACCCTGACATCCGCTCCACGGCTAAATGACGGGATGCACAGGAATTTTCGGCTTGCTCCCTTGGCGGCCCTTAAATACCTTGCCGTGCAGGAGGGCCGTGCAGGGCCGGGGGTACGGAAAAGCCCGGTCGGCGTGTGCGCGCCGGCCGGGCTGATGATTGTCTGCTGCGGGTTATTCCTTGACCATGACTTTCTCGGAGCGGGTGGTGCCGTCGGAGAAGATGGTGATGCGGACGTTGACGCCCTGGCTCGGGCCGCTCAGGCGGGTGCCGCGCAGGTCGTACCACTGCACTTCGCGCACGTCGGCGTCGTTGGCGATGCCGTCGACGCCGGTGGTTGAGGCGAGCTTGAGGTATACGGTGCGGCGGCTGTCGCCGAGTGTGGCCGTCAGGGGCGTGAGGTTGCTGAGGTCGGCGCTGCTCCAGGTGGCGGTGCCGTGCTGGGTGAAGGTCATGTCCTTGGCGGCCCAGCTCAGGCCTGCGGCCTGGCTGACGTGGAAGGAGCCGAGGACGTTGTCGGCGTGGCTGCCTTCGGGGAGCACCACGGCGGAGAATGCCAGGGGGGCGTATGCCTTGTCGGCATGGGCCTTGATGACGGGGTAGCCGTCGGCGTTGGCGGTGAAGCCGTCGCCGAGGTCGGCCTTGGCCAGGGCTGCGGTGGTCAGGGGGGTGACGCCGTCGAGGGAGTGGTCGGCGTAGCCCTCCTGCGCGCTGGTGCCTGCCATCTGGGAGTCGTAGTAGTTGTTGGCGTAGTTGACGTAGGTGACGGCGGTGGTGTTGTTGCCTACCACCATGCCGCAGGTCTTGGCGTTGGCGGCCACGGTGCACTCCACTCGGCCGACGTTGTAGCAGTTGAGCACCTGCGTGCCGGGGGTGGTGGCGTTCTTGCCCTTGATGGGTAGGCCGACGATGCCTGCGACGTTCTTGCGGCCCTTGAGGTCGCCCTGGTTGACGCAGTTCTCGACGGTGGCCCAGCCGTAGCCGAGGATGCCGGCGATCTTGAAGGAGTTGGCGTCGGTGGTGCCGAGGCTCTGCACCTTGCCGACGTTGACGGCGCCCGAGATGCGGCAGCCGTAGTCGGTGACGGTGGAGGTGTTGCTCTGGCCCACGATGCCGGCCGCGGAGTACGTGCCGGCGGTGACGTCGGCCTGGTTGTAGGCGTTGATGACCGAGCCGGTGCAGCTGCCTGCGATGCCGCCTGCTCCGTAGGTGGTGGCCTGTACGGAGGGGCCGTGGTTCCAGGCGTTGCGGATCTGGACGCGTGTGCCGGCCGCACCGATGATGCCGCCTGCGTAGTAGGTCTTGGAGGCGGTCACGGAGCCGTGGTTGGCCACGGAGTCGAGGTAGGGCGCTTCGTCGGTGGAGCCGGAGTTGGAGTAGCCCATCACGCCGCCTGCGCCGTAGGTGGCTACCACGTCGCCGAAGTTCTCGCAGCGCTCCAGGCGCCAGGAGGAGTTGGACGTGGAGGCCTGGCCGAGGATGCCGCCGGCATAGTTGCCGGTGGAGGTGACGTCGGCGCGGTTGACGCAGTCGCGGATGTAGGCGGAGTTCTGCATGGAGCCTGCTATGCCGCCGCAGCCTGCGGAGGTGGCGGAGACTTCGCCGGTGTTCTCGCAGCCGGTGATGGCGAATGGCTCGGTGGGCCACACGTAGCCGACTATGCCGCCGCAGGAGCCGGAGGTGCTGACTACACGGCCGAAGTTGCGGCAGTTGGTGATCGGGGACTTGGTGGAGCCGATGATGCCGCCGGCGGAGCCTGCGGAGGTGATGAGGCCGTAGTTGGAGCAGTTGCGGACGTCGGCGCCGGTGTCGGTGCTGCCGGCGATGCCGCCGCCGCCGTTGGACTTGGACCATATCTCGCCGTGGTTGACGCAGTCGTGCACGCGGGCGCCGGTGGCGAGCGTGCCGGCCACGCCGCCCGCGTACTGCATCTTGGCGGCCTTCATGTAGCCGTGGTTGACGATGCCGTATGCCTCGCCGGCGAAGGAGCCGGCCACGCCGCCCACGTACTGGTTGCCGACGAAGGAGACGGTGGTGTCGAGGGTGAGGTCGTAGACCTTGGCGTCGGCGGAGGCGCGGCCGAGCAGGCCGACGTACTTCATGTCCTCGTTGTCGTAGACGGCGCGGATGATGCGCTTGCCGTTGCCGTCGATGGTGCCGGCGAAGAGGGTGGAGCCGTCGGAGCAGATGGGCTCGAAGTTGCCGTTGAAGTCGAGGTCGGCGCCGAGGCGGAAGTGCTCCTGGCTCAGGGGCTTGTGGTACTCGTTGGCGTAGAATGCCACGGTGTTCCACTCCGTCGGGGTGTTGATGACGTAGGGGTCGGCGGCGGTGCCGGTGCCGTTGTCGAGCAGGCGCGGGGTGCCGAACAGGGGTGCCGAGAGTGTGCAGAGGCCGTCGGCGGAGGTCAGCGTCAGGGTGTCGGTGGCCACTGCCTTGCTGGTGGGGTTGACGAGCTTGCCGTCGGCGATGGCGAAGACGGTGCCGTCGGCCAGGCGGGCGACGGTGCCCCGGGGCATGCGGACTACGGCGTCGGTGCGCTTGTCGAAGCGGGACTCCACGCGGGGGCTGGTGGCGAACTCCACGCGGGCGTCGGCGTACCACTGCGATGCGGGCTGCGAGGCGAACGCCTTCAGCACGGGGTAGGAGCCTGCGGCGAACTGCCAGAGGGCGTCGTCGCAGCCTTCGAGCCTGGAGCCCGCGGTGAGCTGGGCGGTCTGCATGGCCCTGACTCCGGCGTGGGCGTTGTTGGCGGCCGCGGCCAGGGCCGAGAACTGTGCGTCGTAGTAGTTGTTGCGTACCAGGGACTGGTCGTTGCCGTAGGGGCTGCCGATGATGGCTCCGCGCGTGCCGTCGGTGCCGTTCTCGAGCACGATGCCGGTGTTGACGCATCCCTGCAGGCCGGTCTCGGCGTTGGCCGTGAAGTCGCCGGCGATGCCGCCGGTGTGGTCGGCGCCGACGATCATGCCCTGGTTGAGGCAGTCGGAGACGTTGCCGGCGCCCTCGCCGAGGATGCCGCCGGTGTAGATGAGCTGCTCGGGATCGTCGGAGAAGGGGCCGAAGATGGCGTTGGTGACGTTGCCGGAGTTCTGGCAGCCGCGGATCTCGGAGCCGCGTGCTGCGATGCCGACGATGCCGGCGGTGTAGCGGCGGGCGCCGCGGATGCGGCCGGCGTTGTAGCAGCCGGTCACCTTGCCGGTGGCGGCGAGCTGGCAGGCGATGCCGGCGGCGCCGTCGTTGTAGGCGGTGACGTCGGCCAGGTTGACGATGCCCTGCAGCAGGCCGTGTGCCTGGGCCACGAAGCCCACGTAGCTGCCGCCGACGAAGCGGCAGGAGCGGTCGACGGTGAAGTTCTTCACTTCGGAGGCCGGGCCGGTGTAGACCATGAAGGCGCCGGTGACGGAGGCCGACGTCGGCACTGCCTGCACGAGGTTGCGGATGGTGTGGCCGTTGCCGTCGAGCACGCCGTTGAAGGCGTAGGCGGGGGCGGTGTTGGAGTAGCCGCGGAAGCCCTGCACGCCGGCGAAGTCGATGTCGCCCTCGACGCGGAAGTGGGTGCCGGTGTAGTCGTAGAGCTCTGTGTCGACGGCGTGGAAGACCTTGTCCAGGTCAGCCTTGTTGCGGATGAGGTAGGGGGACGCTGCGGTGCCTTCGCCGTCAAACTCTTTGGGAACCACCTTGAGGCAGTACATGCGGAAGAGCTGGCCGTCGGCGTTGACGGCCACGAGGGTGTCGGAGCATAGGGCGGTGGCGGTCAGCGACACGCTGGTGCCGGAGATGGCCAGGCCGTTGCCGGCGGTGGTGTAGCGCATGTCGTGCAGGAAGTGCCAGCTGACGTTCTCGCCCGTGCCGAGGGTGAAGGCAGAGCGGACGTTGCGCTGGTTGTCGGCGGCGCCCAGGAAGAAGGGCACGGCGTCGAGCTGCACTTTTTCCTGGTTGCGGAGGGCCGTCAGGACGGGGTACTTGCCGTTGGCCGGGGTCCAGGCGGCGGCGTCGAGGCCCTTGGGCAGGGTGCCGGAGCTGAGGGTGGCCGTCGGAGTGGCGCCCGTGGTGCCGAAGTTGTAGGAGGTCTGGGCGTCGAAGTAGTTGTCTGCCAGGGTGGCCTCGCCCGGGTCGGCGGTGATCTCGTTGCCGCGCACGGAGCCGCTGACCATCAGGGTGCCGGTGAAGAGGTTGCCGGAGATTTCGGCGGCGGCGTTGGTGACCTGTGCGGTGATGCCGCCGATGGTGGTGCCGAGGTAGCTCTGGATTATGCCGGAGGACTGGCAGTCGTGCACGCCGCCCTTCTCCTGCTTGCCGGTGATGCCGCCGATGATGGCGGTGGAGGAGGAGGATGCCTGGTGCAGCACCTGGCCGGCGAACTGGCAGCGGCGGATCTGTCCGGCGGTGGGGTTGCCGACTATGCCGCCCGCGATCTCGTTGCCGTACAGGCGGATGGTGCCGTAGTAGAGGCAGTCCTCGACGACGGCGGTGTCGCGTGTGATGACGGGGGCTATGCCGCCGTAGCGGGGAGAGTCCTGGTTGCTGGGCAGGCGCACCACGTCCATGTTGGAGACGCAGCGGCGGATCTTGGCGCCGTTGCAGTTGCCGACGATGGAGGACACGAAGTCGGCGCCGGTGACGGAGCCGCCCTGCACGGTGATGTCCTCGGTGACGGCGGCGTTGACGGAGAAGCCGAGCACGCCGCCGTAGTAGCTGCCGGAGAGGCTGCTGCCGGCCACGTCGGCGCCTGCCACCTTGATGTCGTGGACGTGCGCGGCGCTGTATCCGGCCACGGAGCCTGCGTATGACTGCGCGGAGCGGATGACGGGCCTGTCGAGTGTGAGGGAGTGGACGGCGGCGCCGGGGGCGAGCTCGCCGAAGAGGCCGGCGCGGTAGCTGGTGCCGCGGCTCTCGCTGACCTTCAGGCCGGCGATGGCGTGGCCGCGTCCGTCGTAGATGCCGCCGAACTTATAGTCGGCGGTGCCGCCGATGGGCTCGAAGGTCTCGACGTCGCCCAGGTCGATGTCGGCCGTCTGGGCGAAGTGCTTGCCGGCCAGCACGACTTTGTTGACGCGCAGCGCGGTGTTGTTGTTGGCCACGAAGCTGAGGCGCTGCAGGTCGGCGGCGGTGGCGATGAGGTATGGTTCCTCGGCGGTGCCCTTGCCGGCGAAGTCGACGGCGGTGCTGAGGTTTGTCCAGGCCTCGTCGGCGCTCACGCGGATGACGCTGCGCTCGAGCAGGTCGGCGCGGGCCGAGGTGCTGCCGGTGCCGGCGGCCACGCACCAGGGGCCGGTGACGATGCTGTCGCCGGCGAACAGGGCCGCCATGGCGTTGCTGTTGAGCGTGGGTACGGGCGGATTCTTGGTGCGGTCGATGGCCGTCACGTTGTAGTTGTAGAGGTTGACCATGGAGCCCGACGAGGTCTGCCCGGCGCCGATGGCGGTGCGCGGCACGGTGACCTTGCCCACGGTGTCCACGGTGCACTTGATGGCCGCGCCGTGGCCGCCGAAGTTCTTGATCAGCAGCTGGGTGGGGGTGGTGCGGGAGTAGTGGATGGAGTAGGTGTTGACGGGCTTGTCGGTGTTCCACAGCGAGTGGTCGGTCATCTGCGCGTTGTAGCGGTACCACTCGTCGCCGTAGCAGCGGATCTGGCCGCTGGTGGCTCCCTCGGCGATGATGATCATCTCGGGGAAGCGTATGATTCCCTTGGGGGAGACGACGGCGTCGAAGGGCTGGTTGAAGAAGTGGAGGTTGGCGAAGTCGGCCGGGTAGAGCTTCAGCGTGGAGCCGTCGGAGAGGGTGCCGACGACCTGTCCGGGCTGGAAGGTGATGGTGCCGGCGGCGGGGTTGACGGTGCCGGCGAAGGTGCCTCCGGCGTTGTAGAAGTTGGCGATTCTGACGTCGTTGGCGCCGGTGCCGGCGCTGATGGTAAGCTCGCCCATGAAGGTGACGGCCCCGGCCTGCTGGCCGTGGGAGTCCTGGATGTAGGTGCCGAGGATGGCCTGGCGGGTGGTTGGGGCGGTGCGCTCGCCCGCAGGGAGGGTGGCACTTCGCAGCTTGGCGCCGGCCTGGGACTCGGTGAGCACGGCCTGCGAAAAGGCCTCCGTGCCGAGCCGGTCGGGCACCTGCTGCCGCATCTGCGCGACGGCGAGGCCGGGCGACAGGCCCAGCAGGAGCGCGGCGGCGAACAGTCTGGCAATTTTTCTCATAATTGCGGAAATGTTAGTGGAAAAAGTTATTGGTAAGAAAAAAGTAAGTGGGCGAGGAGAAGGTATGGGTGCTGCCGGGCGTGACCGCGCCGGGCGCAGGTTTTATCTTTGCATTTGCCGCCGGGGAGAAGAGAGAGGGCGAAGCCACCGGCTCGGCGTGATCTACCGGATTACGGTGATGTGGAAGCAGGGTGACTTGACTTCGTACTTCACCATGCAGCGGTCGGCGGCGCGGAGGTCGTAGACGGCCTCTGCGAGGGCGAGGCGGTAGCGAGGGTCGTAGACCTCGGTGCCGCGGCGGTCGTAGAAACGGAGGTAGCTGACGTCGAAGGTGGTGGCGTACTGGTGCGTGGAGAACTCGGTGGCGTTGCGGTTGACGCGGCGCAGCTTCTTTACCGAGGACTGTGTGCGCAGCAGGCTTGTGACCTTCAGGCGCAGCGGAGGGAGTCCGCGCCGCGACAGGGTGTCGTTGAAGGCGCGGGCCAGGTCGTCGAGCAGCCGGGCGGCCTCGGGCACCAGGAAGGGCACTGAGTGGCGGAGCGTGTCGAGGCGGTAGGTGCCGGTGTCGCGGACGCGGACCACGGGGCGGTCGGAGGCGAACACGTCGGCCGGGCGCGCGATGGGCCGGATGCCCATGTGCCGGGCGTGGGCCAGCTGGAGGTAGTTGGAGTCGTTGAAGATCTCGCGCATCCTGCGCTCCAGGCGCGGGCGGAGGGAGTCCATGGGCGCGGGCATGCGGCAGTCGGAGCTGCGAGGGCGCTCCGTGGCGGCCTCTTCGGCTGCCTGCGGCATGCTCTCGTCGCCCCACCAGCGCCCGCCGCCGCAGCCCCACAGGGCCGCCGCGCAGAGCGCCGCCAGGGCGCCCGATACAATAGTCTTCAGCTTCACGACCACAAATTTAGTGAAAAATTCTGAAACAGAACAAAATTTTCAAGAGGGTGTTGCAAAATCCGGCGAATCGTAGGGCTGCACCCTGGTGCATCCGCTCTCCTTTATGGATTGTC
>ENA-UEQO01002223-UEQO01002223.1-human-gut-metagenome-genome-assembly--contig:-NODE-2223-length-17767-cov-24.206218_pt1 | contig 17767 bp, 20 predicted proteins | sample MGYA00242938_ERZ507940 | MGnify/ENA primary metagenome ERZ507940 (study PRJEB26167, sample SAMN06115517) | human gut metagenome | host: Homo sapiens | place: China:Chongqing | collected 2014-12-03... | reverse complement strand
AGCGGAAAACGGGACTCGGACCCGCGACCTCAACCTTGGCAAGGTTGCGCTCTACCAACTGAGCTATTTCCGCAAAAGCATGTTTCGTAATTGCGAGTGCAAAGGTAACTAAAAAATTCGAAACTCCAAATTTTTCCAATGTATTCTGCAATTTTTTTTACGATATGCCTGCCGCCGGGAGCTTCTACGGGAGCTTCTATTTGAATATCCGTATGCGCTCTTCCCAGGGCTTGAAACTCTTTTCCTGCGGCTCTCCGCCCGGCGTTCCGAACGGCATCTGGGCGATCAGCCGCCACGCTGCGGGCAGATCCCATTGTTCGCGCACTTCTTTGTCGATGAGCGGGTTGTAATGCTGGAGCGACGCGCCGAACCCGGCGTCTTCGAGCATCGTCCATACCGCCAGCTGGTGCATGGCCGAGGTGTGCTCCGACCAGATCGGGAAATTGTCCGCATAGGTCGGGAACTGTTCCTGCAGTTTCCGCACGACGGTCGTATCCTCGTAGTAGAGCACCGTGCCGTATCCCGATGCGAAACTGCGGTCGATCTTCTGCTCCGTGGCGACGAACGCCTCTGCGGGAATGATGGCTTGCAGGGTCCGTTTCACGATCTCCCAGAACGCTTTGTGCTGTTCGTGCAACAGGAGCACCAGCCGCGTCGACTGCGAGTTGAAGGCCGACGGGATGTGTCGTATCGCAAAATGAATGATTTCCTCGATCTTTGCGTCGTCGATCGGGGATTCGGGGGTCAGTTCATAATAACTGCGCCGGTGTTGCAGCGCGTCTTTCAAATTTCTCTCCATAGTCGTTGGCATGTTATTGTATGCCCTTTTGCAAAAATAGCACAACTTTTGGAAAAATGTGCGGATTACAACGTGAAATAGTATCTTTGTAGCCATGAAAAACACGATCGAAACATTTTCCGCATTGGGCGCGCGCCTGCTCGGTTTCGGCGATGACGATGCGACGCGCGCGGTCATTGACTCCGCCTGCCGTGCCAACGGCTGGTTTACGCCCGCCGACATCCGTCGTGCGGTGCGCGCGATCGCCTGCGACATGCTGCAACGCGAAAAGCTCGAGGCGTGGCTGGCTGACTACCCTGCCCTTCCGGTTGCGGAGCCGCGGCGCGTGCTGGTCGTCATGGCCGGAAATATCCCGCTCGTCGGTTTTTTCGACCTGCTGTGCGTGCTTGTGAGCGGCCACGGCTGTCTCGTGAAGCCCTCCGCCAAGGATTCCGTGCTGATGGAACATGTCGTGGGGCTGCTGCGCGAAATCGACCCTTCCGCGCCGGTCCGCCTGTACGACGGAACGTCGCCCGTCGACGCCGTGATCGCCACCGGCAGCGACAACGCCAACCGCTATTTCCGGGCGCATTACGCCGGCATTCCCTCCCTGCTGCGGGGCAGCCGCCAGTCGGTAGCCGTGCTTTCGGGGCGCGAGACGCCGGAACAGCTTGCCGGACTGGCCGACGACATCTGGGCCTATTCCGGGCTGGGGTGTCGCAGCGTGTCGCTGATTTTCGCGCCGGAAGGATATGAACCTGCGCTTCAAATACCGCCTGTAAACGATAAATATATAAACAATTACAGGCAGCAGCGCGCCTTGCTGGAAATGCAGGGACGGCCGTTTGTCGATCTGGGATGCGCCGTGGCTGTCGAGCAATGCGCCTTTCCGGCGGCGTTGAGCCGGATCGCCTATGCGCATTACGCGACGTTGGACGAAGTGGCCGCATGGCTTGCCGGGCACGACGGTGAACTGCAATGCGTCGTCACCGGGTGTCTCCCCCACAGCCGCCGCGCCGGTTTCGGCTGCGCACAGTCTCCGGCCCTGACCGATTATCCCGACGACCGCGACGTTCTTGCGTGGCTTGCGGCGTTGGATTGACAAAAAGTGTTATATTTGGTGTCGTAACGAAACAATATTCTAAAAATACTACTGCAATGTCGATGGTTTTCCGATTCCGGATGTTGAGCGACGAAAACGACAATTTCGTGCGCGATTATGAGGCGATGTACGACATGACGCTGCTCGATTTCCATGATTTCATCCTTCAGTCGCTTGAGTACGAGCCTTGTATGGCTTCGTTCTTCACGGCCGACGACCGCTGGGAGAAGCAGCGCGAATTTACGAGCGTGGAGATGGACGACGGCTCCGGGGACGCTCCCGCGGCGATGGAGAGCGTAACGCTCGGCCAGGTCATCCACAACCGCCGCGACCGTCTGATCTATCTCTTCGACATGTTCGGCGACCGTGCTTATTTTCTGGAACTTACCGGAACCTTCGAGGCCGAGAAGGGCGCTTCCTATCCGCGTGAAATCTATGCGCAGGCCGCAGCTCCCGACCAGTACGATCCGTCGAAAACGCGCGCGGAGGACGATGACGGGTCGATTTTCGGCGAAGTGATGAGCGAATTCAGCGATTTCGAGGGCGACGATAATTACGACGATGAGTACTAAACGGCTGCTGGTCATCGTCGGGCCGACGGGTTCGGGCAAAACGGATTTGAGCATCCGTCTGGCCGGCCATTACGCCGCTCCGATCCTTTCGACCGATTCCCGGCAGGTTTACCGGGGGATGCCGATCGGCACGGCGCAGCCCACTTTCGATCAGCTTCAAGCGATTGAGCATCATTTTATTGCCTCGCACGATATAAAGGATTACTTGAGTTGCGGGGAATACGAGGTGCAGGCCCTTGCGCGGCTCGAAAAACTTTTTGCCGGCCACGATTACGTCGTTGCCGTCGGCGGCGCGGGGCTGTATGTCCGGGCGTTGTGCGAAGGCATGGACGACCTGCCGCAGGCCGACGAATCGCTGCGCGAGGAGATGGATCGCTGGCTGGCGGAGGAGGGACTCGGAGCGCTTGCCGAGAAGCTCCGGGAGCTGGACCCGGAGTATTACCGGATTGTCGACCTCAACAATCCGGCGCGTGTCGTGCGGGCATTGGAGGTATGCCTTCAAACCGGCATGCCCTACTCCCGGCAGCGTACCGGCATACGGCGAGCGCGTCCGTTCGAAATCGTGAAAATCGGCGTCGACCTGCCGCGCGAGGAGCTTTACGACCGCATCAACCGCCGGGTGGACCGGATGCTTGCCGACGGTCTGGAAGCCGAGGCGCGGGCGCTGTACCCCTACCGGGAACTGAATGCGTTGCAGACGGTCGGCTACCGCGAGTTTTTCGATTACTTCGACGGGTGTATCGGCTATGACGAGGCCGTGGAGCTGATCAAACGCAATTCGCGCCGCTATGCCAAGCGGCAGCTCACCTGGTTTCGCCGCGATCCGGAAATCCGCTGGTTCCGGCCCGACGACGATGCGGCGATGATAAATTACATAGATTTTGGCAAATCGTAAATATTTTCGTACTTTTGCCGGCGTCTTTCGGCGAAAGACTGCGCCCGGATGGTGGAATCGGTAGACACGCCGGACTTAAAATCCTGTGGCCAGTAATGGCCGTGCCGGTTCGATCCCGGCTCCGGGTACGGAAAATCCCTATTAATCAGCTGATTAATAGGGATTTTGCTTTTGTTGGGGTGTAAATAAGGTGTAAAAAATGACAAAATATTTATTTCGATGTGTTGTGAGTATTTTTAAGAGATTCTTCGTGACGAGAGATAAGAGATATTAATTGTTGTTTATATTCATCTATTGTAATTTCAGATGCTCCTTTGATTACATCTAATAAATCAATATTCGCCCAAATAACGCAATCCATAAGTTGTGGCTGTGGGGATGTCCATTCAATATTGATTGAAAATTTATCATTTTCTTTCAAAAATAGATTATATTTAAGAATATCTTGCCATTTACCATGAATAGAGTGACTCGACATACCTATCAGTCCATTGTAAAATGTATCTTTATCATTAACAACAATTTTAACTCGCTCTTTAATGCTTTTCCACTGATAATTGCGGCTAACCTTTTTATCTTGATAACCTGATATTGAGAAAGCCTTGTTAATTGAATCTATCATCCTTTTTTCAATATCCAGAATATTTCCATCTCTATTGGTTATATTTGTTTTTATTGTTTCTGAGAATTTTACTTCGTTGGATAACGAATCCTTTATGTAAGCTTCTTTGACGGTGTTGTCCGTTGATATGAAATATTTAATATTGACATATGTTTCAATATAGCATCTTAATAAGATCATTAATATTTCACCTTTGCATTCGCATACATGTTGCAATATTGAAACATTTAGTTTAATTAATCGGGCAAAATTCCCTGCAATAACAGCGTCATTTTTTGAGAGTAATTGAGGTGCATCATTTGCATCAAAATAATGATATTCCACATATCTATATAGTTTTTCTATGATTTTTTTATGCAATTCGACGTATTCTGACATTAGTGTTGTATCCATTGATAAACTTTATTAAAAGTTATATAGTAATTGCAAAATTACATCGAATTTTTCTTATCTTTGTTCCTGCGAATCATATATTTCTACAACTTTTACTGTCGGTGCTCAATAAAGCAACCGCATTAGAAAAGGTATGCGTAGAGTCGTTGGGGTTTAGCGACCCGCGAACGGCACTTTATTGAGCCTGTAAAAGGGGGATATATGGTTCGCAGCTGCGCATCCTTTTTTTATTTATGCGAACCATGTATCCCGTCCGCGTTCCGACGCAGACACGCCGCAAGGCCAGCCGCAGGCGGTTCCCGCCGTGCAACCTCCCGATTCATTTCCATTTCCACCCGCCCGATTAGCAAATAATTGCTAACCAAATTGTTATTCTCTTTATTGCCGAAATGCTGCGATGAGGACAGCCCTTACTATGTCAAATTTCTAACAATCAATCAAATGGAAACGAATCAAAATCCCGTGCAGGAAAATCCTGCACAACGCTTAGCCCTCGAACTCGAACAGCCCGCCGAACCACTTTACGATCCTGCCGAAGCCGCCCGGATCGTCCACTGCCTAACGGACGGCTATTTCGATCCCGAATATATCCTGCTTTTCGGTAAATTGGTCGGCGGCACGCCGCATAGCGACGCAATGGCATATGATCTGCTGATGGTCGTTCGTGAAACCCCGGAATACGATTGGATGCAGACCAAACGCATCCTGCGCTACAAAGTGCCGTACAGCTGCCGGAAGATTACCTACATCAATCTTTACATCATGACGTTGAGCTATGTCGAATCGAACTCAACGCCGTTCCTCTTCTTTGCCCATGCCGAAGGCGAGTTGCTGTATTGTAGCGACAGTTACCATTTTCAGCGTCCGAAGCACCCGATCGACTTCGCCAAGGCGTATGCCGACGCTAAATTCCATTTCGACACGTTCCGCACGCAGGGCAATGAACTGCTTGAACAGGCGCAGGACGCTTTCAGCGAGAGCCGTAATATGCGTCTGGCCGCGCAGTTCTCGGCGCAGGCAATGGTCTATTTCTATCACACGCTTTACTACGTCTATCACGGTCTGGAGTTCGACAGCCACGATCCAGTCATCATGCACGACCGGATGCGGACGCTTTCCACGAAGTTGATGCTTGCTTTCGACGACACCCATATCGAAAACATCTTCACGCTGCCGCGTCTGAAGAGTTTTCTGATGAAGTCTCCCTATGGCATTCGGTTCGACATCGCACCGCAAAAGTTGGAGATACATATGGAGCGCGTCCGCAAAGCGGGCGGGATTATCGAAAACCTGTGCGGCCTGCGGCTGGAGCTATATAAAGAATTGAGCGAACGGCAATAAACGGCCAATCATCCGAACGAAAAGGGGACTTGCAGGATCATTGACGATCCCGCAAGCCCCTTTTCTGTCATCCTACTTTTTCTTGGCCTTTGTTTTCTGCGTTTTCTCTTTTTCGGCCTTTGTCCGCTCTTGGTTTACGACTGCCGCGCCGCGTTTCTTGATCTCTTTTTCATACTGCCTGACCTCTCTTTTCACCACGTCGATGTTCTTATCCTCGCCTTGTTCGAACACCCGGTCGAGGTCGGTAATGAGTTGCATTTCTCCGTGCCAGACAGCCTGCATATATCGGTATTTCCAATCATTCTTGCGGTATTGCCGATTGTTCACGGCCTGCCAAATATTTCCCACAACGGATAGCCCGGCAGTCAGAGCCAGTCATACACACGCCCGAACTAACCGTTTGTTGATGTCGTAATTGTAGGGAATCCGATGCAGCAAATGATCTAACGTACTGTTTATACGTGACCAATGACCGTCTAATATCTCTTTGTATTTCTCCACCTCGCGGCTTACGAACAGCTGTACTGCCTTTTTGATCTTCTCGTCGCTTAATGCACCCTTTACCTCGGCATTTATCCGCTTCATCGCTTCGGCGAGTATCTCCGTGCTGACGTTGATCTTTCCGAAAGCCCTGTTTACGTCCGTCATGTCGGGCGGCTGTACCTCGACCACGGGTTTAATGTCGATCTGCCCGATGCGGTTGATAAAATTGGTGATCTGCTCCGCCGAAAGATTCTGCACTCGGGCTATCTCGTCGATCCGCTGCATCAGGGCTGTATTGTCGCCGCCGCTCTGTAGCTTTGCAATCTCGGCCTTGAAAGCCTTGATAAATTCTTCCTTGAAATCTTCGTATTGGTCGCAATCCAATGCGACGGTTTTTTCCTCTGCCATACTTTAACGATGTATTTTAATTTGACGTTTTTTAGTTTGTTGTTCCCGGATTCTGCGGCTTCGCTCGGCCTGTTCGATCAGCATCGCTTCGGTCGCCTGCCGGATCAGGGCCGTAATGCGGGCAATGTGTTCCTCGTGGGATTCCCCGATCCTCCGCTGCATCTGTTCCGGGGCGATTGAGCCGCAATACCCGCCCGGTGGTAAAATTATACCGCCCGCCACGCCGAAGCCGCCCAAATCGAGGGATTCGCCCGAATTACTGCGACTGCCGAACAACCCGGCGAACGCCGAACGGTAATGGCTAACTGCTGCCGATAAATTCCCGACCGCCTGCGCGGAATAACGGGGCTGTGAGATGGGAGTAACGATCCGCTGTGCCTGCGAGAAATGACGGTCTAACTTGGAGAAGCTGAAAGCCCGGTCAATCTTCGAGCCGGAAAAGGTGTAGCCGTTCATACCAAACAATACGCCCTGCCTGCGGTCGGTATTCCCGCAATACTTGAATGTGGTCGTAATACCTCGTTCCTGCAATCGTTTCTCCAGATCGCTCCATGACTTGCATCTGGGCAGACAACTCCGGATAGCGTCGTAAATGGCGTACTTGGTCTTGTCCGGCTCGCGCAACCGTTCACGCCGCACCTGCTCTTTGCCTTTCGGATAGTATAAACCATACTTGGCTGTAAGCTCCTTGCAAACCTTGCCGTTCCGGATTTTGATATTCTTGTCCGATATGGTCTGCCCGTCGTTTCCGACCCGGTTGTAGACGATATGACAATGCGGATGCGCCTGATCCATGTGCCGGACGATTAGAAACAGTGTGTTCCGAATCCCCATGCGCTCCATATACTCCCGTGCAATCTGCGCCATAGCCGGGTCGGTCAGTCGGTCAGCATCTTTCGGAGAGAAGGGTAACGATATATGTCCGACTGCGTTTTTGATCCGGGGATTCAATAGCGTCTGGTCTTTGAAATCGCGTACCATATCCTGCACGCCCGGCGGCTCAATACCCTCAAAACCCAATATCCGCGACTGCTCTTTCATTACATAGCTGACCGTTGCACCGAACGACGATCCGGCGATAATCTTACCGATCATGGCGCAACTGTTTTAGAAAGTCCTCGATCTGGGTAATGATCGCCGCATGGGGCGCAACCTCTGCCGCAAACCCGCCGGCATTGGCCGAGCGAGTGAGTTGATTCAGGTTGCGGGCAATGCCTTTCAACTGCGCCATATAATTCAGATGTTCCGGACGCATCCGCTCACGCACTCACCCACGCCCGATAAGCTGCCGGATAATCTCGGACGGACGGCAGCCCGATGTGCGGGCTAACTTCTTCAGCCGGAAATAGTGTTCGCTGTCGAGCCTTGCGCTGACGATGTAACCTTGTCTGGCCGCAGGTTTCAATAAGGGGCGGCCGCCCTTGTTCAATTCACGTTTCATAGTTTCAATTTTAATGATTAGACCAACGGGATGACGCGCCGACCAGCGGGAGCAAGCCCCGTTTTCGTTTACGAAAACACAAACTTGCCACCCTACTTTATTGTTGCTTGATGGGGAGCGTGGGCCGTTGGAAAGATTCGCCGACCTTCGCCCGAAGAGATCCGCATAATCTCGTAGGGCGAGGTCGGCGATAGTTGCTGATCCCGTCTTTAGGTTTTGGAATTTACTACGTAATTGGCTGCGTCCTGCTTGATCTCTGTGGCAGGCTTGATTCGGTTCTGGAGCAGTCAGCGCTCCAACTCCGCCCGGTCGAAATAGATGTTTTTGCCGTTGGGTTTGTAATGCGGAATACGGCTCCCGCAGGTGAGCTTGTACATGTACGTCCGGGAAATCCCGGTGTAAGTGCAAGCCTCGTCGAAAGTGAGGACATTTTTCTGCCCTGCGAGCAACTGCTCGATGCGGTTTAGCCGCTGCTCCATACTGATTTCATGTTCCATAAGTAGTTTTTTAGTTAGACATGGAATAAATTATCAGCGGCAAATATAAGGGTGATTGAGGCGGATTGTTCTCATATGCTCACTCTCGCTCACTCTTGGCTGGATAAAGAGTCCTTGCGGGGATGCTGTAAGGGCTATTTGGTGTTTTTTAGAATGCCGATGTAGCTTTTGATAAGGTAGGCTCTGTAGGGAGAGTCGGAATTGATTGCGCAATACTTTGCACTTGAGAGCGTGTTGCGGCTTATGGGCTTGCCGTTGAGCGATACGAAGCACTTATGCTTTGCTGCTACGGCTTGCCAAATAGGAGTAATTAACTGCTCTTCGCCCAAGATGTGGAAAATGTAACAGAGGGTACGGGTATTGCAAACGACCAACGGTTCTTTGAGCCTGCACATGAACAAGGCGGCGACCGTATTTGTATCGACTTCTGGCTGGAATACACGTTGGCCGTTGAACAGCTCGGTCAAAGCAGTTAGCTGTTTATGGTTAAGTGATGCCAGAAAGGTTCCCATACCTTAAAAGTAGCACTTTATTTTCAGATCACCAATTCCGGCAAGGCATTAACGGCTTTTTCTTTGAGCGAATCGACGGCGCGGGTGTATTTCTCCGTGTGCTTTAATCCGCTGTGGCCAAGCAGGGACGCGACAGTCTTAATATCGGTGTGACACTCGCCGAGTAGATTCACGGCAAAGCTGTGGCGGGCGCAATGCCATGTGATGTGCTTTTCAATTCCTGCACGGGCAACCCATATCCGCAGGGCTTTCAGGCATCCGGTGTGGCTCGGCAGTGTGAAGATGGGGCCGTCTTTCTCCGGGCGTTCGCCGATCAACTTTAATAGCGTATTGCTTAATGGTATCGTGACAATCGAATGTGTCGAGTGCCCGGTGGTTTTGTTTTGGTCAAACCGGATCGTCTTGTTGGCATAATCGACGTTGCTGTATTTCAGATCGACCACATCGCAATACCTTAATCCCGCGTACAGGCAGAATAGAAATGCCCGGCGTACATCCATATTTTGATAAGGGGTATTTGCGAGTTGTGCAATCTCCTCAAGGCTCAACACGTCCTTTCGCAAAGCAGTATCATCGACAACGCACGGAACGCCTGTACAAGGATTCTTTAGCAGAATGTCTTGGTCTATGGCATATTTGATAACCTTTTTGAACCGTTGGAAAAATCCCCTTGCACCCTCGCCGAAAGAGTGCTGTTGCAGATAGTCCACGAATTTGATCATCATCTCCTTGGTCATCTGATCCGGCTTGATATTGGTCTGCATACTCGGATAGGATTCCGCAAGAAATCCCCGGAACCGTCGCAGACAGCCTTCCATCATCCGAATATCTTTCTTCTTGTAGTTCTTTACATAGGCATCGAAGAACTCCAGAAAGTTGATCTTCTGCTTGACGGGTGCGGCCTTGTCATATCGACGGGCAACCAATACCTTTTCTTTGTCGATGCGGATTTCTGCGGCGAGAGCTAACGTTTCCTTGTTCTTCTGCCGTTCTTCCGGGGTGCGGGGATTCGGCAGCAGGTAAAGCCCCAAGTATTCTTTCGAGCGGATGTGCTTGATATGCTCTTTACCCGTCACCTCGTCGATCACCTTGTTGTAGCCCATGTAATACTCCAGATACAAACTTTGCCGACCGTCGGCCAGCGTTTTTTGCATCAATTTTGGATTTTCTTTGGTTTTTGCTTGCAACTTTGCCATAATCCCGGAAATTAGTAGTTTTGTATCTTCCTGATATTATGGTGTAAATATATACAATTATTTTCTAATTCAGGGTGTAATAAAGGTGTAAAAAATAGCAAAAAATACTCAAAATAAGCACAAATGGCAGAGTTGTAAATATTTATAAAATATTAATAATAAGTATTTTATATTCTTTTGATTGGATGATATTGTATAGGTTGTGTATCGGCTCCGGGTACAGGAAAAATCGCTTAATTTGTTGGTTATGACAAGTTAAGCGATTTTTTGATTGTTCCCGCATGTGAAAATATGCTCTTGGGTGGGTTATCTTTTGTGAGATGGCTGGAATATATCCAATGATTCGTCATAGATCGGGCTGTCGATCCCGAGGAATGACAGGACGCTGTGAAAGACATGATACTGCCCGACCTTTTTCTCCGGATCTATTTCCAGCGCTTCATCCGATGTCCACACGATGAACGGAATCTCGATCTGTTCCTTCGGCGCGACAAGTATGGGCACGCCGTGCATATACAGATTCCCCTCGCCGAGGGACTCTCCGTGGTCGGATACGAAGATCACGCAACTGCGCCTTTGGGGAATCCCGCGAAGAATTTCTATTACGGAATGAATGAGATAATCCGTGTAGACGATGGTGTTGTCGTAGGCATTCATCAGCTCCTTCGGATCCGCTTTGGACATCTCCACCGTAGTGCATACGGGACTGAACACCTCGAACTCCGGCGGGTATTTCTTATAGTACGTGGGGCCGTGGCTCGTGCTGGTATGGAGTACGACGAGCATCTTGTCCTTGCTGCCGGAGAGTATCTCTTCGCGGAGGCCTGCGAGCAGAATGCCGTCGTACCTGTCGTCGGCTTCGGGATTCCGCTCCTTGAGCTCTTTCGGCTTGTAGTATTTGTCGATATGTACGGGAGGCTCTCCCCAATTGTTGCTGCGCCATACCACATCCACGCCGCTGCGGTTGAGATAGTTCGGAAGGATTTCGTAAAGTTTGTTGGACGGCTTATGGTCGAGAATGGCCTTCACGCCTGCCGTGGTGTAGGTCGCGGCCGCATCTGCAATCAGTGCGGTCACGCTGTCTTTCTCCAGAAGCGGATTGGTCGGCTTGCCGTATCCGTATAAAGAGAAATTCTCCCTTCTGGCGGATTCTCCTATTATCAGCACGCATACATCCTTGCTGTCGGAAACGATCTTCGCGTTGGGCAGGGGAATCTCTTTCCGGTTCTGCTTCTTTACGGAATTATAGTAGCGTACGGAATTGACCGTATACGACCACGGCATGACCAGGCTGCCGAGCTTGGGCGCGTTGCGGTCGATCCACGGCCAGTTCTGCATATTGACCAGCGCGATGGCCAAAGAAACCGCCAATGCGATGCCCGTGCGGGCGAAAAAACGCTTCCAGCTTCCGTAGTCGAACCGCCTTGCAAAAATGTAGATGCATGGAACCACGCCCAGGAAGAGGAGATACCATACGGCAGACCATGAAAAGAATCCGGAAGCCTCCGAATACCGGGTGTTGAATACGTTCCCCATCATCTTGTCCGTGATGAGCACCTGGTATGTGTTTATGAAATAGAGGCTTATGACATTGCCTATGAATGTGAAGGCAAGGATGCACTTTCCGACGAAGCGCCCGAGAAAGAGCACGAGGTAATAGACGAGAAAATTGAGCGCGAACATCAGCACGCCCAGCCCTCCGGTGATCAATACGCCGTTGAAGCCCCCTTCGATGTTGCCGAGCACCAGCCGGAAGAACGGCCAGTGGAACGCCACGAGCGTAAACAGGCTGAGTACCGAAGATATGCGGGTGAGGTCGGTCTTTTCTTTCAGAAATTTTACCATTTGATAACTGTTTTATAAAATGTAAGGATCACTCCCGCGCATAGGACAAGAAGCGTAAAGTTGAAAAGAATCGTCAACGGGATGTTTACCGTATGCGCCGGAGCCATATAGGGAGTTTGTGCCACGGAAGCGTCGTATCGTGCGAACGGATTGGTGTAGATCACCTCTCCGTCGGGAAAGTAGGCCGTAATACGTGCGTAGGGGTCATTGTCCCTCATGGTATAGCTGGCCGCGGACGAGTTCCGGGCCAGCGACAGAGTGGTGTGATCCTGTCCTGTCACCTTGATACTGTCCGCCTGGCGCGACAAGGCGATGTAGATCGTTTCGCCGTCGAGTCCGATCTTCTCGACCGACGGCAGATTCCTGTTTCTGGCGTATTTCACCTCCCAGTCCCCATGTCCGTAGTCGGGAATGCGCATCGCATAATAGCACCCTCCGAGAAGCGTTTCCTTTATGTCTTCATACCTCGCCGACGGACAATGCAGGAAATTGCACCTTACGGCGATACGACTGGACTTATCAGGATAGTGCAGGTCGTCGTTGGCCAGTCCGAAACTGTAATGCCCGGCGCTCAACGCCCAGTCCCAGTACTCGTTTTCGGTGCTCTTTCCGCTGTCGAGTTCCATGATCCTGTAACCGCCGAGTTTCTGCATGAGGCTTTTCGACGTGCCCGTCGTTCTCAAGGGGTGATTCATCTGGATGAAATCGGACTCCTTTCCGAGCAGGTCTAACTGGAATTGTTTTTGGGAAGCGAAAAGCGGGATCAAATGATCGAAGCGGTTGACTTCGTCGCAACCGAATACCAGCTTATGGTATTTGAATAGGTTGATACCGTGTTCGTAGACATTGACCTGCAACAGGGAATCGTACGGATGTAGGGTCAATTCATTGTGATTCGAGAATGTTACGATGTCATATCCGAATTTCCGGTAGGCTTCATCGGTTTCGGCCGGCCAATATTCGCACTCGTTCAGGATGCCCTTTACGCGCGTATGCGTATGAAAATTGGCTCGTTTCCAGCATATGTCGGATTCCCCCCCCGGTATGGGTTAAAAATGTCGGGGCCGCTGAAGGGTTTAGCCTCACTGAAATCATATACAGGGCTTACGCTTGTCACAAAGATTGCCAGCAAGGCGATCAGTATGAGCGAGACGATGGTTTTGCCTAATGCGACCGATATCTTTCGCAGCATGTAAATCAAAGTTCGTTCATTTGGATGCAATGCGTTTCCCATAAATTAATGGCTGAAGATAATTGCTGCAAAGTTAACAAAAATGCGGCAAGAGCAAAAGGGAAAATGGATGTGTAGAAACGACTGAATTCGAATTTGGACATTAAAGTAATAATTGGGAATATTTTTGCGGGTGGGAGCGCGAATGCGGGTGGGGGCTCAAACCGGAATGGGATACCCTTTCCGGCGCTTTCTGGCGGCGGTTGGTGAAAATAATCCGCGCTTTCGGGCGGTTTCTCGGAAAGAAGCGTTATCTTTGCCGCAGGTTTGGTGCTCTCCTTCCCGGGCGTGGAAGAAGGGTGAAAAGGGAATCGGGTGCAAATCCCGGACAGTCCCGCTGCTGTGAAACTCCGTGAAGGCTCCGAACATCTCGCCACTGGTCCGCAAGGACCGGGAAGGCTTCGGAACAGGAGCAAGTCAGAAGACCTGCCAGGCCGATTCGACGTCAGGAAGCCCCGGGGGATGGGTATTTGACATCGGGTTATGTAATGCTTATTGTTTTATGTCGGACTTTGCCGCCGGGTGCTGCGCCTTTCGGCAGGCGGGATTTTTCCCGGACGGAAGCCGACCGGATGAGGATTGGATATGGAATTAATCGAACGATTGTTATTTGGCTCCGAGTCGCTTTGGGGCGGAGGTGTGGCCCACTCGGTGCTGATTCTGGCGCTGGTCGTGGCGTTGGGTGTCATGCTGGGCAAACTCAAGGTCGCCGGCGTGTCGCTGGGCGTGACGGGCATTCTGTTCGTCGGCATCGCCTTCAGCTATTTCGGCATGAACGTCGATGAACACCTGATGCATTTTCTCAAGGAGTTCGGACTGATTCTTTTCGTCTATTCGATCGGCCTGCAGGTCGGGCCCGGATTTTTCTCCTCGTTCCGCAAGGGCGGCGTCACGCTCAACAAACTGGCGGTGCTGGTGGTGGCGCTGGGTGTCGCCACGACGGTGGCGCTCTATTACATCACGGGCTTGTCCATGACGACGATGGTCGGCGTGATGTCGGGCGCCGTGACCAACACGCCCGGACTGGGCGCCGCACAGCAGGCTTTCAGCGACATGCACGCCGGAGCCGATGCCCCGGACATCGCCACGGGTTACGCCGTGGCCTACCCGCTGGGCGTCGTGGGAGCCATCCTCACGCTGATCGGGCTTCGCTACCTGCTGCGCATCGACGTGAAACGCGAAGAGGCCGCCGCCGGGCAGGATTCGGACGCGCAGAAAGACCTGACGACCCGGCGTCTTTCCGTCGAGATCGTCAATGCCGCCGTCAACGGCAAGACCGTCGCCGAGATCCGGGACCTTGCGCTGCGGGATTTCGTCATTTCGCGCATCAGCCGCGGCGGCGGAAGCCCCGAACTGGCCGACGCTTCGACGGCGCTTCATTGCGGCGACCGCATCCTGCTGATCGCCGCGCCCCGGGACGTCGAGGCGCTGGTAGCCCTGCTCGGGCGGGAGGTCGACGCCGAGCCGATGGTCCATGACAAGGCGATGATTTCGCGGCGCATTCTGATCACCAAGCCCGAGCTGAACGGCAAGACTCTCTCCGAACTGCGGGTCCGTTCCACGTGCGGCGTCACGATCACGCGCATCAACCGTTCGGGCATCGACCTGGTGGCTTCCGGAAACCTGCAATTGCAGATCGGCGACCGGGTGACGGTCGTGGGGCCCGAATTGTCGGTGGCCCATGCCGAGCGGCTTTTCGGCAACTCGCTCAAGCGGCTCAACCACCCCAACCTGATCCCCATTTTCACCGGCATCGCGCTGGGCGTTCTGCTGGGCAGCATTTCGTTCTGGATTCCGGGCATCCCGCAGCCCGTGAAACTGGGTCTTGCCGGAGGTCCGCTGATCGTGGCCATCCTGATCGGCCGCTACGGGCCGCACTACAAACTGGTCACCTATACGACGATGTCGGCCAACCTGATGCTGCGCGAGGTGGGCATCTCGCTCTTCCTGGCGGGCGTGGGACTGGGCGCGGGCGAGGAGTTCGTGCCGACGCTCGCGGCGGGCGGATATGTCTGGATCGCCTACGGGGCCGTGATCACCGTCGTGCCGCTCCTGCTGGCGGGCATTTTCGGACGCTTCTACTACAAACTCAACTATTATACGCTGATCGGCGTTCTTTCGGGGGCCTCGACCAACCCGCCTGCGCTGGCCTATTCGGCCGAACAGACCTCGTCCGACGCTCCGTCGGTCGGTTACGCGACGGTCTACCCGCTGTCGATGTTTCTGCGGGTGCTGGCGGCACAGCTTTTGATACTGATATTCGGTTAAACCGGAAAAGGAGCGGCAAGGAAACGGACACGTTGCCGCCATAACGGGTCGGACGCGATCAGCAAGCCGGCCGCGCCTTTTTCCAAAGACGAACGCTTATGAACATCGTGCTGTATGGAGTTCCGGCGAAGACCGCCGGCCGGATCGCAGGCCAGTACGGCCTGAAGCTGATCAACTCACCCGACAAGTTCAACGCCTCGGGAACGATGGTGCTCGTTCCGCCGATAAGCACTCCGCGCTACCTGCTGGCGTTCTACAACGCCATGCTGCGCCACGAGGACGATGTCGATGCGGTCATCATCTGCGGCATCGAGTCCTGCGAGGCCGCTTCGACGGTGCAGTACTGCACGCCTCCGGGAAAATTCTTCTCCCTGAACGGCGGGTTGGACGAGGAGGAGCTTCTCTCCGAACTGCGCCTGATTCTCGACTCCCTGTTTGCCGAGGGCAACCAGCTCAACGTCTGACCGCGCGTCAGGCTCCTTGCCGGTGCCGACGGTCGTCAGCGCGCGATTATTTCGTATGCGCCCGACCGGACGGCCGCAGCGGCGCGTGAGCCGAATCCTTGCCGCCGCGTTCCGGTTGAAAACCGCCCTTATCCGTTCCATACGACCGATTCCGCGTCGTGGAAAAATCCGCATACGAGCGTCAGGTACTCGGGCATGCGGCCTCCGCTGCCCCACTTCATCTCGATTCCGAACAGTTCGGAGGCCGTGTGTGCCACGTCGAATCCGCAGGCTTCGAGCGACGGCCGCACCAGTTCCGGATGGCGGCAGGGCCTGCCTTCGGGGCGCGTGCAACTCCCCTCGGGACAGTGAATGCACGTTCCGACGTAGGCGAACGAGCGTCCGCCGTATTGCCGTTCCATCTCCAGCAGCCGACGTTCGAGCCGCTGCCGTTCGGGCAGGATCAGGCGTCCCGCTTCGGAGACCGGGAGTCCCGGCTCCTCGGGCGTGATTCTGGTCGCGACGAGCAGCGCCGTGCCGTAACGCGTGACGTACTCCTCCATATCGAACCCGAACGGCGGGCATCCCCAGCTGCGGCCGTAGTTGCCGCACTCCCGGCAATAGCCGCCCACCCGTTCGGCGTCGCGGAAGCGGGCGACGTATGCTGCGGCGGGCAGTTCCGCCGTGAAATCCCGGGCGGTGTATCGAAACGAATGATCCATGCGGCAAAGTTATGAAAAAAACCGCCGTTCCGGGCGGTTTTCGCACCATTTGCCGTGGGAGCCGGCCGTAAGTCGTTGCATGGCAGACAACGCTAAACTAATCTCTGAATTTCCGGCTCCCACCGGCAAAACGGCGTCGCGTCACGGCTTGCGCCGGAACAGCTTCGTGATGTCCTCCATCGTCCCGTCCGGTTCGATCCGGTAGAGCCGCTGGTTGGTCGTCGGCGCCGTCAGCGGACCCAGCGCCTCGACCCATCCGCCCAGTTTGACGTAGTCGAATGCCGCGGCCTCGAAACCCTCCGGCAGCTCCTCCCGGCCCGAATACCATGCCGTGCGCAGCTCCGGGCAGGTTTTCCGTACGGTCCCTGCCAGCCGGGCGATCTTGTGCGGCCCGGCGTCGCCGCCCATGAATGCGACGCAGGTCACCGAACGTCCGTAACGGGCCAGCAGCCCCAGCAGTTCCGCCTCGTCGAGCACGCGCCCTTCGTCCGCCTGCAAGTGCGGGCTGTGGCATCCCGGGCAGCGGTTGGGACAGCCCGTGATGTTGAGCGCCAGGGTCGTTTCGCCGGGAATCTCGGCGAACACCACGTCGAAATTGTGATACCGCACCATCCTACTCCGCCTTGGCGTAATAACGCCGTGCGGCCTCCTGCTGGCGAGCCGCCGAGAAGTTCGAAACGCGCTTCATGTAGCCGATCACGCGCGTCAGGTAGTCCACGTCGTCCGAGTGGCATGCGGGGCACTCCTTCAGGTAGCGTTTGTCGATGTGCCCGCACTTGTTGCACACCGTGTTGGGGATGTTGAACGTGAAGTAGTTGCATCCTTCGGCGGCCGCCACGCGCAGCAGGTGGCGGTACTGCTCCTTCGAGAGGTGCTCCTCGAGGTTCATGTGCAGGGCCGAGCCGCCCGTGAGATGCTCGATGTAGCGGCGTCCGTGGAGGCGGAACTTGTCGATGACGTTCAGCGACTCGTCCTCCACGACGTAGAAATAGGAGTTGTAGCAGTCGCGCGGCACGGC
>ENA-UEQO01002215-UEQO01002215.1-human-gut-metagenome-genome-assembly--contig:-NODE-2215-length-17799-cov-5.703419_pt1 | contig 17799 bp, 9 predicted proteins | sample MGYA00242938_ERZ507940 | MGnify/ENA primary metagenome ERZ507940 (study PRJEB26167, sample SAMN06115517) | human gut metagenome | host: Homo sapiens | place: China:Chongqing | collected 2014-12-03... | reverse complement strand
AGATTTACGAAAAGGGGATGTCCCCTGTTACTGGACAAGCCAGTAAGGCGGGGACCGGGGATTGAGGCTCTATTGTCAGACTGTTGTGGTTGTCACCTATTTATTATCTGATTATGATTTAACTATTTGCTGGCTGTTTATGGTGGACGATAGATATTTATTATTTATCGTCTATTTCTTCTAGTTCCAGTTCCTCAGACTCATTGTATTCTTCGGGGAGATATTTTGTGGTTGATGACTGATATGGGACGGCATCATCAGATACTTCTTCATCTATATCTTCTTCTAAGTCATCATATAAGATATCTTCTTCATCATCTTCAAGTTCCATATCGTCTAAGTCTTCCTCGTCTATATCTTCGTCTTCGTAGCCGTCCATTGCTCCTACGAAGGCTTTTTTGCTCTTTGAAAGCTTAATGCTTAAGGCTATAACTACAACTATTAATGCTATTATTACAACAGCAAGGACTGCTAATATAACGAATATATAACTGCTGACTGTATTAAATGCCTTATCACTGTCAGCTGTCTTTGTGTTGGTGTTGATTACCTGTTCATCTGCCATATTGTAACCGGCGTAGCCCTGTATTGTACCATCATTGACATTGTATCTGAACCAGCCTGTTTCTCCTGTAGAGCTTACGCCATAGAATAATGCGTAGTTGCCTGTTCTATCAAGAAGGGCATCGACTTCTTTGCCATTGATTACTGTTCTTCCAACATCATAGCCTTCTGGAAGTTCCATAGACGCCTCATCTATGGCAAGTATGCAGTATGTAAATTGTGGCTGGCTTACTTCTACGAATTGTGAAAATGTCTTTCTCACCGAATCGTATACATAATAACCGCTCTCACCTTTGCCATCTGTACTTTCAAGATAGACAATTGTTACTCCTGTATCAATTCCAACACCTGCTGATACCTTTGTTCCATTATAATCATACTCTGTTGGAGTATAGCCATCTGGAAGTGGGTGTTCATCATTAGCAGATACAATCTTATATTCAGCATTATCTACTGTAATATTCGGCTCTTGTATTGCTTCACTGTTAGGATCCTGCACATCAGGAATATTATTATTGTCTGTTGATCCATTAGATGAGTCCGAACCTGTTGCCTGATTATTTTCATTAGAAGCTGAACTAGTTTCCTTGGTTGTCTTTATTGTATAAGTTCTTTTACTGCCATTTTCTGCTGTTACAGTAATTGTTGTTGTGTTAAATCCTGGATCCATTCTCTTGCCAGATACGCTTACAGTTGCCTTTGAATCATTAGGAACTGCACTTACTGTAAGACTTGCACAGTCAGCACCAACAGATGTTGTATAAGTAGTTACATCTGGTGAAAATGCTGGCGATAACACACCAGGACTTATCTGTAATGAACTTAATGTATTATCTGATGAATATGAAGCTGGTGCAGAAGCTGTAACTGAACCTGACGATTTGGATATACTGCACGCCTGCATATCTATATCAATAACCTTGGAATCACCTATAACATTAAGGCTTGAAGTACCAGCTCCGATAATCTTAAATGTTATTGTCTTTGACTGGCTGCTTGCTGTACTTTCGTCCATAAAGCTGACCATCGCAGTTCCCGAATTACTTGAGCTTCCGCTTAATGCTAATATTGATGGGTCATAGGATACATATATTGTAGCTCCACCTATTCCGCTCGATGCACTGATTGACACATCTATGGATACTGTATCGCCTACCGTACCACTTGCTGAACCAATTGATACTCTTGCTGTTCCTGCCGCTAATATATCTGTCTTATTCACAAAAGCCATTACAGCACACATACATATAATAAGCAGTGCTGAAATTATCTTTTTAACCTTATTCATATATGTCCTCTCTTCTTGCAGTCACTACTGCTGGATATATCCTATATTTAATATGTGTCTTTTAATAGCAACGAAATCATACAAATCTATAACTCCGTCCCTGTTAATATCCGCAGCCTCTTTATAACTGCCCTGTGGCTGTCCAATTCCAAGAACTGCTCTCTTAATAGCCACGAAATCATATAAATCTATAACTCCGTCACCATTAACATCTCCATATATAACTATAGAATATTCATCATATACACTTCCGTCTGCCTTGTATACAACTAACTTATCACCAGTAACTACTGTGTCGCCTCTCTCGCTTCCGTCATTCTTTAATATTTTTCCATAACAGCCATTGCTGTATGATACATTATCAAGAACACTTGATGCCTGACTTCCGACACCTATCTTAGTCATTATCTTCTTTGATGAATCGACATTATAATCTGTCTTAAAACCATCTGTATTACCACCAGATTGTGCAGACTTTCTTGTTATATTTATTACATATGTCTTTATGTCACCATTTTCAGCCGTTACAGTAATATTGATTACATTATTGCCAACGCTTAAGCTGTGGCTTCCACGTCCGCTTACTGTTGCATTGCCATCTATAAGTCCTGCCGATACATTAACACTTGTAATATCATTTTCTACAATGAGACTGTAATCAGTATTATCAGATGAAAATGTAGGAGTTAATGTATAACCATCTACTGATAATGAACTAAGCCTGTTATTCGCACTCTGGTTGCCATCTGGTATTATACATCTTGACGATGGCATATTATCATATACCGGAATGTTAAACTTAAATGTTGTATTATTAAGCGTGTATGAACTATATGCCTTCTTAGCCCTTGTCGCTTCTGACCTTGGTGCAAGCACATTAGTCATATACTGGTGTGAGAAGTTCTTAACATCAAACTTCTCATAATATATAGTATCCTGACCCTTGTTAATGTACCATTTTCCAAGATTGACAGCACCACCTACAACAGCCCTGTAACGTGAATTCCAAGGCCTCATATTAGAGCTGTCGGTCTGTCTGGCATATTTCAAACCATTCTGGACTGCTGACAGACCGCCGCTTGCATAAGCGTTCTGGCTGTAATAATTATAATAGCCCTCGTATCCGCTTACATTTCCAGATATCTGGTTGCCTCGTCCGTCTGCACCCTGTTCCTGAATAATTCTTGTTGCAAGGTGATATGGGCTTACCTTGGATACTTCACCTGCATACATAAGCAGTGAAGCATAGTCATAGCCGTCAAGATTGTGGCTTGAATTCTCCATAAATGTTCCGCTTATAATATTGCGCACACCGTCTATATTATGTACTGATGAGTCATAAGAAAGACTTTCAAACATAAATATGTATGTATCATCAAGAAAGTTTCTTGGGTCAAGTGCATATTTCACAAGTCCCTCAGATGCCTGAACCCAGCCACCACTGTCAAGCTCTGTATACTCACCTGTATTCCAGTCATAACAGCCATCAGCCGTAGACTTCCACGAAGCATCTGCCGAACTGTATATAAGACTTCGTCCTAATACATTCTGGGCATTAACCATAGTATCCCAGTCCCTTCCATTATGGTCTGCTACAAATACCCATAATGGATATGCACTGTGAAGCTGCCTTAAGCTTTCCCTGTATGAAGCCGGAAAATTCTGTGTCTCAAGATAATCTTCAAAATTATTATCCGGTGTATAATCTGACTTTGCTTCCTTAGTAGTATACTCTGATGTTATATATCCTCTTGTGTATTCACCATTGAGATAAAAACCTATGCTGTACCACTTATATGTCGCACTCGTATTCACTTCTTCGTATATATCGAACTTAAATCCACCATCTACTTTAGTAATTACACTTCCATTAACAGGTGCTGTCCTTATTCTAAGGCTTGTTACATCATAATTAACATAACCTGTAGCAATAATTGTATCATCTGCTTTAGCAGTAAATGTATACGAAAATCCTGTCACCATACATACAAGAATGACTGCCATAAGTACTATGGCTACTGCTTTTTTTATAATCTCTCTGTAGCTTACGTTCATCTAATCACCTTGTTCCTTATTAAATCTGCAATTTAGTTGTTCTTTCCAAACTCAGATAACTTAAGTCCCTCATTACGTTCAAGCACCATATTAACTGACCAGCTGTTAGCAAATACCAATAACGGATTGCCCTTAAGGTCTTTAATCTTCTTCATATCAGAAGTACCGACAATTCTGTTCACATCAACTTCTTCTGGATTTTCAATCCATCTGATATGTTCATATGGAAGCGGCTCTAACTTTATATCTACATTGTACTCATTCTTAAGTCTGTATTCAAGAACTTCAAACTGAAGTACACCGACAACGCCGACAATAATTTCTTCCATTCCAGTGTTATATTCCTGAAATATCTGAATAGCACCTTCCTGTGCAATCTGGCTTATTCCCTTAATGAACTGCTTACGCTTCATTGTATCAATCTGTCTTACTCTTGCAAAATGTTCCGGTGCGAATGTAGGAATTCCATCAAACTGGAACTTCTTATTAGAAGTACATATAGTATCACCTATTGAGAATATACCCGGATCGAATACACCTATTATATCTCCTGCATAAGCTTCTTCTACAATGTGTCTTTCCTGTGCCATCATCTGCTGTGGCTGTGAAAGCCTTATCTTCTTGCCACCCTGAACGTGGTTAGCTTCCATACCGGCAGTGAACTTTCCTGAACATATACGCATAAATGCAATTCTATCTCTATGTGCCTTATTCATATTAGCCTGTATCTTAAATACAAAAGCAGAGAAATCTTCCTTAAATGGGTCTATAAGACCTACTGACGAATTACGTGGAAGTGGTGATGTAGTCATATCAAGGAAATGCTGTAAAAATGTCTCTACACCAAAGTTAGTAAGTGCTGAACCAAAGAATACAGGTGTTAAATCTCCTGCCTGAACCTTGGCAAGATCAAATTCTGCACTTGCACCATCTAAGAGTTCCACATCTTCTTCAAGCTTAGCCCAGTAATCATCACCAATCTCTGCCTTAAGCTCATCATCATCTATTGATATATTCTTAGTATCTACTTCCTTCTGTCCATTCATTGCCGCCTTAAAGAGTGATACCTCTTTCTGCTTTCTGTCATATACACCCTTAAATGCCTTACCACAGCCTATAGGCCAGTTGATAGGACAAGTAGCAATTCCAAGTACATTTTCTATCTCATCAAGAAGCTCGAATGGGTCGTTGGCTTCTCTATCCATTTTATTAATAAATGTAAAGATCGGAATATGTCTCATAACACATACTTTAAAAAGCTTAATAGTCTGTTTCTCAACACCCTTTGAAGCATCTATAACCATTACGGCTGAGTCAGCAGCCATAAGAGTTCTATAAGTATCCTCTGAGAAATCTTCGTGTCCAGGTGTATCAAGAATATTAATGCAATATCCATCATAATTAAACTGAAGTACTGAAGATGTTACAGAGATACCTCTTTCCTTCTCAATCTCCATCCAGTCTGATACTGCGTGTTTCGCTGTCTTCTTACCCTTTACAGAACCAGCAAGATTAATAGCACCACCATATAACAAGAACTTCTCAGTAAGTGTTGTCTTACCAGCATCCGGGTGGGATATGATTGCAAATGTCCTTCTTTTCTTAATTTCACTTGTAATATCTGACATAATTTCTCCATTTCTTAAATCATTTTACACTTTAACTAATCTAGTATATAGTATCCATCAATTTAATTCAACTACTTAGTGCCGGACTATTTTATAAACTACTCAGTTTATTCTATTACCTATTCCAGATAATTACTCTACAGTTAAGCTTCTTCCCAGTGCAAAGGAATATATTACTTTTTCTTTAACCTTTAAGCCTGTTATCTGTGACAGTGCCATAGCATAGTAATCAAGCTGGATAGAATATCTTCTTCTAAGCTCGTCCTCTCCTGCCCTGCCTCTTAACACCCGGTCAGTCTTATAATCAACTATAACAAGCTGTCCGTCCTCAATAAAATACAGGTCAATGACCCCCTGTACAAGCTGTCTGTCATATTCAAATACAAATGGCTGTTCCCTTTTCACCCAGCCGTAAGCATATGCACGCTTAATTCTTTCACCTATTGATGATCCTGCAAATGTATCTATATCCTTAAGCTTTATGCATTCAGCTTGTTTTAATGACAGCTTTTCTTCTCTTACCATTCTGTCAATTTCATTCTTTATATCCTCAGTGCTTCCAGCTTTTGAATAATTCAGACATTCCATAACCCTGTGGTATGCCGTTCCACGTTCATTACTTACAAGCTCTTTTTCTTCACTGCTTATAAACTTAGGAACTGTTGGAATATATTCGTCTGCAGCTTCAGGTTCTGTCCCGACGTCTGCTTCTTTAACACCGCCAGCCGCTTCTTTAATTCTTTCTGCCTCCATAATGCCCACAGCCTTTTTGATACTGTCTGCCGCAAAAGCATTTTGCTCGTAATCTGCTTCATTCTGCATTTTCTTTAACTCACTGACAGTTACTTTTACTTTTCTGTCTGCATCAGGGTCTTTAATATATGGCGGAAGCTCCTTTAAAGGCGAAGTTCCATAGGCTGTTTTTTCGCCTACCTGACTTTCATCTGTTGCTTGGCTTCCGGCCTGGTCTATGTCCGATTTGTTCAATAAAGAATTAATTTCTTCCACGCCAATAAGCTTTATATTGAATTCTCCTTTATTGTATTCCTTTCCAGTAAGTACAACTGGAATTACCATATCTGCGAACTTGTCTATCTTCTCGCAGTCAGCATAAGAATATATTCCAGACATTCTAATCTCGTCAGCAATTGAATTCCAGCCTGTCATTGCCTTGTCTGTGTCAGTGACATTTCCCATCATAATAAGCTTTTCCCTTGCTCGTGTCATTGCAACATACAGAACTCTTTCTTCCTCGGATATTCCATCTCTTACAATCTTTCTTGCAATCGCCCCTTTTATAATAGTAGATGTCTTGGTCTTGCGGTCAAGATTAACATAATCAGCACCTATGCCCAGCTCTTTATCAATAACAATCCTGCTTCTTGCATCCATTTTATTAATCTGCTTGTTAAGTCCGGCTACAATTACAACCGGAAACTCAAGACCCTTGCTCTTATGTATGCTCATTACCCTTACAGAGTCGCCGTTATCCCCCATACCCTGTGAGTCGGTTATATCTATGTCGTATTTCTGCAATCTTTCTATATATCTTAAAAAATTAAAAAGTCCGCTGTAGCTTGTTCCCTCAAATGAAGATGCCCTGTCAAGAAGCACATCTATATTAGATTGTCTTTTAGCTCCTGCCGGCATAGTTCCTGCGTAATCATAATAACCTGTGTTGTATACAATCTCCCACAGCAAATCATAGATAGTCATTATTCTGGATTTATCTCTTAAGGCATTAAGCTTATCAATAAATGCACTGCATTTCTTATAATCGCAATCCTCGTCCTCATTCTCTGCTATGCTTTTCATCTGCCTGATAAGAAACTTCTGTGAATATTTCTTTCCTGATATTCTTATCTTGCATAATTCATCTTCCGTAAAACCTCCAAAGTATGACAGAAGCACAGAAGCCATAGGTATATCCTGCAATGGATTGTCTATGCAGGTAAGCAGGCTTATAAGGACCTTTATCTCCCTTAATTTAAAATACTGCTGTGCAGTATCTGCCATAGCCGGCACTCCGCAGTCAAGCAGTTCATTGACAAGCACATCTGCCCAGCCTGTAAGCGTTCTTGTGAGAATAACAATATCACCATATTTTATTCTCCTGTAATCTTCAAGGTCAGCATCATACACGTAATAAGCATTATCTTCTGACATAAGTTCTCTTATTCTTAATGCGGCATATCTTGCCTCTGCCCTTATTCCATCGCCGTCCTCATCACCCGACATATCAACAAGCACAATATCTGTGCTTTTCTCACTGTCCTGCCCGAAGTTTCTTTTATCCTCACACGCTGGATAATCTAACCCACAGTTAAGCTGCTGCCTATCATCATACTGTATGCCGCAGAAATTCTTATTCATAACACGGAAGAACACATCATTGGTACTATCAAGAACATTACTTCTGCTTCGGAAATTCTTCTGTAATTCTATCTTACAAGAACTTATATTCTGCTCACCACCGCCAAATGATGTATCTTCGCAGTCATTATACTGTGCTGTATCTTTGCAGTTATCATTCTGCGATGAATAATTATCATACTTGCTCATAAATAACTCAGGACACGCAAGTCTGAACTTATATATACTCTGCTTAACATCTCCAACCATATATACATTATTGAAATAATTGGACATTCTCTGCCTTGATACAGCAGTAAGTATTTCTTCCTGTAACTGGTTGGAATCCTGATACTCGTCTATTAATATCTCATCAAAGCTCTCTGCAAGTTCATCTGCTGTCCTGGTATACTCAATAATACCAGCATTATTCTTTACAAGAATATCAAGTGCAAAATGTTCCATATCATTAAAATCTATTATTCCACGGTCTTTCTTCTGTTCTGCCATTCTTTGTGCAAAATCATTAGCAAGCTTTACCATCATAGCAATCATTGGTGCATTAGCTTTCACATCTTCCATTAATGTATCAATATCTGCTGTGAACACACCACTGATAAGGGAATTAATATATTTCTTGAAATTATTTCTTTCATTCTTAACATATTCTTTTAAATCTTCCCTCGCATCAGGCATTTTCTTATTGCTTAATCTGTCAAATACCGTCTTTCTTATTCTTACCGAAAGGTCATCAAAGTCTGGTGCTTCAAGTATTCTTTTGATATTCATATAATCTGAATTGATTGCATCAAGATATGACACCGGACCGTCTACGTGCTGGCAAAGTTCAATCATATATTCATATTTGCGGCAGTAATCACTCAGCGAATTGATAATGCTTTCATACAGGTCAGCTATCGCCCTGTTGTTAGAATTATCTGGTGCTTCATACATATCAAGCGTTTCCTTATACCATTCAGAAGGCCATGGATTGCTTCGTGCAAGATTATATATTTTCTTAATAAGTTCTTCTATATTATGGTCATTACGTCCTGTTCCATAAGCCTCTACAAGATTAATAAAATCCTCATCTGCCTCTGTATAATAGTCCTCAAGAAGCTCCTGCATTACATCATTCTCAAGAAGTGTAATCTCTCCATTATCTGCCGCCCTGAAACCGGGGTCTAATTCAATCTCTGAAAAATGATTTTTTATTATCCACAGACAGAAACTATCTATTGTTGTTATATGTGCATTGTTAATAAGTGCAATCTGCTTTAAAAGATTGGTATCTGTCTCATTATTGTCAAGCATATCATCAAGCCTGTTTCTTATTCTTGCTTTCATCTCTGCTGCGGCGGCCTTGGTAAATGTAACAACAACAAGTCTGTCTATATCCGTGCTGTTCTCACCTGTAATCATATTGATAATTCGTTCAACAAGAACCGCTGTCTTTCCTGAACCTGCGGCGGCTGACACAAGTATATTCCTGTTCTTAGTATCTATTGCCTTAAGCTGTTCATCAGTCCATTTCTTTGCCATCATTACACCTCTGAATTACTGTCAGTTTCTTTGTTATATTCTTCACTATCGTTATACTTTTCTGTACTGTTATGCTCTTTACTACTGCTGTACGCTTCACCGCTGTTATTCTCATCTATTAATTTCCATATATCTTCTTTGCTTAAATTGGAAAGTCTTCGATAACTTGTACCCGGCATATCTGTGCTAAATCCACACACACTGTTATACTGACAATAAGTACAACTGTTCTCATTACCCTTAATATACGGATTGATATTAATGCTTCCATTAAGTATCTTTCCTGCGTTATTGACATTTTCTTTATCAACATATTCACCAAGCTTATCGAACTCATCAGTTGTCATAACCCTGCTGTATCGCATATCAAGTTCACCAGATTTATTGTAACTGACAGGAATATTAACAGATGAACCCTCTGTTGAATCCATCATACTTATAATATTCTTATTAGAATTAACAACGCCCTTCATTCTTAATTCTTTTCTTATAAGTGCCTCGACCTCGTCATCATCTTTCTTCGCCTCAACTATCGGGTCCTGAATATTATAATATAAAAGCCCTGCTGGAATTATATTCTTGTCACCATATTTCTTCTTTTCATATATCATTGCTTCCCTCATATATGTAAGGAGCTGGATTTTCAAGCCATAATATGTCTTTAAAAGATTAAAATCTGACTGTCCTGTCTTGTAATCCACGACTTTAACATATAAATTTTCGTCATCCTCGCACACATCTATACGGTCTATCTTGCCCTTCATATAAAATAGTACATCGTGCGGAAGTTCTTCTATCTGTGTAAGAAATCCCTTCTCAAATGCATCTGGCCTGAATATTCCGTCAGCAAGCTGCTTTCCAATTGCCCACAGTGTCCTGTCAGCGTAATTCTTCATTCTCTGTATAAGATACTCATTACGGCTTGAGTCCTTAAGTATCGTATTGCCATAATTCTCAGCTATTGCATTGATACTCTCTGATACCATCTGGCTTCTTTCCTCATCACTTAAAAGCACGAAGGATTTATTGTTCTGCTTTATATTTTTTGACACATCTTCAATTACAGCGTGAAGAATTGTACCAAAGTCATTAACCGCAAACTGATATTCTTCCCTCTCTTTAAGCCCAAGTCCATACTGGCAGAAATATGCGAACTGGCACGAAGCGAACTGTTCAAATGATGTTACGCTTCCTGTAAGCTCCCTTCCATATAATTCAAGTGCAATTCCCTCTGCAAGCACTTTATTAAGATTGTCCTCGCTCCATACAATGTCTGCTTTTGGAATTCGTATATATGCGTGTTCTGCAAATGTATCCTCTCTTGCGTACTCTTTAACAAGCGGAAACATTTTCTTAATCATTCTTATTATGTAAGAAGGAAGAACCGCTTTCATATCCATGCCATTGCGTGCATAAGTTATATAAAGCTTTTCTGATGTCTTTGTCATAATAAGGTATAAATAAAATCTCTGAATAAACGCTTTTTCCCTGACTGACATTGATAATGATACGTCCATACCCTTAAGCCTGTCCCTGTCTGTTTCTGAAAGAACGCTTCTGTTGTCGCTTTTTTTGGGAACATACCCATCATTAACGCCCGCAAAGAACATTACCTTTATATTATCAAGTCTTGTTCTCTCAATATCACCTATTACAACGCAGTCGTTAGCCGGAGGTATAAGTCCTATCTTAATCTCCTCCAATCCAGATGCTATAATATGATTGTATTCTTTTAATGTAACCTTCTCACTGCCTAATAATTCAACTATCTTATCTAATAGTTCTATTATCTTCTTATATATCTGTCCATATTCTTCACTATCCACATCTATAGATGACAGCTTTCTTTCACAATCAAGTCCGGCTATGAATTCATATAAAGCCCTGGTAATGGCAGCTACATTTCCATCTGCCTCCTTAATATCTTTGTGAAGAACATCTATTGGAGTAATGACTTCGCGTCTTAATCTGTTAAGAAGTCCAAGGTCTGTATCTTCCCTTCCTGTCCTGAACTTTCTTATCCATTCATTGTTCCACTGCTTCCTGCCCTTTATGCCAACCGCAAGACAATAATTATCAAGAATATCTATCTCATCTCTTGTAAGTTGGGTAAATCCTGTTCTTAGATATCTGAACATACTGTCATAGGCATAATTCTTCTCGATAATATCAAGTACTGCGGTAATCATTTCCACTAAGCAGTTATCTGTTATATGACGTTTCTGGTCTAAGAAAAATGGTATTTCATTCTGGGAAAATATATTAGCGGCAAGCTTTCCATACACACCAATATCACCTGTAACAACCGCTATATCACTGTATCTGTAGCCTGATAGACGTGTAAGCTCAAGTATCTTTCCTGTTATATACTGCAATTCGTCCTTCGGCGTTGTCCCTGCATACAAAGCTATATCATTTACTTCACCATTATAATGCCTGCTTCCAGCCCTGAATATATTCTTTTCAAGAAATGCAAGCTCCTTTGACGACTTAAAACGTGATATATTATCATCAATCATCACAGCATTTTCTATATTAATATGCTGTTCATCACATATCTTATACAAATGTGCCACTGTATCCTTAGTCATATAGAAAAGGTTCTCAATGCCCTCATTGACATTAACCTTCTCACTTGTATCTATAGTCAGTGCCACCTTAATATCCGTGCATATATCAAGAAGCAGACCAATAAGCCTGTACTGTACAGGCGTAAAGCCAGTAAAACCATCAAGTGCTATCACACTGTCTTTAAGCTTTTCTGACTCCTGCACTTTCCTGCACAGAAGATCAAGTATCTCCTCTGATGTAATGTAATTATCTTTTATAAAATTCCTAAATCCACTATAAACAACATTAATGTCACTTAATTTCATTCCAAGCAGACTGTTATTATCAACAGTTTTATTAATTTCATCTATCTTATCAACAGTTATATCATACTGTAACATCTCTGATATGACTGATTTCATCTCAGCCACAAATCCGGTATTGGATATATTACCACTAAAGAATCGAAGTTCTTTCTTGTGCTGTTCTAATATTCTTCTTACTATAAGATTCTTTCCTGTATCATCTAGCACCGGATAGTCAGAAGCCCCGACCTCCTCAAATACTCTATAAGCAAGCCTTTCAAAGCTTATGACATCTATATTAAGAATTCCCTTTCGTGGGTGAAGCTCAACTACACGCTTCTGTGTTGCCATAGTGTACTGCTCTGGCACGATAATTATATAATCTGTGTCTGGATTGTTAATCGACTCCTCTATTATTGAACTATATAAATATGTTGACTTGCCAGCACCCGATCCTCCAAGTATAAGTTGTAATGACATAATAATCCTCATTTCCGTGCACATTTTTATTCAATGAAACTCATTTAAGTATACCATATATAAGTTCTATTTATATATGAATGCTCATATATTTTATCAAAATAAATGTGTGTTATATGAGGGGGATATATGAGCGGTTCAACCAGGATTGTGGTAATTCCACTTAAGAAACTGATAATTATGGTATGCGTAATTGCTGCTCTTATTATATTAGCGGCAATATTTATATTTGGCGGAAGCAGTTCAGATGCTGCCAAAAGTACAGGTGTTAATATAAGCACCAGCACTGACACAGTAAAAAAGAATACATCTTGTCCTACATATTCACCAGGTGTATACACTTCCTCAATACTTCTTAATGGTACTCCTATAGATATTCAGGTTACAGTTGACTCCGACAATATCAACAATATCGAAATGGTTAATCTTTCAGAGTCCGTGCAGACTATGTATCCTATGCTTAATTCTTCATTTGATGAGATAAAGACCGCCGTTATCAACAACGGCTCAACAGATAATATCACCTACAATGCAGGTAGTAAATATACAGCAACTATGCTGTTATCAGCTATAGACAGTGCACTTGCCAAGGCAAGGAACTAACTGCGTAAAGCATTTAAGTCTTTCAGATAAACTTTTTACATCAGACACAGCCGTCTGTAACACACTTTCTATACAGACGTATATAAAAACTTCGGGTAATCTATATCCAGTTTGTTCATAGATTACCCGAAGTTCTATTTTAATTATTAGTTCTCAAAATAACTTATCCCGTCATCATTACTTACATTAATAAAGCCTGCATAACCTCTTTCTTCAAGCTTTCCTAAGAACTTGCCCATCTTCTTTGGCTTAACATAAAGTGAACATATCTTGCCTTCTGCCCTGTACTTTTCTGCAAGCTTATAAGCTGCTGTAAGCTCGCCCTCATCGTACATTACTGCTATCTTATTGCCCTTATTAGGAAGGTCAATTCCGTGTTCCATAAGTATAGAGAATATTCTCTCAAATCCGATAGAAAATCCTACTGCACTTACCTGCTGTCCTAAGAACTTGCCAATAAGGTTATCATATCTTCCACCGCCTGCAATAGCGCCCTTAAAGTCAATGCTTTCAACTTCAAATACTGTTCCTGTGTAGTATCCCTGTCCTCTTACTAATGAAAGGTCAAATACAACATTGAACTCACCATTACAAAGCTCATTAACTGACTTCATAATATATTCAAGGCTTTCTGCTGGTGCTTTATCTACAAGAATATCTTTAACTGACTCTAAAGAAATCTCCTGTGGATTGCTTACATTTGCAAGAAATCCTGTAAACTTGGCTATAGCTGCTTCTGCGAATTCCTTCTCCTCAAGTTCATTCTTAACGCCTTCAAGACCAATCTTATCCATCTTATCAAATGTTATACATACACTGTCAAGCTGGCTTTCTTCAAATCCGCAGTCCATAAGAAATGCTCTTAAAAGTCGTCTGTCATTAACTTTAACCTTAAAGTTCTTCATTCCTATAGCTTTAAGTGCCTTAGTTGTTATAAGTATAAGCTCAACCTCTGAATCTCTTGAATCAGAACCTATAATATCTATATCACACTGTACGAATTCTCTTAATCTGCCCTTCTGTGGACGTTCTGCCCTGTACACTCTGTCCATCTGTATACACTTCATTGGAAGTGTAAGCTTATCCTTATTATTAGCAAAATATCTGCTTAAAGGAAGTGTAAGGTCATATCTTAAGCCCATATCCGCAAGAACATTTTCATTCTGTGAAGTAACTCCGCTTGCAAGTGCCTTGTCAAGCTTGTCGCCTCTCTTCATAATCTTAAATATAAGATTAAGGTTTTCTCCACCATCACTCTTATCAAGATTTTCAATATCTTCAATAACCGGAGTTGTTATATGTTCAAAACCATTCTCTACATATACTTTTAATATTTCATTCTGGAGATAATCTCTTATCTCTACTTCATTAGGAAGATAATCATTAGTACCTTTTACAGATGTAATCTTCATTCCATTGTCCTCCATTATTACAATTATTACACAATAACTCCCACCATTATATGTGGCGGGAGTTACTTAAACACATTCAATTAACAATTATGCTTCGTCTATAGCTTTACCTATATCGTGACGCATATATTTATTATCAAAATTAACCCATTCTGTCGCTTCATAAGCATTAGCACGGGCTTTCTTTAAATCCTCACCTAATGCTGTTACGCCAAGAACTCGTCCACCATTAGTAACAACCTTGCCTTCTTCGTTGAACTTAGTACCAGCGTGGAATAAGAAGTATGAGTCTTTACCCTTAAAATTCTCCATACCTGTTATCTCAAAGCCCTTCTTGTACTCAAGTGGGTAACCGTCTGATGCAAGAACTACACATACACACGCATTATCAGTAAACTTAAGATCTATCTTATCTAATGTTCCGTCTATGCACGCTTCAAATACATCAATTATATCATTCTCCATTCTTGGAAGAACAACCTGTGCTTCTGGATCACCAAATCTTGCATTATATTCAAGTACCTTAGGGCCTTCTGGCGTAAGCATAAGTCCAAAGAATATAACACCCTTAAATGGTCTTCCCTCTGCCTTCATAGCATCAACAGTTGCCTGATATATATGTGCCTTGCAGAAATCATCAACTTCCTTAGTGTAAAATGGTGATGGTGAGAAGTTACCCATACCACCTGTATTAAGTCCTTGATCTCCGTCCTTGGCTCTCTTATGATCCTGTGCAGACGACATAATCTTTATAGTATTACCGTCAACAAATGAAAGAACTGAAACTTCACGTCCTGTCATAAATTCTTCTACTACAATTGTATTACCTGCTGAACCGAACTTCTTGTCAAGCATAAGCTCGTCTACACCGTCAAGTGCCATCTGCCTGTCTTCACATATAAGAACTCCCTTTCCAAGTGCAAGGCCGTCAGCCTTAAGAACGATAGGATACTTAGCTGTTTCAAGATACTTCTTAGCTTCATCAGCAGATGTAAATGTCTCATATGCTGCTGTTGGTATATTGTATTTCTTCATAAGATCCTTAGAAAATGCCTTTGAACCCTCAAGTATAGCTGCATTCTTTCTAGGTCCGAATACTCTTAAACCTTCTGCCTCAAATATATCAACAATACCACCAACAAGTGGATCATCCATACCAATTACAGTAAGGTCGATTACATTTTCCTTAGCAAATGCAACAAGCTTATCAAATTCCATAGCTTTAATATCAACACATTCCGCAACCTCAGCAATACCTGCATTACCAGGTGCACAATATATCTTATCAACCTTAGGGCTCTGGCTTATCTTCCAGCATATGGCGTGCTCACGTCCACCGCTGCCTACAACTAAAACCTTCATCTGTTCTTCCTCCAATATAATCTAGTCTTTCTAGTTATCATGTTCATTAGCTATCTTGTTAATAGCGGCAGGCAGTAACTTCCATTCTGCCTGTTCCATAACTCTCTTTTGAAGAATTTCTGGCGTGTCACCATCTTTAACTTCAACAGCTTTCTGGAATATAATCTCTCCTGTATCCATTCCTTCATCTACATAATGCACCGTTGCACCTGTAACCTTAACACCTTTGGCAAGTGCAGCTTCGTGAACGTGAAGTCCGTAAAAGCCTACACCGCAAAAAGATGGGATTAGTGATGGGTGGATATTAATAATTCTATGGCTGTATTCGTGTACCATTTCTTCTGGAATTTTAACAAGGAAGCCCGCAAGCACAACAAGGTCTACATTAAGCGAATTAACCTTTTCAAGAAGTGCTTTATTAAATTCATCTCTTGTAGCATAATCCTTAGGTGATACACAATAAGCTGGTATTCCGTTCTCTTTAGCTCTTGTAAGAGCATAAGCATTAGCATTATTACTTATAACAGCAGCAATCTGTGTATTAGTAATTGTCTTGTCCTTTACACCATCAATTATAGCCTGAAGATTAGTTCCACCTCCAGATACCATAACAGCTATTCTTAGCATAAAGTTACTCCCTTCTCACCTGCTTCAATATTACCGATAACATAAGGTGTCTCACCAGCAGCTTTAATAGCTTCCATAGTTGTATCTACGTCCTCAGGGGCTACTGCAAGTACAAGACCAATACCCATATTAAATGTGTTATACATCATATCTTCTTCAATCTCGCCATCTGTCTGTAACATCTTAAAGATTGGAGGAACTTCATAGCTGTCTTTCTTTACAACAGCTCTTACACCATCTGGTAACATTCTTGGAATGTTCTCATAGAAACCGCCACCTGTGATATGGCTGCATCCCTTAACACGAACTCCTGCGTTCTTAATAGACTTCATAGTCTTAACATATATCTTAGTTGGAGCAAGTAAAGCCTCTCCAAGTGTCTTGCCAAGTGAATCATAATATGTATTAAGTGACTCTTCTGTTATTGTGAATACACTTCTTACAAGTGAAAATCCATTAGAATGAACACCACTTGAAGCAATACCGATAAGTGTATCGCCCGGCTTAATATTCTCACCTGTTATAAGGTCTTTTCTATCTACAACACCTACAGCAAATCCAGCAACATCATATTCATCTACTGGCATAAGTCCTGGGTGTTCTGCTGTTTCACCTCCGATAAGTGCACATTCTGACTGACGGCAGCCCTCTGCTACACCACCTACGATTGTTGCAATCTTTTCTGGATAGTTCTTTCCACATGCAATATAGTCAAGGAAGAAAAGAGGTTCTCCACCTGCACATACAACATCATTAACACACATTGCAACTGCATCAATACCGATTGTATCGTGCTTATCCATAATAAAAGCAAGCTTAACCTTTGTTCCGCAGCCATCTGTTCCTGAAAGAAGAACCGGGTCTTCCATCTGCTTAATCTTCTCAAGTGAAAATGCACCTGAAAATCCACCGATACCGCCTAACACTTCCGGTCTGAATGTAGACTTGACCGCATCTTTCATTAATTCAACTGACTTGTAACCTGCTTCGATATCAACACCAGCATTCTTGTAATCCATTGTAATCCTCCA
>ENA-UEQO01002207-UEQO01002207.1-human-gut-metagenome-genome-assembly--contig:-NODE-2207-length-17834-cov-9.029791_pt1 | contig 17834 bp, 11 predicted proteins | sample MGYA00242938_ERZ507940 | MGnify/ENA primary metagenome ERZ507940 (study PRJEB26167, sample SAMN06115517) | human gut metagenome | host: Homo sapiens | place: China:Chongqing | collected 2014-12-03... | reverse complement strand
CGTTAGAGGGCTTGCAGGGTCAAGGGACAGAGTCCCTTGCGGAGTTTGAGGCAGAGCCTCATTCGGCGTAAGCCGACAAGGTGCAGATTAAGTGAAAAAAGCAAAAGAAAGTATGTACTATTACAAATGTAATATCGGAGCACAAAATCTGCACCGCCCACCCTCGCCCTGAGCAAATGTAAATCCGCAAAGAGCGTAGCGATTTTGCGGTATAACAAACCATAGCAATCAAATGTAGGGGCTGGCGCCCTTGACAGCCCACCCCCCTTGACATTTCGCATTATTGTTTATCTCACAACCCTTGATAACCCCACAAACATCGGTAGGGGCGAACATCGTTCGCCCGTGCTCAGAACTTGCATAAATTCTGAATCATAGGGGACACCACCCGATTTGTGCTGATTTAACAAATAATTCATACACATTTCGTATAAAAATGCTATAATAAAAAGGTTAAAGTGTATATTCTAAGAAAAAGTAACTCTAAGGTGGGAATCGTAAAATGGAAGAAGTAAGAGAAAATAAAATGGGAACGCAGCCCATAGGCGATCTGCTGTTCAAAATGTCCCTGCCGATCATGATATCCATGCTCGTGCAGGCGCTCTATAATATTGTCGACAGCATATTTGTTGCCAAAATAAGCGAGGACGCACTCACTGCCGTGTCACTGGCTTTCCCTGTGCAAAATCTTATGATAGCCCTCGGTGCAGGCACTGGTGTCGGTATCAACGCACTGCTGTCAAAATCACTTGGTGAAAAGAATTTCAAGCAGGCTAACAGCGCCGCCAATAACGGCATTTTCCTCTGCCTTGTGAACTTCGCTATCTTCGTGGTTTTCGGTGCATTTTTCACTGAGATCTTCTATCGCTCACAAACCTCAAGCAAAATAATTATCGAATATGGCGACCAGTACCTCACTGTCATCAGCCTGCTAAGTATCGGTCTTTTCTGTCAGATGACCATGGAAAAACTCTTGCAGGCTACAGGTAAAACTATCTATTCAATGTATACTCAGGGAATAGGCGCAGTGATAAATATTATCCTCGACCCTTGCTTTATCTTTGGCGTGGGCTTTTTCCCTAAGTGGGGCGTAACAGGTGCGGCTGTGGCTACCTGTATCGGCCAGTTCACCGCCGCTGGTATCGGACTTTTCTTCAATATGAAATTCAACAAAGAGATAACCATAAACCTTGTGAAGTATAGACCGCAGGCAAAAATAATCAAGAAGATCTACGCTGTCGGTCTGCCGTCCATTATCATGCAGTCTATTTCTTCTATCATGACATACGGCATGAATAAAATACTTATCGGCTTCTCAAACACTGCCGCCGCAGTTTTCGGTGTGTATTTTAAGCTTCAGAGCTTTGTTTTCATGCCTGTTTTCGGACTTAATAACGGTCTTATCCCTATCGTTGCCTATAACTATGGTGCAAGAAAGAAAAAGCGTATCACAGGTGCAATAAAATACGCCATGATATATTCTGTGTCTATCATGATAGTCGGAACTATCATAATGCAGATTTTCCCTGCACAGCTTCTGAAACTCTTTGACGCAAGCGATAATATGCTAAGCATAGGCGTAACAGCCCTGCGTATAATCAGCACACACTTCTTCTTCGCAGGCTTTGATATAATCATAATCTCATCATTGCAGGCTCTCGGCAAGGGACTTTCCTCTATGCTCGTTTCATTTACAAGACAGCTTGTTGTGCTTCTTCCTGTGGCGTATCTTCTTTCCCTTACAGGCAAGCTTGACGCTATCTGGTGGGCGTTCCCGATAGCCGAAATATTCTCGATCCTGGCGTCGCTGTTTTTCCTTAGAAGAGCCTACAACGCTGAAATAAAACCAATGGCAGATTAAATAGGAGGTATTTTTATGCGGCTTATTTTTATCAGACACGGCGACCCCGATTACGTTCATGATACCCTTACAGAAAAGGGCAAGCGTGAAGCAGAGCTTCTTGCACAGCGTGTAAAGAATTGGGACGTTTCAAAGTTCTATGTTTCTCCCCTTGGCAGAGCGCAGCTCACAGCGGAATATTCCCTGAAGCTTCGTGGGGATACAGCGGAAACTCTCCCATGGCTGAGAGAATTTAACGGCATAATACCCACCTCTGACGGAGGACATCGTATCCCATGGGATATGTACCCCACCGAGTGGGCGGATAAAGAGATATACTATGACCGCAATAATTGGTTCAAGTCCGATTATATGCAAACAGGCAATGTTGAAGAACAGCTTAAATGGGTGCATGAGGGTATTGATAAGCTTCTTGCCGACCATGGTTATATCCACGAGAACGGTATGTTCCGCATTGAAAAGCACAGCGATGAAACCCTTGTGTTCTTCTGTCACTTTGCCGTATCAATGGTGATGATAGGACATATCCTTGGCATTTCCACCATGAATATGTGGCACGGCTTCAATATGCAGCCTACCTCTGTGACGGTTCTCGGCTGTGAGGAGCGTGAGGGCGACTATGGCTTTTTCAGATGCCACGTCATGGGCTGTACAAAGCACCTTGCAGGCGGCAATGAACCTATCTCCAACGCAGGCTACTTCACCGACGTTTTTCAGGATTAAATAAACCCGTAAGGGTGACTTTTTCGCTCGCATATTATTGCATACAAAAATATCCTCTAACCGCTCTGTTATTTCAGGGCGGTTATTTTATTGTGCGAAACCTTAGTTTAATATAATAAAACAGTCAAAGAAAACGTTTTATTCTAAATATGACTATCATTAGATAACAACATATTCATAATTTGTGAAAAAGCACAACAAAAGCTTCGCGTTTTCGTTGATTTTTTAGCTTGCTTTATGTAAACTAAATGCTTTTACCCCCTTGACTTTACTTTCAAAAGGGCTTATAATATCCCATAGTTTAAAAAGAGTATGGGTTTCATATTTTTATATATGTGCCTATGAGAGCATGAAGTTTAGAAGAATAAAAGGAGAGTGAAAGAATATGTTCCAGCTTCAATGGATATGGCACAATCTGAAAGGCTACCGAAAATTTTATGTAACAGCCCTTGTGCTGTCTATCGTATGCAACGCCTTGTATCTTACCACACCTTATTTCAGCAAAGAGCTTGTGGATAAGTTTCTTTCAAGCAAGGACGCACTTTTCAACCTTGAGCATGAAAGAAAGCTGTTCTGGCTGCTGCTTGCAGGCATGGTGGGCTTTACCCTGCTTAGAACTATCTGTCAGTACACCTGCAACATGACCTATGAATTATCATCTCAGGGCATGATATACAGAATAAGAACGCATCTTTTCAGACGTATCGAAAATCAGGATATGGAGTTTTATGACCGCAACCGCACAGGCGACCTTATGACAAGACTCACAGGCGACCTTGATATGGTGCGTCATGCAGTGGCATTCGTTTTTAAAGGTATGCTTGAATCATGTTCGCTGTTTATAGCCTCATCAGTTTATTTCTTTATGGTAAGCTGGAAAATGGCACTTCTTCTGCTGGCTGTTACACCGTTTATATTTGGTGTGGTGGTGCTTCTTGATAAAAAGGCAAAGCCGGTCTACGTTGACCTTCGTGAGAAGCTGTCTAAAATGAATACAGACGCTCAGGAGAACATCTCAGGCAACAGAGTTGTAAAAGCCTTCGCCCGTGAGGACTATGAAATAGAAAAGTTCCAAAAAGCCAATAAAGAATATTCTGATGCCAACAAAAAAGCGTCACTGCTGTGGCTTAAATTCTTCCCTTATATGGAAGCTTTCGCAAATGCCTTGTCAGTTATAATGCTCCTTGGCGGTGGATTTTTCCTTATAAAAGGGGAAATAACAATGGGCGAGTATGTTGCTATCTCAGGACTTATCTGGGGCATCGCAAACCCTGTTAGAAACCTTGGTATCTATGTGAACGATATGCAAAGGTTCATGGCTTCCGCAATGAAGGTCATCGAGATATACTATGCAAGACCTATCATCACCGACCGTGAAGACGCAGTTGACCAGACAGAAAGGCTTCACGGAGATGTCGAGTTCAAGGACGTTACCTTTAAGTTTGGCAAGCATATAGTCCTTGACGACGTGAATTTCAAAATAAAAGCAGGTCAGACAGTTGCCATAATGGGCGAAACAGGTTCAGGCAAGACTTCGCTTATAAATCTCATTCCAAGATTTTATGATACCAACTCAGGAGAAGTCCTTGTGGACGGTGTGAATGTAAGAAAGCGTAAGCTCTCACAGCTCCGCTCGCAAATAGGTATGGCAACGCAGGACGTTCTGCTTTTCTCAGATACCATAGACGGCAATATCGCATACGGCGACTCTGATATGTCCGAAGAGGACGTTAAGCACTATGCAAAGCTTGCGGCGGCAAACGAATTCGTTGAGAAAATGCCTGACGGCTATGAAACTATCGTGGGCGAGCGTGGCGTAGGTCTTTCAGGCGGACAAAAGCAAAGACTTTCCCTTGCAAGAGCCTTAGCCATAAAGCCTGCCATTCTTATCCTTGACGATACCACCTCCGCCGTGGATATGGAAACAGAAAAGTATATTCAGGACAGCCTTAGAAATCTCGACTTTCCATGTACAAAGATAATAATAGCCCAGCGTATCTCCTCCACCAAAGACGCCGATATGATAATAATCCTCGATGACGGCAAGATAACCGAAATGGGTACTCATGATGAGCTTATCGCCAAAAAGGGATACTATTACGAGGTGTTCAAGCTGCAGAACGGTGGCTTCGGAAAGGAGGCGGTCTGAATGGCAAGAAACCGTTATGACGTTGACGAAGTCCTTGAGACCCCATTCGACTTCGCCCACCTGAAACGCTCCTTTGTGTATATCAAAAAATATAAGGGCAAAATGATAACCGCCCTTGTGCTCAGCGTGTTCGCCGCAATATCAGGACTTCTCGGACCGCTCATCACACAGTACGCTCTTGATAATACCATACCGCAGAAAAATATGGGACAGCTCGTCCTGCTCACCCTCGCATTTGTCGGCACCATAGCCGTGTCCATAACATTCTCCACTATCCGTTCAAGGATAATGACAGTTGTTGGTCAGGATATAATCTTCGATATCCGTACTGACCTTTTTAAGCATTTGCAGGAACTTCCATTTGAGTATTATGATAACCGCCCACACGGCAAAATTCTTATAAGAGTTGTAAACTATGTAAACTCCGTGTCGGATATGCTCTCAAACGGTATCATAAATGTTATACTCGAGTGTCTTAATATGCTTTTCATCATGATATTCATGTTCTTTGTGAATGTGAAGCTGTCATTGGTGGTGCTTTCGGGTCTGCCGATATTTGCATTCATAATGATGATGATAAAGAAAAGACAGCGTAAAGCATGGCAGGACGTTTCAAACAAATCCTCAAACCTTAACGCCTATTTGCAGGAAAACATCACAGGTGCAAGAGTGACCCAGATATTCACCCGTGAGGAAGAAAACGCCCAGATATTCGACAGACTTTCCGAGAAATATCGTAAAAGCTGGATAAACGCCGTGAAATATTCTCACCTTGTTTGGCCTGCTACCGACAACGTTTCTACTCTTGTGAGAGCCGCAATATTCGTGGTGGGTCTGCTGGTTCTGACCCCTGCGGCAGTGAGCCTTGGAACTATCGTTGCCATGACAAGCTATGCTTCAAGCTTCTGGCAGCCTATCATGAACCTGTCAAACATCTTCAATAACTTCATCAACAATATCGCCTACCTTGAGCGTATCTTTGAGACCCTTGACGAGCCTGCCACTATCGCAGACAAGCCGAACGCTCAGGATATCGGTGATATCACAGGCGAGGTAAAATTTGATGACGTTACATTCAGCTATGAGCAGGGCAAAACAGTTTTGGAGCATATCTCCTTTGACGTTAAGCCGGGCGAAAGCGTTGCCCTCGTCGGACCAACAGGCGCAGGAAAATCTACAGTAGTTTCTCTCCTGTCAAGATTTTATGACCTGGACAGCGGTAAAATAACCATAGACGGCAAGGATATAAGTCAGGCGACCTTGCATTCCCTCCGCTCACAAATGGGCATAATGCTTCAGGATAGCTTTATTTTCAGCGGCACTATTTATGATAATATCCGCTACGGCAGACTTGACGCAACGGAAGAAGAAATAAGAGAAGCCGCAAAGATAGTCTGCGCAGACGAGTTCATAAGCGAAATGAAAGACGGCTATATGACCGAAGTCAACGAACGTGGCTCAAAGCTTTCAGGCGGACAGAAACAGCTTATCTCCTTTGCAAGAACGCTCCTCTCTGACCCGAAAATACTTGTCCTTGACGAAGCAACTTCATCAATAGACGCACGAACAGAAAAGCTCCTTCAGCAGGGACTTCAAAGACTTCTTGTTGGCAGAACTTCATTTATTATCGCACATAGACTTTCCACTATCAAAAACTGCGATAAGATAATGTATATCGACAACAAGGGCATTGCCGAGTGCGGCACTCATGACCAGCTTATCGCAAAGAAAGGCGAATATTACAAGCTTTATACCGCACAGCATATGGACGAATAAAATAGCATAAAAACACGGGCGAACACTGCACCACTGCAATGTTCGCCCTTTTGTTATATTTCTTTGTAATTGCGTTTGTTTTCCTTATTTTATCACAATCTTATCCAACGTTTCCCCTACCTTGTCGTGGATAATAAGGTCGCAGGAGCCGTCCATGGAAGTCTTGTCCCGATTTATCAGCACAAGATTATCCCCCTGAAAATATCTCACCATTCCTGCCGCAGGATAAACTGTCAGAGAAGTGCCTGCAATAATAAGCGTGTCGCACTGAGATATCTCTCTCACCGCCTCCGTCACAGTTTTATCATCAAGCCCCTCCTCATAAAGCACAACATCAGGCTTTATTACTCCGCCGCAGGTGCATTTCGGAACGCCTGTGCTGTTTAAAATATCCTCCGCAGTGTAGAATTTTCCGCAGTCCATGCAGTAGTTGCGGTGTACGCTTCCGTGAAGCTCCAGCACCTTTTTGCTTCCTGCCGCCGTGTGAAGCCCGTCAATGTTCTGCGTGATAACTGAAGAAAGTATGCCTGCCCTCTCCATTTCCGCCAGCTTGTAATGCGCCTTGTTAGGCTTCGCCGTCAGACAAAGCATTTTGTCACGGTAAAAATCATAAAACGCCTTTGTGTGCCGCATGAAAAACGTGTGGCTGAGTATCTGCTCAGGGGGATAATCATATTTCTGATTGTAAAGTCCGTCCACCGACCGAAAATCAGGTATGCCGCTCTCTGTTGATACCCCTGCTCCTCCGAAAAATACTATCCTGTGTGACTTGTCTATTATCTGCTGCAGCTCCATTTCTATCACTCCTATGAAAAATGCGGTCTATACCGAAGCACAGACCGCATTGATTATTCACGATATTAGTCGATTTTAACGATCCAGCCAAACTCGTCTGGTATCTTGCCCCACTGAATGCCTGTCATTGTATCATAAAGCATCTGTGAAACAGGGCCGATCTTGTTGTTGTTTATCTCCATTACCTTGTCGCCCCACTTAAGATGACCAACAGGTGAGATAACAGCAGCAGTACCTGTGCCGAATACCTCGTCAAGCTTGCCGTTGTCGTAAGCCTCAGCGATCTCCTCGATAGAGATCTTTCTCTCGCTTACCTTGTAGCCCTTCTTCTTGCATATCTCGATAGCAGACTTTCTTGTGATACCAGGGAGAACAGAGCCAAGAAGCTGTGGTGTAACAACTTCGCCGTCAATAACGAAGAAGATGTTCATTGAGCCAACTTCCTCAACATACTTTCTCTCAACACCATCAAGCCAAAGTACCTGCTCGTAATCCTGCTCGTGAGCTTCTTCCTGACCCGCAAGTGAGATAGCGTAGTTAGCGGCTGTCTTAGCAAAGCCTGTACCGCCTCTTACGGCTCTTACATACTTGTTCTCAACATAGATCTTAACAGGGTTAAGACCGGTTGAATAGTAAGCACCTGAAGGTGAAAGAATAATGATGAACAGATAGTGGTCAGCAGGCTTAACACCTACATATGGGTCAACTGCGATGATAAATGGTCTGATGTAAAGGGAAGCGCCCTCTGTGTGAGGTACCCAGTCCTGCTCCATTTTTACAAGAGTTTTCAAAGCGTAGAGCATATCCTCTTCGTTTATCTTAGGGATGACCATTCTCTCAGCAGAGTTGTTCATTCTCTTGAAGTTCTCCTGAGGTCTGAAAAGCTGAACAGAGCCGTCAGCAGTACGATAAGCCTTAAGACCTTCAAATATCTCCTGACCGTAGTGCAGGCACATAGCAGCAGGGGAGAGTGAAAGGTCGCCGTAAGGCACGATCCTAGCGTCATGCCAGCCCTGACCTGCGTCATAATTCATAACAAACATATGGTCAGTAAAAATGTGACCGAAACCAAGCTTTGTCTCGTCAGCTGGTTTTTCCTTTGGAGTAGTGGTACGTTCGATCTTGATATCTAACATACAGATCCTTCTTTCTTAAATTAATGATCGGCTCGCCAAGCGAACCTCTACCACATATATTATAATACTTATTGTGATCTTTTTCAAGAGGTTTTGCAAAAAAAATTCCTTGCTACAGGAAAAATATGCAGGATAACATTTTGAAAACTGCATTTTTATACAACTGTATGAAAACTGTTGAGAAATCGTCATAAAATTGTCTTTATATTGTAGGAAATACTCCTTGAAAAAAAGGTGATAGTGTTGTATAATAGGGTAAAATAAATGTGAAACGAGTATATTATAATAAGGACATATAAGGAAAGGTAATGTTATGAACGATAGAGAAAGAAAGGATAATGAGCTTGGTATAGATCTTGATATGAAAGGTCTTACCCTCGACAGCGATGAAGCCGCAAAGCCGCAGGTGCAGAACCGCCCTATGAGCCATGAGGATATGGCAAGAATGATCGCTAAAAATATGGCAATGCAGGACGGCGGCTTTGACGAGCCTATCACTCCCGTAAGAGGAGTTTCAGACTTTGGCGAGGAAACTATCAAGCCTAAAAAGCCAAAAACGACTGAAACACGCAGTAAAAATGCAAAGCCTGCATCAAAGCAGACTTCAAAGAGCGGTTCAAAGAATGGGAAAAAGAAGAAAAAGAAGTCCTCGTCAGGAAAGACTGCCGCAATAGCAATATGCTCAGTTGTTGGTGTTATGATAGTCGCCGCAGGTGGCTTCTATCTGTGGGGCATGAATTCGTATAAGGATAGATTTCTTGGAAATACATATATAAACGGCATCGAGGTCAGCGGAAAGACCAAGGCGGAAGCCTATAAGCTCGTAAGCGAGCAGGCTGTTATCCCAAAAGCCATCACCGTTACAAAGAAAGACGGCACAACATTTTCCATAAAGCTGTCTGAAATAGGTTATAACGATAATACTCAAAACCTTATCACACAGTATTATACTCAGCAAAACCACTATTCATGGTTCTCTTCTGCCATGAAGCGTACGGATTTCACTTTTGAATCTAAGTTCAAGTACGATAAGGCTAAGCTTGAAAAGGTGCTGAAAAGAAAGGTGCTTGACTCTCAAAGCACAAAAGATCCTGAAGACGCCTATATCAAAAAAGGCGACGACAACAGCTATGTTGTGGTAAAAGAAACCACGGGCGACGCTGTGGAGGAGGATAAGATAGACGAGCTTTATTCCTATGTGGAAAATCAGCTTGACGACGGTAGCTTTGACGTTGATATCTCAAGGGCAGATTGCTATAAAAAGCCTGCCATAACAGCGGATATGCTTGAAGAGTCCTGCAAGAAGCTCAATAACCTTAACGATATCGAAATAACATTCGATTTTATCTACACCACCGAAACTCTCACAGGTGATACTATCATGGATTGGATAACCTTTGACGAGGATAACGCCGAAGCCGGCTATACAGTTGATGAAGATAAGGCAATGGCATATGTTGAAGACCTTGCAGATAAGTATGATACCTTTGGCAAGGACAGAGAGTTCAAGACCACAAAGCGTGGAACTATCACTATCTCCGAGGGCCAGGGCTGTTACGGCTGGTGGATAGACCAGCAAAAGACCTGCGACCTTATCGTGGACCTTGTTGAAAAGGGCGAGTCTGCCGAAACTGAGCCTGTCTACTATGTAAACCCTGACTCAGCCTATGAGTATACCTGCAATAAGGATTGGCGTACAGCCGATAAGGATTACGGCAACACTTATATTGAGGTAGACCTTACTGCGCAGCATTTGTGGTATTATAAAGACGGCAAGCTCACAATGGAGTCTGATATAGTTTCAGGCTATCCAAGCAAGTCAAGAAATACCCCTGGCGGTGTTTATAAGCTTTGGTATAAGGAAAAGGGCAAGACTCTGAGAGGCTCAGCAGACGGACAGTCTTATGCTTCCTATGTTGACTATTGGAACAACGTTTCCACTATCGGCATAGGACTTCACGACGCATCATGGCAGAACGGCAACTTTGGCGGTGAGCGTTATAAGTCAAGCACATGGGGCTCACACGGCTGTATAAATATGCCTTTAGATAAAGCAAAATACGTTTATGAAAAAATAGATATGGGAACTCCTGTATTTATGTATTGGTAAGAGATAACAGCAAGGCAATACGGACAACTCGTATTGCCTTTGCTTTTAGTTTCAGTTAGGAGAATTTATGTATATTACAGATGAAGACAACCCACGACTGCCATTCCTGCGTGATAAAACTTCAAAGCTCACCACCTCACCGGGCTGTTATATAATGAAAGACAAAATGAAAAAGATAATCTATATCGGCAAAGCGAAAAATCTCCGCAACCGTGTGACATCTTATTTCAGAAAGTGTCAGGATCATCTGCCAAAGGTGTGGAAAATGGTGTCCCACGTCTATGACTATGACTTTATCGTCACTGACTCTGAGTTTGAAGCCCTGGTGCTGGAGTGTTCTCTTATAAAGCAGTATACCCCAAAGTATAATATCCTGCTGAAAGACGATAAGGGCTATAGCTATATCAGGGTCACAAATGAGGACTATCCACGCCTGCAAGCCGTTCTGCAAAAATACGATGACGGAGCAGAGTATATAGGACCTTATACAAGTTCATTCGCAGTCAAGCAGGCTGTTATCGAAGCCAATAAAGTCTTTATGCTCCCTACCTGCACCCGAAAATTTCCGCAGGATTTCAGAAAACAGCGTCCCTGCCTTAATATGCACATAAAGCAGTGTATGGGCGTTTGCACAGGAAAGTTCTCCAAAGAGGAGTATAATTCTATCGTCCGTCAGGCGGTGGATTATATCCGAAACGGCTCGTCAGACTCAGTCGAAAGACTCACCGATGAAATGAACAAAGCCGCTGAGGAGCTTGACTTTGAGCTTGCCGCAAAGCTTCGTGACCGTATCCAAGCCATACAAAAAGCCGCTGAAAGTCAGAAGATAATTAATGACGATATTCGTGACACTGATATAATCGCCATTGCTCAAAATGGCGAAATGGCTTGTGCCAGCGTTATAATGTATCGTGGGGGCAGACTTTTTGATAAGGCTTCCTATTTCCTTGGAGAAAAAGACGACAGCGTAAAAATGCGTGAAGATTTTCTCATGCAGTATTATTCCTCCAAAGACAGCATACCGAAAGATATCCTTCTTGACGAGGATATCACAAACGGCGAGATAATAGAGAAATTTCTCCGCCAGAAGTATGACCATGCCGTGAATATCTCCACTCCGAAAAGAGGACAGTTTCTCCACCTTACCACCCTTGCCAAAAGCAATGCCACAGAGTATCTCTCCATAAAAGTCGGCAGAACGAGCCATGAAATAACCGCCCTTGAGGAGCTTGCCAAAGCGCTGGGACTTCCCAAGACCCCGAAATATATCGAGTGCTACGATATCTCAAATCTCGCCTCCACCAACATGGTGGCAGGCATGGTGGTCTTTGAAAACGGCAGACCATGCAAGAAGTATTATAAAAAGTTTTCTATCAAAACAGTTGCAGAGCAAAATGACTATGCCTGTATGCAGGAGGTCATAGAACGTCGCTTTAGAAACTACTTTGAGAAAACAGACGAGGGCTTTTCCATTATGCCCGACCTTATCCTCCTTGACGGCGGAAACGGTCATGTCAATGCCGTTGAGCCTGTCTTAGAGCGAATGGGTGTGACCTGCCCATTGTTCGGACTTGTGAAAGACTCCAAGCACCGCACACGAGCCGTTGCCACAGGGGGCGGAGAAATAAGCCTTGCAAAGTGCAGAGCGGCGTTCAATCTTGTTACCGCCATTCAGGACGAGGTGCACAGAGTAGCCATAACCTATCAGGCGCAGAAGCATAAAAAGAATGCCCACCGACTTGAAATAACCAAGGTCAAAGGCATAGGCGATAAAAAAGCCGCAAAGCTAATAACCGAGTATAAGACCAAAGAGGCTCTCAAAAAAGCCACAGCAGAGGAGCTTGCAAAGACCGCAGGTGTAAATATAGACACCGCAAGAGAGCTTAAAGAAATAATAGACGAAATGTAGTGATAGAATTGATAGAAAATACCAAAGACATAGACGAGCTTGAATTTATAAACAGCTTTTCCCATTCAGGCAAGCCCGTGAAAGACCTGTCCAGAATAAAAGCCTTGCTTTCCGACCTTGGCGATCCGCAGGACAGCCTTAAATTCGTTCATATCGCTGGCACCAACGGCAAAGGCTCAATGGCACAGATGTTCAGCGAGGTCTTTCAGTGCGCAGGACTGAAAACAGGTCTTTTCACCTCGCCTTATATAATAAGCTATGCCGACAGGATAAAAATAAACGGCATTGATATCCCAAAGCCTGCCCTTGCGAAAATGGCAAAGCGTGTGAAAGCCGTCACCGATATGCACTGCGACCGTGAGAATTTCTCTCAGTTCGAAATAACCACCGCCATAGCTTTCCTCTATTTTGCCGAGGAAAACTGCGACATAGTCGTCCTCGAAACAGGTCTTGGCGGACTTCTCGACAGCACCAACGTTATAAAAACCCCTGTCCTCACAGTTATAGGCTCAGTGGATTTTGACCACACCGCCATTCTGGGTGACACCTTGGAGAAGATAGCCTATCAGAAAGCAGGCATTATAAAGCCCCATTGTCCATGTGTGCTAAGCGCAGGCAACGATATGAAAGTTATCCGCACCGTCAGAGAGCAGGCAGTAAAAAATCTTTCTCAGCTCGTTATCCCTGACATCAATCAGCTCAAACTAATAAGCTGTGACGTTTTCGGCTCAAAGTTTGAGTTCAAAGGACAGCCCTATGAAGTCACAATGGGCGGCGCACATCAGGTGCTGAACGCCATGAGCGTCATAAGCGGCATACGCCTTATCAACGATACCCTGAAAATTCCCCAGGATAAAATTTTTGAGGGCATCAAAAAAGCTCAGCTCCAAGGCAGAGTGCAGATACTCAGCCGTGAGCCGCTTTTGGTACTGGACGGCGCACACAATCCCGACGGTCTGTCAGCCTTGGCAGGCGTATTGGAGCATTGTGAAAAACACCCATGTTACGCCGTTATGGGAATGTGCAGGGATAAAAACATCACCGAGGCGGTAAAGAAACTCATACCGTATGTAGACAAATTCTACACAGTTGACGGTTTCAGCGACAGAGCCGAAACTGCCTCTGACCTTGCCGACATCATAACCAACGCAGGCGGCAGGGCAGAGCAAAGTCCAAAGCCTGCCCTTGAAATGGCACGTCAGCTAATAAACGAGAATCCTCACGGAGTGAATCTTATATGCGGTTCGCTTTTCCTATGTGCCCAGGTGCTTAATGAAATGAAAGATATATAACAAAAAGGGCGACCCATCCAAGGTCGCCCGATTTTTTTTACCTCACAAACTTGCGATATCCGCACAAATCGTGTATGGGCGAACACTGTTCACCAACTGTAAAACTCTCCCACCGCACCTGTAGGGGAGCGGCTCAATTTCTGCTTTGCAGAAATGCGACGTCCCGTTCGGAGGTGTAAATCTGTGTTTGTTATATCTTTGATGCCAAATTATTTTCGGAATAGTTTGTTGTGCCGCAAAATCGCTGTCGCTCTTTGCGGAATTCACTTTGTTTAATGGGATAGAAAAAAAGCGGTGCAGAGATTTTTTCTCCGACACCGCTTTGTTGTTTCTTTTACTTTGTTATGCTTTTAAGTCTTTTTCTGCACCGCTTGTAGGCTTACGCCTATTGAGGCTCTGCCTCAAGCTCCGCAGGGGCTTTGCCCCTTGACCCCACAAGCCCTCTGGCGCCGGGCTTGACCGTGCGCTTTATCTCTCGCTTCGCTCGGTTTCTTCTATTCTTTTTCTGATTTATTTTTCAATAGCCGCTTGGACCGCTTTCTTCCAACCACCTATCAGATCACTGCGTTTACTCTCGCTCATAGACGGAATAAACTCCCTGAACTTATCCGAAACGCCAACAAGCTCTTCCATACTGCTCCAAAGCCCACAGCCAAGCCCTGCAAGATATGCCGCACCTGTTGCGGTGGATTCCACGTTATAAGGCCTTATGACCGAATGACCCAATATATCAGCCTGAAATTCCATAAGAAAATCGTTGCTCGACGCACCGCCGTCAGCCTTTATGCTTCCGATAGCCCCAGCGTCCTCCTCCATCGCCCTGAGAACGTCATAGGTCTGATAGCACATAGCTTCCAATGTTGCCCTGACTATGTGGCATCTGTTTGTTCCTCTTGTAAGCCCTGTTATCATGCCCCTGGCTTCAGGCTTCCAGTATGGTGCGCCAAGTCCCACGAATGCAGGCACAAAGTAAACTCCCCCTGCGTCCTCAACGCTTCTTGCAAGCTCCTCGGTTTCTGACGCTGTGCGTATTATGCAAAGCTCGTCACGAAGCCATTTTACAGCCGCACCCGATACGAATACCGACCCCTCCAGAGCATAATTCACCTTTCCTCCTATGCCCCAGGCAATAGTCGTGAGCAATCCATGACGGCTTTCCACAGGCTTTTCACCCGTGTTCATAAGCAGAAAACCGCCTGTGCCGTAGGTGTTTTTCACATCGCCCTCACGGAAACAGCATTGCCCAAAAAGTGCCGCCTGCTGATCTCCTGCACAGCCTGCGATCTTTATCCTGCTTCCGAAAATGTTCTCCTCAGTTTTGCCCAAGTCACCCGAACATTCTTTGACCTCAGGGAGCATACAGCTGGGTATGCCCAAAAGCCCCAATATCTCCCTGTCCCATTCAAGGGTGTGAATGTTGAAAAGCATAGTCCTGGAAGCATTGGAGTAGTCCGTAACGTGTACCCTTCCCCCTGTCAGATTCCATATGAGCCAGCAATCCACAGTGCCGAAAAGTATCTCCCCCTTTTCCGCACGCTCCCTCACGCCCTCAACATTTTCAAGTATCCACTTTATCTTTGTGGCGGAGAAATAAGGGTCGATAAGAAGTCCCGTCTTGTCCTTGAAAAACTTTTGCAAGCCCTGACTTTCCATTCGTGAGCAGTCATAAGACGTTCTCCTGCATTGCCAAACGATAGCGTTGTAAACAGGCTTGCCGGTGTTCTTGTCCCAAAGTATCGTCGTTTCACGCTGGTTGGCGATGCCGATAGCCGCAACGTCCTCCGCTGTTATCCCTGCCTTTGCAATGACCTCTCGAGCAGAACTGAGCTGACTTTCCAGTATGTCCATAGGGTCATGCTCCACCCAGCCGTTGCCGGGGAATATCTGCGGATATTCTTTCTGTACGCTCGCAACCTTTTCACCCTTTGCGTTAAAAAGCACCGCTCTGGAGGAAGTCGTTCCCTGATCTAAAGAGAGTATGTATTCTTTCATAAAATTTCTCCTTATTGCAAAAAAGGGGCGGAAATCCCACCCCTTATAAATCTGTTATCTAAATTTCTAACACTGTTTATTTCCGTACAAAAATGCGCATTGCACTATCATGTAGGGGACGGCGCCCTCGACGTCCCGTCTTGTCGCCTGTACAATCTGCATTATTCGCACAATTTGGTGCGTTTCACAAACCCTGTAGGGAAACGGTGCAATTTCTGCTTTACAGAAATGCGACGTCCCCCTTGCTCGACGTTTTGTTTACTTATTTTTTTCGTTACACCACGTTGCGGATATTCTGCCACACTTTATATCGTCATCAGATAAGCCCCGTGTAAAGCAGTATAAGATAAATGATCAACAAAAGCGACAGAACGCCAAGAAGCTTCCAAACACCCTTTATGGCAGACTTTTCCTGCTTTTTAGCTTTAACAAATTCCTCGATAGCGTCCGGAGTGTATTCTTTGTGCATCTGGCTTCCTACTGTTGGATTGAGCATATCATTTATGTTGATGTTGCGGTATTTTTCCTCACGAAGCTTCTTAGGATCGGTCTCCTTGGTGCTGATGTTATCATATGAAGAATTGAGCAGGCTCTTGTCCATTTTCTTCATGTTGATAGCGTCCATAGAAAGCTCTGCTTCCTCAGGTCTGCCAAGGCTGTCACCATTGTCGTAAATATGCTTTGTGTCAACGCTCTTCATAAGCTGATTGTTTGAGCGGTTCGCCCTCAGCATCTTGATAAGAGTGTCAGTGTAGAGGTTTTCCTCTTCCTCAGCCTCGTCAGTAAGGATTATGTCCGAGGTGTCGTTTATCGCCTCGTCAACTGTATCGATAAGGGAAGTAAGTCCCTTGTTCGCCTTCTTGTATGGTTTTTTAGCCGCAGGCTTCGGAGCTTCCGCCGCAGGCTGTGGAGCAGGCTGGCTGTACACAGGTGCTGAAACTGTCTGCTGAGCAGGCTGTGCTGTCTGAACAGGCGTTGGAGCAGGTGCAGGCTGTGAAACCGGCGGAACAGAAGCAGAAACAGGCTGGCTTGCAGGTGCAGAGCCTGAAATGCCCTCGTGTCCCGGAATAAAGATCTTTCTCTTTCTTATAGGTGCGTTTATCTCGCCGGGAATACCGCTCTGAACCGTCGGCTTTGTGTTGAATACAGGAGCAGACTGTACGTCCTCTGCAGGCGTCGGTGCAGGAGCAGGAGCAGGCTGTGGCTCTGGTATAGGCTCTGGCTCTGGTGCAGGTTCAGGCTGAACGGGAGCCGGAGGCGGAACTACCTTAAGCTCAGGGTTTTCCTCAGGCTCGTCAGGTATAGGCTCGCTGTCAGGACCGTCCTCGCCAACGATAGCGTCAGCAGAAATGGAGCTTGCAGCCGCAGAGAAATCGTTGCTCTCGATAGCAGAATCCTCATCGCCCTCAAAGTTTACCATTTTGCCTGTTGTAACATCATAGTATTCCTCGCCGTCCTTGACAGCGATCTTGAGCTTCGGCGCAGGTTCGCCCCTCTTAGGCAGGTTAGCCTGTGGAATGTCAATGTCAGGGAATACCTCGTCAACGTCCACCTTTGCGATCTTAAGTATCTCCATTGCGGTTCTGCACTTCATAGAGCCTCTTACCATTTCCTTGATAGGAAGCAGAATTATATCGCAGAATGTGGCATAGAAAGACCTCAGCGCAGACATTGAGCCGTCAAGCATATCCTGAGGAAAACGATGGTCAAAATACTTATCCCATTGCTCAGGGCTTGACATGATCATCTTGTCTATGTACTGACAAAGCGGTATCCAAAGCTCAGGCTCTTCAAAATCTCTGTCATTGGTGATGAGCCACATATAACATCTGAGGAAACAGTCATAGCATGAAATATCTCTGAGGTTGAGCATAACGTCATCAATGTTCAGGGAAGCCGAAAATATAGGATCAGAGAATGCGAAGCATCTGTATCCGTTGCTGGCGATCTTTGCATAAGCCGTCTTTAGATCCTTTTCGGAACGGGAGAAAGGCGGCAGAAAATCAAAATCATAAGGCGCTCGACGTCATGGACGAGCAATTCACCACCTTCGGCACAGCGAGCGTGATGGTCGCCAACCTCCCGCTCGCC
>ENA-UEQO01002203-UEQO01002203.1-human-gut-metagenome-genome-assembly--contig:-NODE-2203-length-17850-cov-7.071569_pt1 | contig 17850 bp, 15 predicted proteins | sample MGYA00242938_ERZ507940 | MGnify/ENA primary metagenome ERZ507940 (study PRJEB26167, sample SAMN06115517) | human gut metagenome | host: Homo sapiens | place: China:Chongqing | collected 2014-12-03... | reverse complement strand
GGTTTCCCGTGGACAAGACACGCTGCGATCTTGCGCCGTGCGCTTTCGTAAATCTCCTGCACGGTAGAGCGGGAAATGTCCATTTGTGCGGCACACTGCTCGTGGGTTTGCTGCTCCAAGTCAACCAGCCGAATGACCTCGTATTCGTCCAGCGTCAGCAGGATCGGCTCGGTATTCTCGCACCCGTTGGGGCAGAAGGTATCAACTTGTGGTGCGCCACAAATCCGACGGCACCGTGGCGGTCTTGGCATGGACACGCCCCCTTTGTTTTCGGTATATACCGATTATAGCACTTTGGAAAGGAAAAAGCAATATTCTTTTCAAAAGCCGCTGCAATTCCTGCCCTCATATAGATGCTGGCTGATATTCGGAGTCGAATGCTACATATGAGCTATGTGGATTTTCTCGTTTGTAAACGGTGTTTTAGGTGCTGGCTGTGTGATTTCCTGTTCAGTCGGCAAAACGGCGCAGAACGCAAACAAAGGCCGATTTTCACCTTTTTTCCGCCGCCGTTTAGCAGTCACTCTGCAAGGCATCGTTTGCTGTTGTTGGGCTATCCGCTATCGGGAAAATCCATGCACTAAGCAATTACAAAAGAAAGAACTGCTGGATCTACAAATTATCCATCTATTTTAGCAATGCGCGTTTTCATATGCTTTTCGGATTCCGTCCGGCAAGTGGTCGGGAATCAGTGTCTTTAGTCTGTCCTCACTGCCGTCTTTGATTGCCTGCTCATAGTACCAGCATTTGAATTTCGGCATATGAGGTGACTGCGGCGGAGCGGCTCGCTGACATCCTTAAAGCCCCGGCTTTGCCGGTCATGGAGATCCCGAGGGAGCTCCGCGCCGGTGACATTCTCCTCAGCGAACAGCAGCGCGAGGCGATCGAGCTGGCGCTGAACAGCAGCCTCTCCATTATTCTCGGCGGCGCGGGCTGCGGCAAGACCACGCTCATTGAAGCCATCGTGCATTGCTTCAGAGAGCGCAATGACGCTTTTGTGCCGTATGTGGTCGCCGCCCCGACCGGCAAGGCTGCGCGCAACCTCACCGAGCGCACCGGGATCGAGGCACGCACGGTCCACGGCGCGCTTGGGAAAAGCCCAGATGCAAACTTTCTGGATGCCGTTTCGTGGAACTGCATCGGACTGGTCGTCGTCGATGAGGCGTCGATGGTGTCCTTGGAGATGCTCGCCGGCATCCTCAACCGTGTTCGCAGGAATTGCCGCGTTGCCCTGCTCGGCGACCCGAATCAGCTGCTGTCCGTCGGGGCAGGAAACGTCCTCTCCGACCTTCTGACGCTCGGCGTCCCTTCTATCTGCTTGCAGCAGTAGTACCGTCAAAGCACGGATGCCGCGGCGTTGCGTCAGAATGTCGTGGACTTCCCGAAGCTGAACGGGGAGCACGAACTGCGGTGGGATGACAGCTTCCGCCTGCTTCCCGCGGATGACCGCGCCATTCCCGACCTTCTGTGCGAGGAGGCTGCGCGGCGTTATCGGGCGGGCGAGAGCATTCAGGTCCTCTCGCCGGTGAGGGCAAAAACCGGCTTTTCGGTACAGGCGCTCAACACGCGCCTGCAGAACGAAGTCAACCCGCTGACGGCGGAAAAGCCGGCATGGGGAAAATTCCGTGACGGCGACCGTGTCATCGTTACCCAGAACAACGCTTATTACAACATCTGCAACGGCGATGTCGGTGTGCTGCATATTCGCGGAGAGAAGCCGCACCGTGTCGCCGCGCTGGCAGTCAGGGGTACGCTGAAGACATGGCAAATCGACCGTGGACAGGGCGAATACGGCATCGGTCATGATGACGCGCCCCCGCCGCAGCTTGCGCTCGCCTATGCGCTGACGGTACACAAAAGTCAGGGCAGCCAGTACGACACCGTCCTCATGCCGGTGAGCATGGCGACTACAAGAATGCTGTATCGCAACCTGCTCTACACCGCGATCTCACAAGCTGGGAAGGAGGTCATCCTCGTGGGGAGCCGCGAGGCGCTGAACACCGCGATGCAGTGCATCCCATACCCGCGTAAGTCCAAGCTCGTCGCCCGGACCAATCTGCTGCGCCTTGGGCGCAGCGCGTGAGGCGGCGGCATGGAGAGAAGGGAACTGCCGCGCTATCCCGTTATCGACATTGCCGCCACGGGCCAAAACCTCCGCCGCCTGCGGCTGGAGAAGGGGTACAGCGTGAAGGAGCTGCAGGAATACCTCGGTCTGGGCTGCCCGCAGGGCGTGTACCAATGGCAGGCGGGAAGGAGCCTTCCGAGCGTAGATAACCTCTACGCGGTCTCGCGGCTGTGGGGCGTGAGCATGAATGAAATCCTTGTAGAAAGGGAAAGCGCATAGAACAGCGGAGGCCGAAGCGGTTCGCTTCAGTCTCCGTTTCTTGTATTTTGAAGCAGGATGTGAAAATAACCAACTTGAACATTTTTCGGATAACCGTATCGCAACCCCTTCCACGAAACAGGGATTTCTGGAATTCAAAGAGAGTAAAACTCGATTACTCCACGGAAACAAGCTGCGACAACAGATTGTTGGAGACCACCTGATTTCGTCAAATCGGGATTTTCGATGGGCTCGATGCCCATTGCGCGTCCCAATATGACCATGGCGCGCTCGCGGGCGATGGGCGCGTTGGGGGCAAACGCGCCGTTGCTGCCCTGAACGATACCATGCTCGATCCAGCGCCCGATGGAGCCTTCGGCCCAGTGGCCCACGGTGTCGCCGTAGGCTGGCCCCGCCGCGCCCGCGCCTACGGTGAGCAGACCGGCCGTCATGGCAAAGGCAAGAACAAGAGATAGCAGTTTTCGTTGCATCATTTCTTCTTTCCTTCTGAAAATCTATTTCTGCGGCTCCCCGCAGTTGGATCACAAGGTCAATTTTGCCCCCGACAGGGGAGTTTCCTTGCTTATCATACCGAAAACACCAAAAGGAAGCAATATGCTCGATGCACAGCATTTGCCCGAAATCCCTCGGTCGTGAGCAGCAGTCCCGATGTGCAGACATAAAAGAAAACGCCCTCTGACGAGAGCGTTTCTTGTCTTGCATCAAGCGTCACAGCAAAAACGAGTTCAGCTTTTTGTGCGGTGTCGGATTTTTACTGTCCATGTTGCGCGACCACGTTTTGACCGTCTGAGCCTCTAAAAACTGCACTAGCGGGGTCAAGTCCTCCTGTTCGTCATAGGCTTGCAGCGCGTCATAATAGGCGCGGCGATTCTCCTCGTAGACGATGGCGGGCGGATAGTTGTTGCTCATCAGCCAATAGTTCAGCAGCGTCCGCCCCACACGCCCGTTCCCGTCCGCAAAGGGATGGATATTCTCAAAGCGAGCGTGGAGGTACGCCCCTGCCTTCAATGGCGCTTTCGCGCCGATGGCGTTGACTTCTTCGATCAGCTCCGCAAGGTCGTTCTCTACCTCGTCGGGCGGCGAACCGACCTCGTTTTTGCCGGTCACATAGTCGTGCTTCTTAAATTCGCCGGGACGCTCACCGTTCACGATGTAGCGACGCTCATCGTAAGTACCCTCGGTCAATGCGCGGTGGACGGCGCAGATCAGCTCGATAGACAGCGGCTCTTTTGCGATGAGTTTGTCCTGCAAGAAGTCGTAGCACACCTTTTGATTTTGCTGCTCGAACAGGGTGCGGGTGCTGCCGGTATAGCCCACGACCTTGCCGTTTTCAAAAATCTCGCGGGTGTCGTGGTAGTTGATCTCGGCATTCTCGAGCTTGCCGGAGTTGTAGGCAAACAGAATGCGGAAATTATCCAGTCGCAGAGCAAGGTCATCCACGGTGTGGACGTTCCAGTCCTGCCACATTTTCACAACAGCGTCATATCGGCTCATGATGCACCTCCGGCACAGGAATAAATCGAGTATATCATACTTTTTGCCCAAGCGGGAGAAAATTTACAGCTTTTTTGTGCGGACTTGGTTTTTCCTGGTATGAGCAGAAGGCGGAGAGCATCCTGCTGACGCTTCTGTATAAGGAGAGGGGGGTGCTGCCATTTTACGGGCGGTATGAAGTGTGCTGCATGGAAGCGCGCTTCGTGAAGGGGTAGGATTTTTACAGAAATGCCGAAACCCGTCGAAACGGAGGTCTTAGCCTATGAAATTATATAAAGAAGCGCTCAGGAGCTTCTTTTCAGGATATGTCAGCGCACTGCGCAGGCGCAGGGGGCTGACACAGGAGGAGATGGCGGAGCGGCTTCGCATCACAGGCCGCGCGTACAGCGATTTGGAGCGGGGCATATACTGCTTTTCCGCGGTCGCGCTGGTGTTCCTTCTGCTCATGCTGGAGGAGCACGAGATCAAAGAGCTGCTCTCGTCCCTGCGGGAGGAGATCGCAAAAGTTGAAGACAGAGAGGTGGCGTAATGCTCCGTGGACATTGGGGAAATATACGGGCTTTTGGGCGGGCTCGGTCTGAGAGCTGATAGCTCCTGGTTTTTTCATGTCTCGTATGCGGTATATCTGACAGTCCGGAGACCTGATCGGGCGATGCTTGCCGAGCGATGGCTGTATCCGGCGGTCGCGCAGCACTATCACACCGGCAGCCTTGATATAAAGCGCAGCATCTGCTTTGCGGTGGATCTGATCTGGAAAACAGACAGGCGAACGCTGCGGGCGATAACGAGGTGTCCGCTGGAGCGCAAGCCGCATCCCACGGAGTTCGTCGCCCTTCTTGCCGCCTGCCTTGCGGGCGGCAATGCCGCATGATCTGAGCTTATGAAAAAGCAAGCCAAGGAGAGTGTCCTTGGCTTGCTTTTTTCCATCTATCTCTTCAAAGGACGTTTTCCTGCATGAAGAAATCACTTCATGCAGCGCCAAAGGAGTACCGAAAAAGGAATGCTTCCAGATGGCTGTTTCCGTCACCGAAGAAGGACTCGCCCCTGCTGCCCTCAGTGGTGCGCCAGCGGCTGCACCGTACGCTTCCATGATCTTTCTGAAAATCTACGCCCAATAAGCGATAAGCTGGATGCGCTTTGCGTTGTCAATTGGCGCGCCCCTGCTCAGTCATTCCCCTTGCCGGTGGAGCGGAGCATCACATCGTGATAGCCGCCCTCGACGATGCTGGTGGCGGAGACGAGCGTGAGCTTCGCGTTCTTCTGAAGATCGGGGATCGTGGTCACGCCGCAGTTGCACATGGTGGATTTGACCTTATAAAGGCTACGCGCGACATTATCCTGCAAAGAGCCTGCGTAGGTGACATAGGAATCCACGCCCTCCTCAAAGGCAAGACCCGTCTTGCCGCCGAGGTCGTAGCGCTGCCAGTTGCGCGCGCGGTTCGAGCCCTCGCCCCAGTATTCCTTGACATACACGCCGTTGACAAGGAGCTTATTCGTGGGCGATTCGTCAAAGCGGGCGAAGTAGCGGCCGAGCATCAGAAAGTCCGCGCCCATGGCGAGGGCGAGCGTCATGTGATAGTCGTGGACGATGCCGCCGTCGGAGCAGATGGGAACATAGACGCCCGTTTCGCGGAAATATTCGTCGCGCGCGGCGGAGACCTCGATGAGAGAGGTCGCCTGACCGCGGCCGATGCCCTTGGTCTCGCGCGTGATGCAGATGGAACCGCCGCCGATGCCGACCTTGACAAAGTCTGCGCCGCACTCGGCGAGGAAGCGGAAGCCGTCGCGGTCGACCACATTGCCCGCGCCGATCTTCACGGTATTGCCGTAGTTCTCACGCACGAAGTCAATGACCTTCTTCTGCCAGACAGAGTAGCCCTCGGACGAGTCGATGCAGAGAATATCCGCGCCCGCCTCAACGAGCGCGGGGATGCGCTCGTGGTAGTCGCGGGAGTTGATGCCCGCGCCGACCAGATAGCGCTTCTGCGCGTCCTGGAGGGCGAGGGGGTGCTCCTTGTGCTCGGCGTAGTCCTTGCGGAAAACGAAGTAGCGCAGGCAGTCGTTCTCATCCACAATGGGCAGGGCGTTGAGCTTGTGCTCCCAAATGATGTCGTTGGCCTCCTTGAGCGTGGTGGAGGAGGGAGCAGTGATGAGCTTTTCGCGCGGCGTCATAAAATCGCGCACCTTGAGGTCTGTGCTCATGCGGCTGACGCGGTAGTCACGGCTCGTGACGATGCCGAGGAGTTTCCCGTTGGGCATGGCGTCCTCAGTGATGGCGACGGTGGAGAAGCCATTTTTCTCCTTGAGCGCGAGCACATCGGCCAGCGTGTGCTCAGGCGTGAGATTCGAGGCGCTGACGACGAAGCCCGCCTTGCTGCTCTTCACGCGGCGCACCATCTCCGCCTCGCTTTCGATGGACTGCGAGCCGAAGATGAACGAAAGCCCGCCCTCCTTGGCAAGCGCGACGGCGAGCGTGTCGTTCGACACCGACTGCATGATCGCCGAGACCATCGGGATATTCAGGCTGATAGGGCAGTCCTCCTGCCCCTTGCGGTATTTGACCAGCGGCGTTTTGAGCGAAACGTGGTCGGGCACGCACTCCTCCGAGGTGTAGCCCGGTACGAGCAGGTACTCGCTGAAGGTATGAGACGGATCGGGATAGTAATAGGCCATGACTTGCCCTCCTATTTTTTGAAGTAACGCACCGCCGAGGCGAACAGGTGCATATCGTAATCGCCAGGCACGTTTCGGTAAAGCGCGGGGCCGATGCGCTCGCTGTGCCCCATTTTGCCAAACACCCGCCCGTCGGGGGAGGTGATGCCCTCGATGGCGCAGACGGAGCCGTTGGGATTGAAAGCAATATCCATTGTAGCATATCCGTCAAGGCCTGCATACTGCGTGGCGATCTGGCCGTTTGCGGCAAGCTGTTCGATCAGCTCCTGCGAGGCGAGAAAACGCCCCTCGCCGTGCGAAATGGGAACGGTGTAAATATCTCCCACCTCTGTTCCCGCAAGCCACGGAGATCGCGTCGAGCACACGCGCGTGCGCACGAGCTTGGACTGGTGGCGGCCGATGACATTGTAGGTGAGTGTCGGGAAGGACTCGTCGGTATCCATGATCCTTCCGTAGGGCACGAGGCCGAGCTTGATGAGCGCCTGGAAGCCGTTGCAGATGCCGAGCATCAAGCCGTCGCGCTGCTCGAGCAGCGCCGTCACCTGCTCGCGGACGGCGGCGTTGCGGAAAAACGCGGTGATGAGCTTCGCGCTGCCGTCCGGCTCGTCGCCGCCGGAGAAGCCGCCGGGAATGACGATCATCTGCGCGGTCCTGACAGCAGCTGCAAAGCGCTCGACGCTGTCTGCGACATCGGCGCTCGTGAGGTTGCGGACGATGAATTGCTCGGCGTCCGCGCCTGCCTCCGAAAGCGCGCGCTGCGTGTCGTACTCGCAGTTCGTGCCGGGGAAAACGGGGATGAGCGCCTTCGGACGCGCCTGCTTGACGGCGGGGGCGACACGCGCCTTCGTTTCATGGGAAAAGCTCTCGACCGTGCCGCTGTCCCGCGTCTTTGTCGGGTAGACGGCTTCGAGCACAGCGTCGTTCAGCGCGGCAAGCTCTTCGATGGAGGCACTGTCCGCGCCGAGGGCAATGGCCTTTTCCGCTGTGGTGACGCCGATGCGCACGGCGTCGGAGACTTCATCGCTTAGCTCGGCGACAATCGCGCCTGGTATGGGGGCGAACCAGTCAAGCACCGTATTTTCCGCGGCGAAGCCGATCTCGTTGCCGAAGGACATCTTCATCACCGCCTCGGCAAGGCCGTTTTCGACCGCCCACGCACTCACGACCTTGCCCGCGCGTGCAAGTGCGGTGAAACGCTCCCACGCGGCGGCCTGCTGCTCGGGCGTTTTGCCTGCGAAGAGGTAGACGCCGTGGCCCACCGCCTTCAGGTCGGTCGTCAGCAGCTCGCCTTCGAGCAGCGGCGCGATGGCGAAGGAGATGAGCGTCGGCGGCACATCGCGGTCAAGAAAGCTGCCGGACATGGAGTCCTTGCCGCCGATGGCGGCGGCGCTCAGCTCCAGCTGCGCGTCCAGCGCGCCGAGCAGCGCCGCGAAGGGCTTGCCCCAACGCGCGGGCTCATTGCGGAGCTTTTCAAAAAATTCTTGCAGGGAAAGATATGCCTTATGATAGTCTGCGCCTGCGGCGACGAGCTTGGCGACCGAGGTATAGACCGCGTCGTGCGCACCGCGATAGGGGTCGGCGCTCAGCGCGTCGGGGTCGCAGCCCCAGGCCATCACGCTGCCCTGCGCGGTCTTCTCGCCGGGGAGGACGGGCAGGAGCGCCGCCATCGCCTGCGCGGGGCTGCGCTGCGTCCTGCCGCCAAAGGGCATGAGGAGCGTCCCCGCGCCGACGGTGGAGTCGAAGCGCTCGACAAGACCGCGGCGGGACGCGCTCTTGAGGCTGCCCGCCATGCCGCGCAGCGTTTGAGCTGCGGCGGGAGCGGCACATTCCCTCGCGGGGACGGCGACGGAGGCGTGCTTCGTCGCGCCGTTGGTGTCGAGGAAGGCGCGGGAGAGGTCTGCGATCGTCTGTCCGCGCCAGCGCATGACCATGCGGGGGCTTTCGGTCACGACCGCCACGCGGTAGGCCTCTAAGTTTTCCGCCGCGGCAGCGGCGATGAATTTCGCCTCGTTCTCCGGTGCGACGACGACCGCCATGCGCTCCTGCGATTCGGAGATCGCAAGTTCCGTGCCGTCGAGGCCCTCGTACTTCTTGCGCACGGCGTCGAGGTCGATGATGAGTCCGTCCGCCAGCTCGCCGACCGCGACGGACACGCCGCCCGCGCCGAAGTCGTTGCAGCGCTTGATGAGGCGCGTGACCGCGCCGTCGCGGAACAGACGCTGGATCTTGCGCTCCTCGGGCGCATTGCCCTTTTGCACCTCGCTCGCCATCGTGGAAAGCGATTTCATATCGTGGCTCTTGGAGGAGCCGGTCGCGCCGCCGATGCCGTCGCGCCCCGTGCGCCCGCCGAGCAGGATGACCACATCACCCGGCGCGGGACGCTCGCGCACGACATTGCTCGCGGGCGCGGCGGCGACGACCGCGCCGCACTCAAGGCGCTTGGCGACATAGCCCTCGTGGTACAGCTCCGCGACATGGCCGGTGGCAAGGCCGATCTGGTTGCCGTAGGAGGAGTAGCCCGCCGCGGCGGTCTGGGCGAGCTTGCGCTGCGGGAGCTTGCCTGAAAGCGTCTCGGCAAGCGCCTTTCTCGGGTCGCCGCCGCCCGTCACACGCATTGCCTGATGGACGTAGGCACGGCCGGAGAGCGGATCGCGGATGCACCCGCCGATGCAGGTGGCCGCGCCGCCGAAGGGCTCGATCTCGGTGGGGTGGTTGTGCGTTTCGTTTTTGAACATCAAAAGCCAGTCCTGCTCCTTGCCGTTCACCACGGCGGGTACATGGATAGAGCAGGCGTTGATCTCCTCGCTCTCGTCGAGCTCGGGGAGCAGACCGCGGACCTTGAGCGTCTTTGTGCCGATGGTCGCAATATCCATAAGCGTCTGCGGGCGCTGGGCGGCCTTCTCCGCGCCGTAGACCTCCTCGCGCGCGGCGAGATAGCGCGCATAGGTGCCCTTGACGGCGTCATCGTCGATGCGGATCTCGTCAAGGTGTGTGGAGAAGGTCGTGTGGCGGCAGTGGTCGGACCAGTAGGTATCGACCACGCGCAGCTCGGTCACGGTGGGGTCGCGGCGCTCGGTCTCGCGGAAATAGTCTTGCAGCGTCTTGAGGTCGGCAATATCCATGGCAAGCCCCATGGAGGAGAGCAGCGCGGAGAGCGCGGCCTCGTCCATGGCGGTGAAGCCCTCGACGGACGCAACGCGCTTTGGCTCGGCAAGCTCCTCGGCGAGCGTTTCGGGCTTTGCAAGGCTCGCCTCGCGGCTTTCGACGGGGTTGATGACATAGCGCTTGACCGCCTCGACATCGGCATCCGTCAGCATCCCATAGAGCGCGTAGACCTTTGCTGTGCGGATGCGCGGGCGCTCGCCTTGGCTCAAAAGCTGGATGCACTGCGCTGCGCTGTCTGCGCGCTGGTCGAACTGACCGGGCAGGGGCTCGACGGCAAAGACCGCGCAGGCGTCCTGCGTGTCCGCCGCGTCGGACACAAGGTCCAGCGGCGGCTCGGAGAACACGCTCCTGCAGGCATTTTCAAAGAGAGGGGCCTCGATCCCATCCACATCATAGCGGTTCCAGATACGCGCGGCGCGCAGGCCCTGCACGCCGAGAAAATCGTGGCAGTCCGTCAGCAGCGCCTCGCACTCGGGCGCGAGACCTTGCCGCTTTTCCACATAGGTCCGAAATACCATTTTATCCTCTCTCCTCCCGCGCCGCGAGCGCGGCGCTGCCGATGTCGCCGCGGCAGTATTTGTTGGCAAAAGCTACGCCCTCCGCCAGCCGGTACGCCTCCTCGACGGCGGCCCTCAGCGTGGGGGCGGCGGCGGTGATGCCGAGCACGCGCCCGCCCGCGGTCAGGAGCGTATCGCCGTCCTTTTTTGCGCCCGCGACATAGCAGTGCGCAGCGGCCTCCTCGCTCATCGTGATGGGAAAGCCGCTCTCATACTTTTTGGGGTAGCCCTCGGACGCGAGCACGACGCAGCAGGCGGAACCGGTCGAAAATTCCACGCTCGCGTCCGCGAGCGTACCGTTCGTCGTCGCCTGCATGACGGTGAGCAGGTCGCTTTTGAGCAGCGGCAGCACCGCCTGCGTTTCGGGGTCGCCGAAGCGGCAGTTGTACTCCACGACCTTCGGGCCGCTCTTGGTGAGCATCAGCCCGAAGTAGAGGCAGCCGCGGAAGGGGCGGCCCTCGGCGCGCATCGCGCGGATCGTCGGCAGGAAGATATTCTCTATGCACTCCGCCGCAAGCTCCTTTGTATAATACGGGTTCGGCGCGACCGCGCCCATGCCGCCGGTGTTGGGACCTTTGTCGCCGTCGAGCGCACGCTTGTGGTCCATGGAGGAGACCATCGGCACGAGCGCTTCGCCGTCGGTGAAGCTCAGCACCGAGACCTCGGGCCCCTCCATATATTCCTCGATGACGACGCGCGCGCCGCTCTGACCGAAGGTCTTATCCTCGATCATCGCGCGCACGGCGGCCTTCGCCTCCTCGACTGTCTGCGCGACGACGACGCCCTTGCCGAGCGCGAGACCGTCCGCCTTGACGACGATGGGCGCACCCTCGGCGTCGATGTAGGCACAGGCGGAGGGCGCGTCGGTAAAGACGCGGTATTTTGCGGTGGGGATGTTGTATTTTTGCATCAAGTTCTTTGCAAACGCCTTGCTCGCCTCGATGACGGCGGCCTTTTTGTCAGGGCCGAAGCAGGGGATGCCCGCCGCGCTCAGCGCGTCCACCGCGCCGAGGGCGAGGGGATCGTCCGGCGCGACAACGGCATAATCAATGCCGTGCGCCTTGGCAAATTCGACCTGCGCGGGGATGTCCTTCGCACCGATCTCACTGACGCAGACTGCGTCGGCGGCGATGCCGCCGTTGCCGGGCAGACAGTAAATTTTCTCGACCGCGGGATTTTCCTTCAGCTTTTTAATGATGGCGTGTTCGCGGCCGCCGCCGCCGATGACCATGAGCTTCATGGAGAAATTCCTCCTTGCTTAATGATGGAACAGGCGCATACCCGTGAACGCCATAGTGATGCCGTGTTTGTTCGCCGTCTCGATGACATTGTCGTCGCGGATCGAGCCGCCCGGCTCGACGATGTAGGAAGCGCCGCTCTTGCGCGCGCGCTCGACATTGTCGCCGAAGGGGAAAAAGGCGTCCGAGCCGACGGTCACGCCGCGCTGCTGCGCGAGCCAAGCGCGCTTTTCCTCGCCCGTGAGCGCCTCGGGGCGCTCCTTAAAGATATGCTGCCACGCGCCGTCGGCGAGCACATCGTCGCACTCGTCGGAGAGGTAGACATCGATGGCGTTGTCGCGGTCAGGACGGCGGATGCCGTCCACGAACGAGAGAGCGAGCACCTTCGGATGGCGGCGGAGATACCAGTTGTCCGCCTTCTGTCCCGCCAGACGGGTGCAGTGGATGCGGCTTTGCTGGCCCGCGCCCACGCCGACGGCCTGAGCGTCCTTGACGTAGCAGACGGAGTTGGACTGGGTGTATTTGAGCGTGATGAGGGCAAGGAGCATATCGCGCTTCGCACTCTTGGGCAGGCCTTTATTTTCGGTGACGATGTTCGTGAGCAGGCTTTCATCGATTTTGCAGTCGTTGTGCCCCTGCTCGAAGGTGATGCCGAAAACATCCTTCTGCTCCAGCGGCGCGGGAGTGTAGGCGGGGTCGATCTGCACGATGTTGTATTTGCCGCCCTTTTTCGTCTTTAAGATGGCAAGCGCCTCGTCGCTGTAGGCGGGGGCGATGATGCCGTCGGAGACCTCGTTTTTCAGATACGCGGCGGTGGCGGCGTCGCACTCGTCGGAGAGCGCCGCCCAGTCGCCGTAGGAGCAGAGGCGGTCCGCGCCGCGGGCGCGGATGTAGGCACAGGCGATGGGGGAGAGCGCCGCGCCGGGCGCGACGAAATAGACCCTTTTGTCCACCTCGTCGAGCGGCAGGCCGAGCGCCGCGCCCGCGGGAGAGACATGCTTGAAGCTCGCCGCGGCGGGAAGGCCCGTCGCCTCCTTCAGCTCGCGCACGAGCTGCCAGGAGTTGAAGGCGTCGAGCAGGTTGATGTAGCCGGGCTTGCCGTTGAGAACCGTAAAGGGAAGGGCTGCGCCGCTTTTCATGAAAACACGCGCGGGCTTCTGGTTGGGGTTGCAGCCGTATTTGAGTTCCAGCTCGTTCATATCGTCCTCCTCAGTCGCCTAAGTTTTTGTTGAACAGCTTTACCTCGCCGTTCATGTTCGTATAAAGGGAGACCTTGTTGTCCGCGTTGAGCGCCGCCCACACCTCCTCGGGAGAGGGGACGCTCGCCTCCATTGGCTCGCCCGCGAAGGTCGGCAGCGGGCTGCCGTCGCCCTGATAGGTGCTGATGAAATAGCCCTTGCCCTCGTCGCAGCCCTCGTAGCAGAAGAACTCGCGCAGGCAGCGTCCATCCTTACGCTTGAGGATGGACAGCTCAAAGGAGCCGTCCTCGTGCATGATGGCGGAGATGCGCGGCGTCCAGTTCGGCTCGTCGGGCTCGTATTCGCGCGTCATGAGGCCGCGGCGAAAGTCGCCGTGCTCGCAGATGGTGTCGGTCTGGTCGCCGTTCGTCACGACGAGGTCGCACCCCATCGTGCGCACGGGATGATAGATGATGAGGCTGGGGTCAGAGAGCTTGGCGGGGTCGTGCGCCTCGGTGCGGATGCCGTCCTCTGTCTTGACAAAGACGCGGTTGCGGCTGTTCTCGCTGCGCCCCATGATGAAATAATACACACAGCGGCGTCCGACAAGGATGCCGCGGCCGGGATAAGAGGTCGCCCTTAAAAACTCCAGAAAATCAGTCATTTTTCTGCTCCTTCTCTCTTACGATCTCTGCGCAGACGCGCTCTGCCGCAAGCGGCAGCATCTGCCATTCCGCCTGCTCCATCACGCGCCGCTGTAACGTTTCGGGCGTGTCGTCCGGCGCGATCTCCACCGCCTTTTGCAGCAGGATCTCGCCGCCGTCGGGAATTTCGTTGACAAAGTGCACCGTCGCGCCCGTGACCTTCACGCCGCGCGCGAGCGCGGCCTCATGCACCCGCAGGCCATACATGCCCTTGCCGCAGAAGGCGGGGATCAGGGACGGATGGACATTCAGGATGCGCCGCGGCCACTGCTTTGTAAATTCTGCGCTGAGGATGACCGTAAAGCCTGCGAGGAGAATGAGGTCGATCTCCTGCTCGCGCAGCAGCACGGAAAGCTCGTTTTCAAACGGCTCCTGCCCACAGGAGGGCGTGAGCACGCGCGCCGCAACACCCGCGTTTTCCGCCCGCGTGAGCGCATAGGCCCCCGCGCGGGAAGAAACGACCAGCACGATCTCGCCGTGCGGCATTTTTCCGTCACGCTGCGCGTCGAGCAGCGCCTGCAAATTCGTGCCGCCGCCGGAGACCAGCACGGCGATGCGGGCGGGTGTCAGCATAGCTCCACCTTTTCCTCGCCCAATACGATCTCACCGATGACGCCGGCCTCCTGACCGAGAGAATGCAGCGCGGCGAGCGCCTTGTCGGCGCTGTCCTTTGCAGCGACGAGCACCATGCCTGTGCCCATGTTGAAGGTGTTGAACATATCGCGCTCCGAGATGCCGCCCATGCGCGAGAGCAAGGGGAAGATCGGCGGGATGCGCAGCGCTTTCTTTTCAATCTTCGCGCACAGGCCGTCGGGAATGCAGCGCGGAATGTTCTCATAGAAGCCGCCGCCGGTGATGTGACAGATGCCGCGGATATCGGCGGCTTCGATGGCCGCTAACACAGGACGGACATAGATCTTTGTCGGGCGCAGCAGCTCCTCGCCCAGCGCGCAGCCCAGCTCACCGTAATACTGCCCGAGGTCGGCGTTCTCCACATCGAACACCTTGCGCACGAGCGAGTAGCCGTTGGAGTGCAGCCCGCTGGAGGGCAGCGCGATGACCACATCCCCCGGCTGCATTTTGTTCTTGTCCAGAATTTTGTCACGGTCCACGACGCCCACGGCAAAGCCCGCAAGGTCATAGTCGTCCGGCTTCATCGTGCCGGGGTGCTCAGCGGTCTCGCCGCCGATGAGCGCGCAGCCCGCGCGCACACAGCCCTCGGATACGCCCGAGACCAGCGACACGACCTTTTCCGGGATGTTCTTGCCGATGGCGATGTAGTCAAGGAAGAACAGCGGCTTCGCCCCGCAGCAGATGATGTCGTTGACGCACATCGCCACGCAGTCGATGCCGACGGTGTTGTGACGATCCATGAGCTGCGCGATGCGCTGTTTGGTGCCCACGCCGTCCGTGCCGGAGACCAGCACCGGCTTTTCAAGCCCGTGCAGGTCCAGCGAGAAAAGCCCGCTGAAGCCGCCGAGATCGGAGATCACATCGGCTGTGAGCGTGCGCTGCACATAGCGGTTCATCATTTTTACGCCCTGATAGCCCGCCTCGATGTCAACGCCGGCGGCCGCGTATGCTTCCGAGTGAGAGATGCCCATAATGTCATTCCTTTCCGGTCCAGCAGTAGGTACAGACCTTGTCCCTGTCAATACCGATCGCCTCCAGCAGCCCGTCAAGGGACTGATAGGAGAGTGAATCAAAGCCAAACTGCGCGCAGATCTCATGCAGCAGGCATTTTCCGCGCTCGGTGCGGCTGTCGGCGTATTCCTCCAGATGCTTTTGGCCCTCGTTGCCCTCCAGCTCCTGCACCATGCGGCGCGCGAGCAGGTCCATGGCGCTGTTGCCGCGCGAAAAGTTCAGGTAGCGGCAGGGATACATGATGGGCGGGCAGGCCGAGCGCATATGGACCTCCGCCGCGCCGGTGCTGTATAAAAAATCCACGGTCTCGCGCAGCTGCGTGCCGCGCACGATGGAGTCATCCACAAACAGCAGCTTCTTTCCCTCGATCAGCTCCGGCACGGGGATCTGCTTCATGCGCGCCACTCTGCTGCGCACCTGCTGATCCTCCGGCATGAAGGAGCGCGGCCAGGTCGGGGTGTATTTCACAAAGGGACGCGCAAGGGGCTTGCCGCTGTGGTTGGCATAGCCCATGGCGTGCGGCACGCCGGAATCCGGCACGCCGGCGACGAAATCCACCTCGGGCACGCCGCCGCGCTCCGCCTCATCCCGCGCCATGATTGCGCCGTTGCGATAGCGCATCAGCTCCACATTCACACCCTCGTAGTTGGAGTTCGGGTAGCCGTAATAGGTCCACAAAAAGGCGCAGATCTTCATCTGCTTCCCCGCGGGAGAGAGTGTTTGGAAGCCCTTGGCGTTCAGCCGGACGATCTCCCGCGGCCCCAGCTCATAGGCATCCTGATAGTCGAGCTTATGATAGGCGAAGGACTCGAACGATACGCAGTAGCCGTCCTCGCGCTGCCCGATCAGCACAGGGAGGCGTCCCATGCTGTCGCGCGCGGCGATCAGCTCTCCTTCCTCGGTCAAAATCAGGGTCGTCATGGAGCCGTCGATGACCTCCTGCGCGTGGAGGATGCCGGAGACAAGGTCGTTTTCCTGATTGATGAGCGCGGCGGTCAGCTCGGTGACATTCACGCGGCCGCTGCTCAGCGTCAGAAATTGCTGGCCCTTGTCGGAGAGATAAGCCTTCACCAGCTCGTCGGTGTTGTTGATGATGCCGACCGTCACGATGGCATACAGGCCCAGATGGGAGCGCACGAGCAGCGGCTGGGGGTCGCTGTCGCTGATGCAGCCGAGCCCCGCGTGGCCGCGGAAGTCCGCGAGGTCCCGCTCAAACTTCGTCCGAAAGGGCGTATTTTCAATGTTGTGTATCTGGCGCTGGAAGCCCTCCTTCTTGTCAAAGAGCACCATTCCGCCGCGGCGCGTGCCGAGGTGAGAATGATAGTCCGTGCCGAAGAAGACATCCAGCGCGACATCGCGGTCCGAGACCGCGCCGAAAAAGCCCCCCATTACGCAAAGAACAGCTCGGAGAGCGTCATGGGGTCGATGTACTTTCCGTCCCGATAGACGCGCATATTGCCGGAGGAGATCTCGTCGATCAGCATCACGCTGCCATCCGGCGCGTAGCCGTACTCAAACTTGATGTCGTAGAGGACAAGGCCTTTTTCGCGCAGGTCGTCCGCGACGATCTCGGTAATCTTCTGCGTCATGGCCTTGATGTTGTCATACTGCTGCTCGGTCATCACGCCCAGTGCCACAAGACCGTCCTTCGTCACCAGCGGATCGCCCAGCGCGTCATTTTTGAAGGTCGTCTCCACATAGGCGGGCAGGTCGGCGCCCTCTTCAATGTACTCACCGTAGCGGCGGCGGAAGCTCCCCACCGCCTTGAGACGGCAGATGACCTCCAGCCCGTGGCCGAAGACCTTCGCGGGCAGGACCTCCATCGTGGTCTCCTTCAGATCCGCGGAGACATAGTGCGTGCGGATGCCGGCGGCGTTGATCTTTTCAAAAAAGTGCTTGGTCATGCGCAGGTTGACATTGCCCACGCCCTCGATGGTCAGGCCCACGCTGTTCTCGCCGGGGTCAAACACGCCGTCCTTGCCCGTGCAGTCATCCTTGAACCTGAGCAGGTAGTTACCGTTGTCCAGTGCGAATACATCCTTGGTCTTTCCGGTATATACGAGTTTCATTGCTTTCCGCTCTCCTTTTATTTCTTGAAGTGTATTCCTTATTTACTGATAAAGCGCCCGAACCTCTTCGTCCGCGCGCAGCACGGCATCCCGTTCCCGCGTCCGCGCCTCGTCCAGCTTTTGGGCGAGCTCCGCGTCGGAGACCGCCATGATCTGCACCGCCAGCAGCGCGGCGTTCTTCCCGCCGTCCACCGCCACCGTCGCCACAGGGATGCCGCTCGGCATCTGCACGGTGGAGAGCAGCGCGTCCATGCCGTCAAGCTTCGTCCCGCTGCACGGCACGCCGATCACCGGCAGCGTGGTGTTTGCCGCCATCGCGCCGGCAAGATGTGCTGCCATGCCGGCGAACGCGAGGATAACAGAAAATCCGCCCTCCCGAGCCGACGCGGCAAATTCCCTTGCCTCATTCGGACACCGGTGAGCGGATAATACGCGCACTTCCATCTGGACGCCGTAGTCTCGCAATACGCCTACGGCCTTCTCCGCGACGGGCAGATCACTCTTGCTGCCCATAACGATCGCAACCTTTCTCATCTGCGTTCCCTCCCTCAAACATAAAAATAGGCGCTCCGCTGCCCTTTGCAGTTGGAGTGCCCAGACGGTCGGCCTCTGAAGCGCGCCGCCTCAGAGCGATGCTCCCTGCTCCCCCGTGGTAGCCCACATTCCGTCAGTTACAAAGAGCTCAACTTGCTTTCAGTGTACCATACGCCCCGCTTTTCGTCCATTCCGCAAAAGGGAGAAAGAAGATAGAAAATCTTAGCTACATTTATATCTTTATGACAAT
>ENA-UEQO01002187-UEQO01002187.1-human-gut-metagenome-genome-assembly--contig:-NODE-2187-length-17942-cov-20.582648_pt1 | contig 17942 bp, 14 predicted proteins | sample MGYA00242938_ERZ507940 | MGnify/ENA primary metagenome ERZ507940 (study PRJEB26167, sample SAMN06115517) | human gut metagenome | host: Homo sapiens | place: China:Chongqing | collected 2014-12-03... | reverse complement strand
TTGGTGTTCAGGAACTCCTCGACTGTTTCGTTCATATTGCCCCATCTCCAAGACCAACCCAGGCAGAGGAGCGACTGGTGGAGCCGGAAGAACCAAAGTTCAGTGGTTTCATCTTCAAGATTACAGCCAATATTGATCCAAACCACCGCTCCTGCATCGCTTTCTGTAAGATATGCTCGGGCAAGTTTGTGAGAAATCAGCCATATTACCACGTGCGCTTGGATAAGAACGTGCGTTTCTCTTCGCCTACCCAGTTCATGGCACAGCGCAAGAGTACCATTGACGAGGCTTATCCGGGTGACATTGTAGGTTTGCCAGACAACGGTATTTTCAAGATAGGAGATACGTTGACGGAGGGAGAGAAGATGCATTTTCGCGGTTTGCCAAGCTTCTCTCCACTCCTTTTCAAGTACATCGAGAATGATGACCCGATGAAGAGCAAGCAGTTCCAGAAGGGATTGGAGCAGCTCATGAACGAGGGTGTGGCGCAGCTCTTCGTCAACCAGTTCAACGGCCGCCGCATCGTGGGCACGGTTGGTCAGCTGCAGTTCGAGGTTATCCAGTACCGCCTGGAGAACGAGTACAACGCCAAGTGCCGCTGGGAGCCCGTGCATCTTCACAAGGCTTGCTGGATAGAGGCAGATGACGAGAAGGAACTCGAGAACTTCAAGAAGCGCAAGTACCAGTACATGGCCAAGGATATTGAGGGGCGTGATGTCTTTCTTGCCGATTCGGGCTACGTGTTGAGCATGGCGCAGCAGGATTTTGAACACATCAAGTTCCATTTCACATCGGAATTCTAAATCAATGTAAAAAGATGGATGAAGAAATTCTAGATTACAACGAGCAGAAAGAGGGATGGGTCAGTAAGGTGGTAGATTGGCAGAAAAAACATATTTCTGACCGCCAGATGACCCTTATCCTGGCTTTTATCATCGGCCTTCTGGCGTCGGTGGCAGGATATTTCCTGCACGGCATTGTGCACGAAATACAGTTGCTGCTCACTTCGGGATTTAACAAGGGCACCTATAACCTGCTCTTCCTGCTCTTCCCGATTGTGGGCATTTACCTCACCATGCTCTTTATTAAATATGTGGTCAGAGATAATATTTCCCACGGTATCACCCGTGTGCTTTACGCCATCTCTACCAAAAATTCCAAGCTCAAGGCCCACAACTGCTGGTCATCGGTGGTGGCATCAGGTATCACCATCGGTTTCGGTGGTTCCGTGGGAGCCGAGGCTCCTATTGTGCTCACGGGTTCGGCCATCGGCTCAAACCTGGGACAAATCTTCCGCATGGACAAGAAAACCATGATTCTGCTGGTGGGCTGTGGCGCCTCTGCAGCCATTGCTGGAATCTTTAAGGCACCTATAGCTGGACTCGTGTTTACGCTTGAGGTGCTGATGGTAGACTTGAGCATGGCTTCCTTGCTGCCTATCCTTATCAGTTGTGTAACAGCTACTTGCTTTACCTACATCCTGATGGGCTCCAAGAGCCTTTTCGATTTTACGCTTACCAATCCGTGGGCGCTCGACCGCGTGCCTGCCTGCTTGTTATTGGGCATCTTTTGCGGTTTGGTGAGCCTTTATTTCATGCGCACCATGTCGGCATGCGAGGGTTTCTTTGCCAAGCTTTCGCCTTATCCATACGTAAAGCTGCTCTTTGGTGGACTGATTCTGAGTTCGCTCATCTTCCTCTTCCCTTCGCTCTATGGCGAGGGATATTCGGCTGTCAACGTGCTGCTGAAGGGACAGAATGTGGAAGACTGGGGGCAGGTGATGAGCCGTTCGCTCTTCTACGGGCACAACCAGCTGCTCATCCTCTACATCGCCTTGGTAACCTTTACCAAGGTTTTTGCCACCTCGGCCACCAATGGTAGTGGCGGATGCGGTGGTACCTTTGCTCCTTCGCTCATTATCGGAGGTTTTGCCGGTTTCTTCTTTGCGCGCCTTTGGAATGTGAATCAGGTAGGTGTCTATGTTCCTGAGCAGAACTTTACACTGATGGGGATGGCGGGCCTCATTACGGGCGTGATGCATGCACCGCTTACGGGCATCTTCCTCATTGCCGAACTCACGGGCGGCTACCAGCTCTTCATGCCGCTGATGATAGTGTGTATCTCTTCGTTCCTCACCATCAGCATCTTCGAGAGTCACAGCATCTACGCCCTGCGTCTGGCTAGAGAGGGCAAGCTGCTCACCCACCATATTGACAAGGCTGCGCTCACCCTGCTGGGCATGCAGGATGTCATTGAGAAAGACTATCATCCGGTAGGTCCGGATCTGCCGATGAGCAAGCTGGTGAGTGAGATAAGTCGCAGTAACAACAACTTTCTGCCTGTTTTGGATCAGGCGGGTGTGCTGTTGGGAGTAATAGATATTACGAAGATTCGCCACATTATCTTCCGCACCGAACTGTATCAGCATTTCACCGTGCGTCAGCTGATGATGCAGCCTGCTGCCGTTCTTACCGAACATGACAGTATGGACGAGGTGATGCAGAAATTTGATAAAACCGATGCCGCCCAACTGCCAGTGGTTGATGTGGCAGGCGTACTTAAGGGTTACATCAGCCGTACTAGAATCTATTCCATGTACAGGCAGATTGTAGCGGATATGTCGGCAGAGTAGGAGTTTTAAGTGAAGAGTGAAGAACGATGAGTGAAGCATTCAACGGCTTTGCTGGTTTTATTTTAAAATATTAGTGTTTTATGGAGAAGAAGGATTTGAGAATTGTTTTCATGGGAACACCGGAGTTTGCGGTAGAATCCCTCAAGTGCCTGGTAGAGGGCGGTTATAACGTGGTGGCTGTGGTTACCCAGCCTGATAAACCGGTGGGCAGACATCAGGATACGCTGCAACCTTCGCAGGTTAAGCAGTATGCCGTAGAGCATGGTTTACCGGTGCTGCAGCCTGTAAAGATGAAGGACCCTGACTTTGTGGAGCAGTTGCGTTCTTATCAGGCTGACTTGCAGGTGGTAGTTGCTTTCCGCATGCTGCCAGAGGTGGTTTGGTCGATGCCGAAATATGGTACTTTTAATGTACATGCAGCCCTCCTTCCGCAGTATCGCGGTGCGGCGCCTATCAACTGGGCAGTGATTAATGGCGAGAAGGAGACGGGTGTTACCACCTTCTTCCTCGACCACGATATTGATACCGGTCGCATCATCCTGCAGAAACGTTTTCCTATTCCGGAGACGGCAAATGTGGAGTATGTTTACGACGGGTTGATGCATCTTGGTGCTGAATTGGCGCTGGAAACCATTGATGCGCTCATCGCTGCCGATGGCAATATCGGTTCCATTCCTCAGAGCGAAATGATAGGACAGGGTGCCGAACTTAAGCCGGCTCCGAAAATCTTCAAGGATACCTGCTGCATCGACTTCCACAAGCCTGCCAAACAGGTGTATGATTTCATCCGCGGTCTTTCTCCATACCCTGGTGCATGGACTGAAATTAAGAAGAAGGAGACAGTAGTATTCTTTGACGATCCTAAGGGCAATGATGATTACGTGAGGTTCCCTGAGCCTACTGCTCATCCATCCCATAAGCAGAGTACACAGAAAATTCAGGTACTTAAGATATTTTCTACCCGTCTTTCATGTATGAAGCGTGGTGATGCGCCTGTGGGATCGCTCCGCGTTGAGGGGAAGTCGTTACAAGTAGCCTGCCTTGACGAATGGCTCATTATTCAGGAGTTGCAGCTCAGTGGCAAGAAACGCATGGATGCTTCTGCTTTTCTCAATGGTATGAAGGACATAGCTTATTATGAGTGTTTGAAGAAAGATGTTAGTGACGATTTTTAAGATTCAAAAGATTTTTGATTTTTAGTTTTATAGTATTATGACTGTAGATGAAGACATCAAGCGTGCTGTAGAGTGCATGCGAAAGGGTGGAGTGATACTCTATCCTACAGATACCGTATGGGGCATAGGATGCGACGCCACCAACCCTGAAGCGGTAAAGAAAGTTTATGAAATAAAGAAACGTGACGATTCTAAGGCGCTTATCTGCCTGATAGATTCTGCTGACCGCATGGCGCGTTATTTCCACAATGTGCCACAGGTAGCATGGGATTTCATCGATGCTGCCATGCCTGTAAAGCCTACTACGGTTATTCTTGATGATGCGAGTGGAGTGGCTAATAATCTGGTAGCAGAGGATGGAAGTCTGGCGATGCGTATAACCTATGAGCCTTTCTCCAAACAACTCTGTTACCGTTTTCAGAAGCCTATTGTAAGTACAAGTGCTAATGTGAGTGGTGAGCCTGCTGCACAGAATTATCGCGACATCTCCGAGGAAATCCTCAATGCTGTAGATTATGTTTGCTGGAGCCGCCGTCAGGAGCATAAACCACATCAGCCTTCCAGCATCGTTAAGATTGCTAAGGATGGTGAAGTGAAAGTAATCAGATAGGTTTTCAATTCATCCTTATATGAATGCCTGCTAGAGGGATATTTTCTTCCCTTAGCAGGCTTTTTTGTATGTTTTCAGTCTATAATATACTTTAAGAAGTACTATTGTAATTCGTTTATATGACAAAAAAGAATTCCGCTCAATACGGATATATAACAAGAAACCCTGCAAGAAATGAATCTTGTAGGGTTTATCTTGGGTGGAAGGTGGGACTCGAACCCACGACATTCAGAACCACAATCTGACGCTCTAACCAACTGAACTACGTCCACCATATTCTTGTTAAGCGGGTGCAAAGGTACGAAAAAAAAATGGTTCTACCAAATTTTTTCGTACCTTTTTTCTTATTTTTTATTTTGCAGGGCTTGTTGGAACAACTGGAGCTGCCTTCTGGGCATCTGCACCAGCTGCAGGAATAGCCTTCTGCGCACCTGCTGCTGCATCCTTGCTAGCACCTGGCATAGCAGGAAGAGCGGTCTGCTCCTGAGTGGCTCCCTCCAAAACACTGCTTTCGCCAGCTGCCTGAGGGGCTACATAAGCACATGCTACGCTGATGACAACCAAGGCTGCAGCGAGGCTCCATGTTAATTTCTCAACAATGTCAGTGGTCTTGCGAACACCCATGATTGAGTTGGTTGAAGAGAAGTTACTTGCAAGTCCACCTCCCTTTGATTCCTGGATGAGCACGATGAAAATCATCAGGATAGCTACCAGGACGATTAATACTACTAATAATGTGTAAGCCATTTTTTAAAACTAGTTTTATTTATTTATTATTCTTCTTTATTTCTTCTTGCTGTTCAGCATCAGTTTCTCAAGGAATCTGAGCTGGTCAACATAATATCCATTCTTGTCAGGATGCTGCTGATGCAGGCGGCTGATGATTTCGTAAGCCCTCTGATACTTGCCCTGCTTGATGTAGATGCGGGCGAGAGTTTCGGTGAATACACCGCTGTTTTCCTCTTCGCCATCCTTGCCGGAATCGGTCTGAAGTTCGGGAGTAAATTCTGGTTTGTAATCTTCGTCCTGCTGGATTTTAGGCAGTTTGAAACCGCCATCCTCCATAAAGTCGTCGATGAGACTCATGGTGCGCGAAGTATCTTCTGGCTCCTGCTGGTCTTCGGTCTCCATGAGATAAGCCACATAGTCTACAGCCGCGTCAGCAGGTGTAGGCTTACGTTTCTCCTTCTTCTCTTCTTCGTCTTCTTCCATAGGAATGGATCCCAGGAAGTGATCGATGAGGTCGCTAGTACGGTCTCCGTGTTTTTCTGCTCCTATTCCTCTTACGCCTTGCTGCTTGTAGGATTCAGCCTCTTCAGGGGCGTTTTTTATCTGATAGTGGGCTGCCTCTACCATCTCGAAGATAATCTTACGGTCGGTGATGTAGATGGCTGCACGGCGCAGTTCTTCGTCGAAACTCGGGTCGTGGAGCAGGTACAGATTCTTCAACATCAGCAGGCGTGCCGTCTGATAATACGGATATAAGGCCAAGAGGGCGCGCAAGTCGTAGAGCGTCTCTCGGTTCATTTCCTCCGGGTGTTGTATCAATCTGTTTAATTCCACGATATTTTTACTTTATTTTATTTTGAACTTTAAACATTGAACATTGAGTTTTGAACTTTATGATTAGTAAAGCCGTTAAATTCTTCACTCTTCGTTCTTCACTTACTTTACCAGTTAGCTACCGTAGCGTTGAATATCTGGTCTACCAGGTCTTTGATAATCTGGGTTACCAGTTCTTCCTGCACCGAGGCAAGGCTCTGAGTGGTGTCGTAGGTCTTGGCAGATGTAAACTGCTTTTCGAAGTCCTCGGTATGGTTCTTGGTGTTGGTGAAACGTACGTTTACGGTGATACTGAGCTCGGTCTGTGCTGAGTATCCCTCAGAACTAACCGACTTGTTGCGCTGAGAATATTGGGTGATTTCGCCCTCTATCTTCAGGTCTCCGTTGCGTGACACCTGTATGAGCTGGGTGTTGCTGGCAAACTTATCCTTGAGTTCATTGTTGAACATTGGACCCATCGGACCCCACACATACGAACTTCTGATAGGGAAGTCGGCTATCTGTATGGTCTTGGTTTTGGTGTAGTCGATGCTGGCACCGTTGAACTTGTAGCTCACGGAGCATGCTGCCATGACCGTCACCATCAGTGTGACTCCTATTATATATAGGTACGCGCGTATATGCTTCATAACTTATATTTGTTAATCTTTCTGTACAGAGTTCTGTCGGAGATTCCCAGTTCTTCTGCCGCTTTCTTGCGGTTTCCGTTGTTTCTCTCCAGTGCCTTTTCTATCATCTGCTTGCTAAGATCGCTGAGGTTCAGATTCTCGTTTTCTTCCTTGATCTCCTCAATCTCAGCATCCTCGGCTTCGGGTTTGTAAGTGCCCCTCATGCCTCCTGTAGCTATTTCCTGACGGATGTGTTGTAGCTCGTCGAGATCGGTAATCGGAGGTACGGAAGATACCGGAGAAACCGATGAAACCGGAGATACGGATGATACTGGAGCTACCTGGGTATTCGGCTGAACCGGAGAAACATATCCGCCTGTACCGCCCAACTGGCGTGCTTCATCGAGTTGCTTGCGCAGGCTGTTCATCTCTCGTCTCAGGTCGCTCACGTTGCCCCTCAGTTCGTAGAGAATTTTGTATAGCAGTTCGCGCTCGCTGGCGTAGTTATGGTCGTCCTTGCCATCCTTCTGTATGGTGGCGAGCTGTGTAGACTCCTCATCTCTCGGAATAAACTGGGTGAGAGTCTGTGCATCGATTTCTCTTTCTCGGCTTAGCACTGACATCTGTTCGGTAATGTTCTTGAGCTGTCTCACATTTCCCGGCCACTTGTATTTCAGCATGATCTGCTTGGCCTCATCTGAGAGTGAAATCTTAGGCAGACGGTATTTTTCGGCCATCTGCATGGCGAAGAGGCGGAAGAGCAGGAGGATGTCGTCTCCACGCTCTCTCAATGCAGGCATCTGTATCGGGATGGTGTTGAGGCGGTAGTAGAGGTCCTCGCGAAAGCGGCCTTCGCTCACAGCCTTGCGCATGTTTACGTTGGTGGCTGCCACGATGCGGACATCCGTTTTCCTTATCTCAGTTCCACCCACGCGGATGTATTCTCCCGTTTCGAGCACGCGCAGCAGTCTTGCCTGCGTCTGAATCGGGAGTTCGCCCACCTCGTCGAGGAAGATGGTACCCTTGTTGGCAATACCGAAGTATCCTTCGCTTTCGCCTATGGCTCCAGTGAAGGAACCCTTCTCATGTCCGAAGAGTTCGCTGTCAATGGTTCCCTCCGGAATGCTTCCACAGTTGATGGCGAAATATTTCTCTCTGCGGCGTGGCGAATTGTCGTGAATCACCCTTGGAATGATTTCCTTACCCACACCGCTCTCGCCGATGATGAGCACGGAGAGATCGGTCGGCGCTACCTGTAGGGCTACGTCGAGCGCATGGTTCAATCCGTCGCTGTTACCGACGATATTGTAGCGTTGTTTTATCTTTTGTAATTCGGAAGTATCCATTTAGCTGCCAAAATTACTCATTTTTTCTGAATTATCTGCATTTTTTTTAAATTTTAACGTTCGGGAGGTCTGATTACAGGGCAGATTAGCCTTTTTTGCGTCATCTTCCCTCCCGAATCTTTCTTTATTCCGCTTTTTCTCGGGAATAGGGAATCTTTCTCTTATCCCTTTTTCTTAGGGATGGAGAATCTTACCTTCTCACTCTCGTCACGCTTCTCGTGGTAGAGTTTAGGCAGTGGATTCTCGTAGGCCTCATCATAGTCTTCGCGGTTGCAGAAGGCATCCAGCGCCAAGTAGATGGCGTGGCGGAAGGAGATTGCATCGGCTTCGTTGCAGCCCGTGATGCTGTAGCTAGGAGTGGTGTTGGCGGCGGTGTGCACGAGTGGCAGACCGGCAGTAAATAGTACGCCATCCTCGGTGTAGAGAGAATGGAACGGGGTAGTAGCCTGATCATGATACATGGCCATGATGCCGTCGAACTCTACGAAATGGCCGTTGCCGAAGAACTCGTCAGTAGGGTAAGGACCAAAAGCTTGTATTTTCTGCTCGGCAAGCTGGTCAATGGCTGGGATGATGATGCTGGCTTCCTCTGGTCCGCAGCTCTCCTCACCGTTGTTGCTAGGATTCAGGGCGAGCACGGCGATGCGCGGGTTGGTAATCATGAAGTCTCGCTTCAGTGATGTGTGCATCTGCTTCACCTTCTCGATGATGAGTTCCTGGGTGATAGCTGCCGGCACGTCCTTGAGCGGAGTCTTTTCGGTTACGGATGCGATGCGAAGGTCGCCACCGCAGAGGATGGAAAGGCCCTTGGCACCTTCGCCCAGGCAAGTTTCAATGTATTCCTTGTGGCCCTTGAACTGGAAGCCCTCAAATTGTGCGTTCTGGTTGTTTACTGGTGCGGTAACGAGCACGTCGAAGAGCTCGTCGCGGTAGTCGGTCATGGCTCGGTCAAGTGCCTTGATGGCTGCCGTACCCGATTCCTGAGTAGGCATGCCCATGTCAACCTTTACCTCCTCGTCTACAGCTGGCAGGAGGTTGATTCTTCCGTCTTCAGCATCTTCTGCTTTCTGGATGATGGAGAACTGGGCAGGCAGATTCATCGCCTTGCGGTAATAAGCTGCCACTTTAGGCGAACCGTAGATGATAGGGGTACAATACTCCAACATCTCTGGCTCACTGAATGCCTTAAAAATGAGTTCGTATCCGATACCGTTGGTATCTCCGTGAGTGATGGCCACTCTAATCTTTTTGCTGTCCATTTATCGTTTTATTTTATAGTAGAAATCGCAGCTTCTAGCTGCTTGATTAATATTTTCTTTTTCATTTCGGGCGCATAGACGAAGCCGATGATGATGATTTCATCCCCCGTTTTTCTCAGGCGGATGCGCCTCATCACGTAGGGACCTCCCATGGCGTCGCCCTTCATCTCCCAGAGTCCTTTTTCTGAAAGGACCGGGATTATCATGTACATGCTGTCGGTTTCGCCGGGCATGTTTGTGCGGAGCATGCTGTCAATCTGCTGCTTCTCTTGAGCAGGAAAAGCATCAGAATTAGCTTTCCCTCTTCGTTCTTCCCTCTTCACTTTCATGAGGATGAGGTTCTTCATGCCCGAGCTGGCGTTGTTTGAGATCCAAATGAAGTTCTTCGCCTTTTTGCTTGCCTGCATTTCGGCAGGGATGTTCATGCTGATGCCGAAGTTCTTCTTTACCAGTTGTTGCATCTCGCGGTTCTGCTTGCTCGGGTTGGTGGAGATGATGGATGCGAGGTGCTCCAGTTCTGTCTCATCTACGAGCTGGCGCAGTTTCTCGGGGTTGAGTTTCTCTCTGAGTTGCTGCAGCGAGCGGGCAGAGATGCGGATGACGGTCTGCGGTGAAGCATTCTCGTTGCGGCTCAGCCTGACTGAGAATTCCGCTGCCGGGATGTTCACTACGATGCGAGTTCTTACGAGCAGGTAGCTGTCGTGGATCTTGCCCTTCTTAACCTGGATGAGCCGGCAGAGCGGTTCGGGTTGGGGCAGGGCTGGCACCTCTTCCGTCAGTATCTTCGTAACGATGCTGTCGGTATCTCCCTTGAGTACCACCTCGTAAGGCTGTCCTGTGCTCTTGGGCAGTTTTCTGTTTCTTCCTCCTCCCGGGCTGCAACTTGCCAGAAAAAGGAACAAAAGACAGCCGGCAAGTAGGATCTTTAAAGATTCTCTAACCATTTTTCCCCCACCTTACTTATTCATCTTCTCTTCATCCTCGTGCTCACGGATTTCTCCGATTTTCTTCGAGGTGCTGAGCAGACCGCAGGCGGCGTAGATGTCCTGGCCGCGGCTGGCACGGATGGTGGTGAAGACACCATGCTGGGTGAGGTAATCACGGAACTGCTCCATCTTCTCATCATCCACACCTTGCAGAGGAATGTCTGGAATTTGGTGGAAACGAATCAGGTTGAAGCGGCAGTCAAGTCCCTTCACCAGCTTGATGATGGCCTTGGCATGCTGCATACTGTCGTTTACGCCCTTAAAGACGATGTATTCGAAACTCAGGCGGCGTTGATGAGAGAAATCATAGTTCCTCAGCAGTTCTACTACCTGCTCAATGCCCATGCCCCTTTCGGCAGGCATCAGTTCAGCGCGCTCAGAAGGGATAGGGTCGTGCATGCTGATGGCCACATGGCAGTCGCTCTCTTCCAGGAACCGCTTCAGCTTGTTCTTCACGCCCACCGAACTTACCGTGATGCGCTTCGGGCTCCATGCCCAGCCGTAGTCGGCGGTGAGAATCTCTGTGGCGCGCAGCACATTGTCGAGATTATCCATCGGCTCGCCCTGACCCATGAACACGATGTTGGTAAGCTTGTCCACCTCCGGCAGCGAGTAAACCTGGTTCAGAATGTCGCCTGCAGGCAAGCTGCCCTCAAACCCCTGCTTGCCGGTCTGGCAGAACAGGCAGTTCATCTTGCATCCCACCTGCGAAGAAACGCACAGCGTGGCGCGGTCTTTGTCGGGGATGTAAACCGTCTCGACAAATTTGCCGCTTCGGGTAGGGAAGAGGTACTTGATGGTACCATCCACCGAATGTTGTGCATCGGAATATCCGAAGCATCCTATTTCGTATTCGGCAGCGAGTTTGGCACGGTTTGCCTTCGAGATGTTGGTCATCTCATCAATGCTCTTCACATGCTGCTCATAGAGCCACTTCGCCATCTGCCCACCGGTGAAGGCGGGCATGCCTAAGTCCTTTGCCACCTGCTTCAATTCGGCAAGTGTAAGGCCCAAAAGATATTTTTTTTCATTATTCATACTGCAAAGATAGTGTTTTTTGCCGAAAAATTAGTATCTTTGCCACATATTTTAATATAATAAGATAAAATAAAGATAAAAAACACAGATTTAGCCCCCCGAAAAGGGCTGAAGTGAACAAAAATAACGTAAGAAAATGAGAGAAAAAATAGACCTTTTCTTGCCTTGCGAATACATCGACGATGCGCAGAATGCCTTGTCGGTGCTTCATGAGTACAAGACAGTACAGCATATCCACTTCCTGGTGAGTGCTGATTTTGCCGCTCATCATCAGGTGCCCGAAGGATGTACGTTTGTCATCACCGACCGCCTGGAAAGCAGTAACACCATTGTCAGCATCGCTGAAAATACAGATGCCGACTACGTGATGATCTGTACCCGCCACACCACCATAGGATGGGGAAACAACACGCTGGAGCGATTCCTCAGAGTGGCAGATGATACGGATGCCGTCATGGTTTACGCCGACCACTACAAGATGGTGGAAGGCAAAATGGAGAAACATCCGGTAATTGACTACCAGTCAGGTTCTTTGCGAGATGACTTCGACTTTGGAAGCCTCTGGTGCATCAAGGCACAGGCGCTGGCCGACTACATCGCCCAACCCGACCGCGAAGAGTATCAGTTTGCCGCCCTCTACGACCTCCGTCTCTATCTGAGCCGCGTGGGCGAAATCTTCCATCTCAACGAATTCCTCTATTCAGAAGCCGAACTCGACACCCGTAAGAGCGGCGAGAAGCAGTTTGACTATGTAAACCCGCGCAACCGCGAGGTGCAGATTGAGATGGAAAAGGCATGCACCCAGCATTTGGGCAAGGTGGGCGCCCTGATAGACACCACCTTCTACCGCCAGCCCGACTTCGGTGAGCAGGATTTTGAATACGAGGCATCTGTCATCATCCCCGTCTTCAACCGTGAAAAGACGGTGGCTGATGCCGTGAAGAGTGCGCTGGGACAGAAGGCCAACTTCAAGTTTAACGTTATCGTGGTAAACAACCATTCTACCGACCGCACCGGCGAAATACTGGATGAACTTAAAGCCGACAACCTGATACAGATTGTGCCGGAGAGAACCGACCTGGGAATAGGCGGATGCTGGAACGAAGCCATCAACAGCAGTTTCTGCGGAAAGTTTGCTGTACAGCTTGACAGCGATGACCTCTATTCTTCACCAAAGACACTTCAGAAGATAGTAGATGCCTTCTACAAGCAGAAGGCAGCCATGATTATCGGCTCGTACCGCATGTGCGACTTCGACCTCAACACCCTGCCACCGGGACTGATAGACCACAAGGAGTGGACCGATGAAAACGGATGCAACAATGCGCTGCGTATCAACGGATTGGGTGCTCCGCGCGCCTTCTTCACACCGCTGGTCAGACAGATCCAGTTTCCTAACACCTCGTATGGTGAGGATTATGCGCTCGGCTTGGCATTTTCTCGCCGTTACCGCATCGGCAGAATCTACGACGAACTCTACCTCTGCCGCCGCTGGGGAGGTAACAGCGATGCAGCCCTCAGCGTAGAGAAGGTGAACGCCAACAACCTGTATAAGGACCGCCTGCGCACCATGGAACTGAAGGCACGCCAGCACCTGCTGCAGGGCAAGGCCGACATTATGGAAGACAGCAGCATCTCGCGTTTCTTCAACCGTCAGCTGGAGGTTTGGACCGATGCGCGCCACCGCTTCCGCGACCTCAAGCATGTAGAAACCCGCCAGTTCTCCGACCAGCTGAAACTGCAGTGGAACCCAGCCCGCATCGTAAGTACGGGCGCCAAGATAGATAAGAAAACCCTGGGCGAGCGCCCTTGTTTCCTTTGCGACAAAAACCGTCCTAAGGAACAGATGTCGAAGCAGATAGACGAAAAATTCCATCTTCTGGTGAATCCGTTCCCGATTCTGCCAGTCCACTTCACCATTCCGGCACGCAAGCATCAGCCTCAGCTCATCTACAAGAACTACGGCGAGATGCACCGCTTCATCAGTCTGCACAGCGACCTGATGGTGTTCTACAACGGTCCGAAGTGTGGTGCATCGGCTCCAGACCATCTTCATTTCCAGGCAGGAACCAACGGCATCCTTCCTCTTCAGACCAACTGGCAGCGTCTCTCCCGCAACCTGACCGACATCATCTCTCTCAATGATGAGGAGAAAATCTCAGTGGTTCGCGACTTCATCGTTCCCGCCTTCGTCATCATCTCGAAGAGTGCTGAGAGCGATGAGGTCCTCTTCCGCCGTCTCTACAAGGCAATGCCTCAGCGTGGCGACGAAACCGAACCGATGATGAACATCATCTCCTGGCGCAAGGGCGAGGAATTCATCAGCGTGGTCATTCCGAGAGAAAAGCACCGTCCGGAAGCCTATTTTGCCGAAGGCGACGCCCAGTTTGTGGTTTCGCCGGGAGCACTGGATATGAGCGGACTCATCATCACCCCTCGTGAGGAAGATTTCCGAAAGCTGACCGAGGAGAAAGCCCTCTCGTTGCTGCAGGAATGTGGCGTTTCGGAAGAAAAGATGAACGCCATCATCGCCAAACTGAAGGCATCTAAGGATGCCGAGGATGCAGCCGAAGCCTCTTCCACCTTATATAATAAAGGTAAGCAGCCCGACGTAACGGTGGGCATCGTGAGTGCGCAGAAGATTCATTTCTCGCTCAACAAACCTTATCTTGCCAAGGGCGAAAAGGTGCTGGGCGAACAGGTGGTAGAATTCTCAGAGGGCGGTGTGCTCTGGAACGGCAACCAGTACAGCCAGCTCACCTTCCATCCGCAGAGTGCCGACGCCTCGTTTTCGCTGAGCGGCGTAACCATCGGTGTCAACTTTCACTGGGAGCGCAAGGAAACCCAAACCTTCCTGGGCACGCTCCGCTTTGTGGTAGAATCGGATAAGATTGTGGCAATCAATGAGTTGCCTGTAGAAAAATATCTGGAGAGCGTCATCAGCAGTGAGATGAGTGCCACTTCGAGTCTCGAACTTCTGAAGGCGCACGCCGTCATCTCCCGTTCATGGCTCCTGGCACAGATGAAGAAGCGCCGAGAGGTGGCTGAGAGCGGCAACAACTTCTTCTCCTTCACCAAGAAGGAAGATACGCTCATCCGCTGGTACGACCGCGACGACCACACCCTCTTTGATGTATGTGCCGACGACCACTGCCAGCGCTACCAGGGTATCACCAAGGAAACATCGCCCCATGTAGCTGAAGCCATCCGCCAGACCAAGGGACAGATTCTGATGGACGGCGAAGAAATCTGCGATGCAAGATTCTCGAAATGCTGCGGCGGAATAACCGAGGAATTCCAGTATTGCTGGGAGGATACGCCGAAGACTTATCTCACGGCGGTTCGCGACATCGCCCTGGGCGTGGAACATACACTGCCTAATCTGACCAATGAGGAGGAGGCAGAGAAATGGATCCGCTTCAATCCGCCAGCTTTTTGCAACACGCAGGACAAGAAAATCCTGTCAGAAGTGCTCAACGACTATGATCAGGAAACCGTCAATTTCTACCGCTGGAAGGAAACGCTCAGCCAGGAGAAGTTGCAGCAGCTCATCGCCGACAAACTGAAGATGGACCTGGGTGCCATCCTAGACATGAAGGCCGTGGAGCGCGGAAAGAGTGGAAGAATCAGCAAGCTCCAGATCATCGGAACAGAGAAGACCTTTACCATCGGTAAGGAACTCGAAATCCGCCGTACGCTGAGCGACAGTCATCTGCTGAGTTCAGCCTTCGTGGTGGATAAGTATGATAAGGATGAACAGGGAGTGCCTCAGCGTTTCGAACTCATCGGAGCCGGTTGGGGGCATGGAGTAGGTCTCTGCCAGATTGGTGCTGCCGTGATGGGCGAGCAGGGTTATCATTATGATGCCATCCTGCTGCACTACTATCAGGGTGCTGAAATCAAGAAACTTTATAAATAGTGATGTAAAATGGTAACAAAGAAAAACAGTCGGAGTCCATGGGCATGGGTTCCGACCCTCTATTTTGCAGAAGGACTCCCCAACGTCATCGTAACCGCCCTCTCTGTGGTGATGTACATGCAGTTGGGGCTGACCGATGCTGAGGTGGGTCTCTATACCGGATGGCTCGCCCTTCCCTGGGTCATCAAGCCCTTGTGGAGTCCGTTCATAGATTTGCTGAAGACTAAGCGCTGGTGGGTGCTCACCATGCAGGCTCTCATCGGAGCTGCCCTTGCTGGCATCGCCTTCTCGCTGCCTACCGCCTTCTGGTTCCAGGCAACGATGTGCTTCTTCTTCCTCATCGCCTTCTGTAGTGCTACCCACGACATTTCTGCAGATGGTTTCTACATGATTGAGCTGGATGAACATACGCAGACTAAGTTTGTAGGCTTGCGAAATACCTTCTACCGCCTCGCCATCATCTTTGTGAATGGTTTTCTGGTGATGCTGGCAGGTGTGCTTCAGGTTCTCTTCCGCAACCAGATTCGCTTCTCATGGGCGTTTATCTTTTACGGACTGGCAGGTATCTTCATCGGTTTGTGGCTCTACCACAGCCGCTTCATGCCTCGCCCGAAGGATGATGTGCAGACCGACAGAACGGTGGGTGAAGTGGCTCATGAACTGAAGAACATGTTCCGCACCTTCTTCGTGAAGTTCGGATTGGGTGAAACCGTCTGTGTGATGCTCTTTCTCTTACTCTACCGATTCCCTGAAGCGCTTCTGAACACCATGACCAAGACCTTCATCCTCCGTCCTAATTCGCAGGGTGGACTGGGACTGTCACCTCAGGAATATGGCTTTGCCAATGGTACTGTGGGATTGATAGGTTTGCTGCTGGGTGGAATTCTTGGTGGTATTCTGGTGAGCAGGGATGGAATGAAGAAATGGCTCTGGCCTCTGGTTTGCGCCATCACCTTGCCTGATGTGGTTTACATCTATCTGAGTTATTCGCTCAACAGCAACCTCATCGTGGTTTCCAGCTGTCTTTTTGTCGAGCAGTTGGGTTATGGTCTGGGCTTCACGGTTCTTACCCTCTACATGCTGTTCTACAGTCAGGGAAAGTTCAAGACCTCCCATTATTCCATCTGTACGGGCATCTCCTATCTTGGATTGATGCTGCCGGGCATGGTTTCTGGATATCTGAAGGATATGGTAGGTTACCGCATGTTCTTCATCATCGTGATGGCATGTTGCGCCATCACTTTCCTGGTTACTGCTTTCCTGAAGATTGATCCTAATTTCGGAAAGAAAGAGGAGAAGGAAGAGGATGAAGCGGAATTGGACGCGATAGAATAAATGATTATGTTAACGTAAAAACGAGGATGTGCGAACATCCTCGTTTTTATCTTTATTCCCCGATAATCGTTGCGATGAGGTGTCGGCTTCCGCCTCCCTCTCTGAATTCACAGAGGTAGATCCCCTGCCATGTTCCGAGGTTTAATCTGCCGTTGGTAATGGGAATGGTGAGCGATACACCCACCATGCTCGATTTTGCATGAGCCGACATATCCGTCGGTCCTTCATCCTGGTGCAGGTATCTTGGGTCGCCATCCGGAACCAGTCTTTCGAAGATCCCCTTCAAGTCATGTCTCACATCTGGGTCGAAGTTCTCGTTCAGCGACAATCCGCAGCTGGTATGTCTTACGAAGAGATTCAGAATCCCTGTCTTAGGCAGCGCTGGCAGGTTCCTCATCACCTCGTTGGTTACGAGGTGAAAGCCGCGAGGAAGCGGACGCAATGAAAATTCTACTTGCTGTATCATATCATTCTTTGTTTTTATATTTCAATTGTTTGTATCTTTCTGATTGTCAATTTACAAAGGTAATTATAATTTTATTATTATAATGCTATTATAATGCAAATATAGGAAAGTTTAACCATTAAAGGATTTCTCTTCCTTATTATCTGCTACCCCGAAAAATCTTCTTCTTTAGAAGAAGGGAAAAAATAGGAAAAATAATCCCGAAAAAATTTGGTGGTTTCAGAATAATGATGTACTTTTGCAACCGAAATCAAGCATTAAGAGTTGCCCAGTTGTGGCACACCAACCGAGTTTCACATAGAGATAACCACGGTGGTAAAAGAATGCGTAAGTGTTTAACAACTTAAAATAATTATCTTTATGAATCCAAATTCAGATTTAAAGAACAAAAAGAACAATGAGAGTATTATGGCAGCTAATGCCGAGTCTTCAACTGTTGATGCAGGTTATGCCGAGTCAAGAATTTCAGAGTATGCTGCCCGTTTTGCCGCTTACAGCGATGAGCGTTTGAAGCAGACCGTAGATCACGAGCGCAAGGTTCATGGTTGGGGCAGCGAGCGCAGCTACTTCCTCGCCGCCCTGCGAGGAGAGTGTGAGAAACGAGGCATTGATTACTGTACGTGGGTATAGATGCTCAAGTACGCGGGCAGAAAATGATGCGGATTTCTAGAAGACGCAAGGCAATGCAGATAGCTGCTGCATGATGGTCTTAGCCATGCGGGAGTGCCCGGCATCATTAGGATGAAGACGGTCGCTATCCGGTTTGTTAAACATCTGCGCACCAGCATAGTAAAGAGGGAAGAGACCGGAAAGGGAGTTGAGGTCGATGACCGGAACCGCCCAGACATTGCCTGTTTCCTTGATAGCTTTCACGTATTCATCGAAGAAGATACCACGCGCATTCTCGTACATCTCGTCTGGCTGGATATTCTTGTCACCACTGGCAAAGAGAGCACGATGCACAGGAGTCATCACCACGATTTGCTTGGTAGGATACATCTGCTT
>ENA-UEQO01002160-UEQO01002160.1-human-gut-metagenome-genome-assembly--contig:-NODE-2160-length-18087-cov-25.175292_pt1 | contig 18087 bp, 16 predicted proteins | sample MGYA00242938_ERZ507940 | MGnify/ENA primary metagenome ERZ507940 (study PRJEB26167, sample SAMN06115517) | human gut metagenome | host: Homo sapiens | place: China:Chongqing | collected 2014-12-03... | reverse complement strand
TCCTTATGCTCATTAAAGAAAGGTATAAAGATATTCTCATCTGGTGGCCAAGAGCTACCGGCAACAAATACCTTGAAATCATGATGAGGTACATCCGCAGACTGAGATGAAGCCACTCCTGTTCTGAAAGCCTCGCAAATCGGCAATTGCTTGGCAGCCTCCTTTATCTGGAGAACACGGTCGAAACGGGTATCTCCTACCACATCCACAGCCGTGATGCCTATACCTTCGAGCAATCGCTTACTCTCTTCGTTCTGTACGAAGAAACGGGTAAAGCACTTCAGCACTCCAGCATAGCTTCTGCCATACCATTTGAAGAACACCTGATCCTCGCGGAAGATACTGCTCACGCTATAAGTAGGAATGTTGCGATGCTTCAGGATATGAAGGAAATTAGACCAGAACTCATACTTGATGAAGAAAGCCATCACAGGACGTACCAGTCTAAGGAAACGGATGGCGTTCAACCGAGTATCCACCGGCATATAACAGATGATATCAGCTCCCTCATAGTTCTTGCGCACCTCATAACCTGAAGGAGAATAGAAGGTAAGCAGAATCTTATACTGAGGATAGTCCTTACGGATACGTTCCATCAAAGGTCGTCCCTGTTCAAACTCACCGAGCGATGCAGCATGAAACCAAATGTACTTAGCGTTAGGATCCACCTTCTGCTTCAATATTTTGAAAGCCTCACGCTCACCACGCCACATCTTGCGCACCTTTTCATTGAACAGACTTGCAATGGCTATGCCCCAAAGGACGAAATATATTACGATATTATAGATCATGATATTTCTTTATATTGGTTACTATATCTATAAATACGTGAACTCTCTGAATAGCCTTCAGCAACATGCTGCAGAAAGCCATTCAGAGAGAAATTATTGTGAATTAACCCAAAACTTCGATTGCCTTGCGAAGACGGCGCAGAGTTTCCTCCTTGCCAAGGAAGGCAGAGATATCGAACATACCCGGTCCCTTGCCCTCACCTACGAGAGTCAGACGGAATGCGTTCATCACATCACCCAGCTTATAGCCCTTATCCTCTACCCATTTCATCACGACAGGTTCCTGACCTTCGATAGAGAAATCCTCAATACCCTCAAGCACATCAGCAAGTTCTGTCATCTGCTGTGCAGAATATTCCTTCCAGCGCTTCTTGGCTGTCTTAGCATCATACTCTGTAGGAGCAATGAAGAAGAAAGAACACAATGGCCACAGTTCATAGACAAAGTTCACACGATCCTTCATCATGTGTACCACCTGCTTTACGCGGTCCAGAGTTTCCTCTACACCATTGTTGGCAACAATAGGGGCAAAGAGGTTAGCTATTTCATCATCGCTCTTCATCAGAATGTATTCGTGGTTGAACCAGATTCCCTTCTTGAAGTCGAACTTGGCACCTGCCTTAGAGCAACGTGAAATATCGAAAGCCTTCACCAGTTCATCAAGAGAGAAGATTTCCTGTTCTGTACCAGGATTCCAGCCGAGGAGAGCCAGGAAGTTGACTACAGCCTCTGGGAAATAGCCACTCTCACGATAACCGGAAGAAACCTCGCCAGTCTTAGGATCATGCCATTCCAGCGGGAATACCGGGAAACCGAGGCGGTCGCCATCACGCTTACTCAGCTTACCTTTACCTTCAGGCTTAAGAAGCAAAGGAAGATGCGCAAAACGAGGCATGGTATCTTCCCAACCGAAAGCCTTATAAAGAAGTACGTGCAAAGGCGCACTAGGCAACCACTCCTCACCACGGATTACATGAGAGATTTCCATCAGGTGGTCGTCTACGATATTTGCCAGGTGATAAGTTGGCAATTCATCAGCACTCTTATAAAGTACCTTATCATCCAGGATATCACTCATAACCTTCACGTCACCACGAATCATATCGTTCACGTGAATTTCCTGTCCCGGTTCAATCTTGAAACGTACAGTATACTGCTTTCCGTCAGCAATCAGTTTATCAACCTCTTCCTTAGAAAGAGTCAGAGAGTTGCGCATCTGCATACGAGTATGAGCATCATACTGGAAATTCTGGATTTCAGCACGTTTTGCTTCCAACTCCTCAGGAGTATCAAAAGCAATATACGCCTTATCATTATCCAGGAGCTGCTGAACATACTGCTTATAGATATCACGACGTTCACTCTGGCGATAAGGTCCATGCTCTCCACCGAAACTTACACCCTCGTCAAACTGGATACCCAGCCACTTGAAAGATTCCAGGATATATTCTTCGGCTCCAGGCACGAAACGATGAGAATCTGTATCCTCAATACGGAACACCAGCTCACCTCCATGTTGGCGAGCAAACAAATAATTATACAGAGCGGTACGAACACCGCCAATGTGCAATGCACCCGTTGGACTAGGGGCAAAACGCACCCTTACTTTTCTATCTGCCATGTCTTTTTATAGCTATTTTCAAATTTTTCTGCAAATTTACATCTTTTTTTGCGATTTTAGCCGTTTTTTTTCGTATTTTCGCACTGTAAAACGAAATAAGTAAGAAAAAAGTAGGAAAATGAGCATATTTAACAACCCAGAAGAGAACTATTGGCGCAATTTCGCCACAAAAACGGTTTTGATATTAATTACCGTTGCTATCATTGTTTGGTTCCTTCCTCGCAACGAAGGAAGGATGTTCCGGTACGATGTTGGAAAGCCATGGATGTATGGTTCCGTCATCGCAAAATTTGACTTTCCGATCTATAAGACCGATGAAGCCATCAAGCGTGAACAGGATTCGCTGATGAAGCAATTCCAACCTTATTATTCTGTCAATGAATCCATCGGCAGCGAACAGGTGAGCCGTTTCCTGCACGACTTCAGCCAAGGTGTACCAGGTTTGCCAAAAGAATATGTGGGACTCATAGCCCACCAGCTTCAGCGCCTTTATCAGACCGGCATCATCAATACCACGGAATATAATCGTATCTACAAAGATTCTACCAGTATGATACGAATTATCAACGGAAAGAATGTGAAGAGCGTACCTATCGGTTCGTTCTACTCTACTATTGCCGCTTACGAACGCATCTTCTACGATGAGAAGCTGGCAACCCAGCGACAGCTTTTATCCCGTTGCAACCTTAACAATTATGTTGAAGCTAACGTCATATATGATAAGGAAAGAAGCGAGGCAGAGAAAGCCGACATGATGAGCAGCATTCCACTGGCAAGCGGAATAGTGATGAGCGGTCAGAAGATTGTGGATCGTGGCGAAGTGATTACGAACAACACCTATCGGGTGCTCAATTCATTCGATAAGGAGATGAAGCGCCGCAGTTCTACCCAGGAAGAACTGACAACCACTATCATCGGACAGGTACTGTTTATCTTCATTCTTGTCATGCTGTTTACCTCTTATCTCTCACTTTTCAGAAAAGACTATTTTGATAAGCCGCGCAGCATTACCATGCTTTATGCGATGATTACGCTGTTCCCAATCTTTGTGTCACTCATGATGAAACACAATTTCTTCAGTGTCTATATCATCCCATTTGCCATGGCGCCTATCTTCGTACGTGTGTTTATGGACTCGCGTACAGCCTTTATCAGCCACGTTACGATGATTCTCATTTGTGCAGCAGCAGTAAAGTACCAGTACGAGTTTATCATCGTACAGCTGGTAGCTGGTCTTGTTGCTATTTACAGTTTGCGTGAACTCAGCAAGCGCTCGCAGATATTCATCACAGCCCTGTTGGTAACTATAGCCAGCGGTGTAGTATATCTTGCCCTTCAGCTGATGCAGGACAACCAGGTGTTCAACGTAGATGCCAGCATGTATACCTACTTTACTGTAAACGGCATCTTCCTGCTACTCTCTTATCCGCTCATGTACATTATAGAAAAGATGTTTGGATTTACATCTAATGTTACACTCTTCGAGCTGTCAAATACCAACAAGGGATTACTTCGCAACCTGAGTGAGATTGCTCCAGGCACCTTCCAGCATTCTATCACCGTAGGTAACCTGGCAGCAGAGATTGCCAACCGCATCAGAGCCAACAGTCTTCTGGTACGTACCGGAGCACTCTATCATGATATCGGTAAGATGACTAACCCTGTTTTCTTCACAGAGAATCAGGCGGGCGTTAATCCTCACGACCAGTTAAGCGACCTTGAGAGCGCACAGATTATCATAAGCCATGTTTCAGAAGGTCTGAAGATGGCAGAGAAGGTTGGTCTGCCAGGCATCATAAAGGATTTCATCACTACTCATCACGGAACGGGCATCACCAAGTATTTCTATATTAATTACTGTAATGCTCACCCTACAGAGGTGATTGACAAGTCACAGTTCCAATATCCTGGTCCGAACCCATTTACTCGCGAACAGGCCATCCTGATGATGGCAGATACGGTTGAAGCGGCTTCGCGCTCTCTGAACGAATATACTGAAGAAAGCATCAGTAACCTCGTCAATAAACTCATCGACGGACAGGTGGCAGATGGTTTCTTCAAGGAGTGCCCTATCACGTTCCGAGACATCGCTCTCGCTAAGCAGGTACTCATCGAACGACTCAAGGCTATTTACCATACCCGCATTTCGTATCCTCACTTAAACGTAAAACAGAATGCCGGTAAAAAGACGAGTCAGGAGTCTAAAGAACAAGAGTAAAGATACAATTCGTGAAGTTCTAATTCCGTAAAGCGTATAAACGGATATACAAAAAGGTAAAACATAACCAATAATAGTCCTTTTTCTTGCACAGTTTTTAAAATCTGTGCAAGAGAAAGGGCTTTTTGCGTTAATATGCTTTAAATATTTCAAGAAAACTATAGTGAAAAAGAACATTATAATTACCTTTGCGGACGTTTTTATTTAATATTATTAAGATGAAGAAACTAAAATTAGTTAGTTTAGCCATTGCGATGGCTTGTGCAACCCCATCTTTTGCAGGCGGTTTGCTCACCAACACCAACCAGCATGTAGCATTCAACAGAATGATGAGCCGTGAGGCTTCAATTGGTATCGACGGTGTTTATTATAATCCAGCCGGAGTTGTATTCATGGGTGAAGGTCACCATCTCGCCATCAACTGGCAGTTGGCTTACCAGACACGTAGCATAGAAAATGATTATGCTCTGTTCACCAACAATGTGAACTATCCTATTACTCCTCGTACTTTCAAGGGTGAGGCTTTTGCGCCTGTCATCCCTTCATTCCAGTATGCTTATAATAAAGGTAGATGGTCACTTCAGGCTAGCTTCGCCCTCACAGGTGGCGGCGGCAAGTGTACCTTCGATAATGGTCTGGGCTCTTTCGAAAAGATCGTAGCTGAGACAGCAATGGCTGCTTGCGGTTTGGCAGGTGCTGTGGATAAGGTTGCAGCAAAGTATGGCGTACCAGCTGTTTTTACTAGCGATAAGAATTTCGGTAAGGAAGGCAAGTATAGCTACAACAGCTATATGCATGGCCGCCAGTACTACTATGGTCTCTCTCTGGGTGCAGCCTATAAGTTCAGCGACAACTTCAGCGCATTCGCAGGCGTACGAGGTGTCTATGCATCTACTAACTACTACGGATATGTAGAAGATATCAAGGTAGGCAACATGCCTCTCTATAAGGTGCTCGACCCAACCAAGGAAACAGCTGCCAACATTGAGTTGAGCTGTGACCAGAGCGGTGTGGGCTTCACTCCTATTATTGGTGTGGATTTTAAGACTGGCAAGTGGAACTTCGCTGCCAAATATGAGTTTAAGACTCGTATCCGCCTGAAGAACAAGTCAGTAAACCAGGTACCTAGTATCGGTAACCTGCCAGACAACCTCCGCAACGCCTACATTGCAGGTGGTGTACCAGAGGCTGCTGCAAATGCCATCATCGGCAACCCAGATATTCAGGGAGCCATGGGACAGTTGAAGACCGAGTTCGACGCCAAGCTTGAAGAGGCTATCGGCGAATACGAAGATGGCAAGAAGATTGCGGGTGATATTCCTGCTTATCTGGCACTCGGTATTGGCTATAGCCCTGTTGATGCAGTTAGAGTAAACGTTGGTTTCCACTGGTTCGATGACAAGCACGCTACATCTTACAACAACCGACAGGAGAAGTTAAAGCGTGGTACATTGGAGTACAACGCAGGTGTAGAGGTAGACGTAAACAAGAAGATTACCTTGAGTACAGGTTGGCAGAATACCAACTATGGCTTGAGCGATGAATACATGGACGACAAATCATTCGTTGTCAGTTCAAACTCTGTAGCAGTCGGTGGTGTATACCACATCAATAAGAAGATGGACTTGAACGTGGCTTACTTCCACACCTTCTATCAGCACAAGAAGACCTCTGAGAAAGTTCAACTTTCTGCTGAAAAGAGCATCAACTACAGTTCAGACTACACACGTAACAACAACGTATTCGCAGTAGGTCTCGACATCAACTTCTAAACATAACTACAATTATCATAAATAAAAGGCTACCCGTTCTTGCAACAAGTAACGGATAGCCTTTTTCATTATATTTACCAATCTTATTTTCTTCCATTCTGCCAGAGAAAAGGAGGGGCAGGAGACTACAACGGATCTACATCATAATAAATCTGCAGAGCTCCATATCTCGGATCCTTTCCCATCTGTTGCTGAGCAAACTTCAGATATTCTCTTACCTTCTGCTGATCAATACCATTTTCCAGTTTGATAACAATCTTTCGAATGTTCATTGTCTTAACCCTTGCCACAGCAGGTTTATCGGGTCCCAACACACGCTCGCCAAACCAGCTTCTCAGCGTTTTGCTGAGCTCATGGCTAGCCTGTTCGCATACCTTATCATATTTATGTTTTACATACACATTAATCAGGTGGAAGAAAGGTGGATAATGAAAAGTTCTTCTCTCCTCCAGAATACCCTGATACAAGCCTTCATAATCATTATGTACCACTTGTCCGATTACAGGCAAGGTAGGATTCTTGGTCTGTAGAATCACCAGGCCACGCTTACCTTTTCTTCCTGCTCTACCACTCACCTGTGCCATCATCATGAAAGCATGCTCGTAGGCGCGGAAATCGGGATAGTTAAGCATCGAATCAGCATTCAAGATGCCTACTACACTCACCTTATCGAAATCGAGACCCTTAGAAACCATTTGCGTGCCTATGAGAAGATTCGTCCTGCCTTCAGAGAAGTCTGCGATAAGACGTTCGTAGGCATTTCGTGTACGTGTTGTATCCAAATCCATTCTGGCAATCTTGGCTTCCGGAAAGATTTCCGCTATCTGGTCTTCTATCTTCTCGGTACCAAAACCACGTCCCATGATTTCCGTACTGCCACAGTTAGGACATTCCGCAGGAACCGGATAAGTGTAACCACAATAATGGCAAGTCAGCAAGTTAATGCTTTTATGTAACGTAAGCGAGACATCACAGTTCTTACATTTCGGCACCCAACCACATACCTTACATTCAACCATCGGCGCAAAACCACGACGATTCTGAAAGAGGATTGCCTGTTGCCCATTCTTCAAAGCCTCTCTTACTGCAGCCAAAAGCTGTGGAGAGAAAGGACCGCTCATCATCTTACGGCGGCGCAAGTCTTTTACATCTACCACCTGAATTTCCGGCAACTGAATACCTTTGTATCTTGTCTTCAGCTCTACCAGTCCATACTTGCCTTGCTGCGCATTATAATAACTCTCCATCGAAGGCGTAGCCGTACCCAATAATGTCTTTGCACCATACATCTTGGCAAGCACAATGGCAGCACTTCTGGCATGGTAGCGCGGAGCGGGATCCTGTTGTTTAAAAGAAGTCTCGTGCTCTTCGTCTATGATGACGAGTCCCAAATTCTTAAAAGGCAGGAAGACGGCACTTCTTGCACCCAGGATTACATCATAGGGCTGATCAGAGAGTTGTTTCTGCCAGATTTCTACACGCTCAGCATCACTATATTTAGAATGGTAGATGCCCAGCCGGTCACCGAAAACTCTATGAAGGCGCTCCATGATTTGTACGGTCAGAGCGATTTCCGGAAGAAGATAGAGCACCTGCTTATGCTCCTCTATGGCTTTTCTGATAAGATGAATGTAGATTTCCGTCTTTCCGCTGGATGTCACACCATGAAGCAATACAACATCCTTTTTCATCATTTGCATCAGGATACCATTATAGGCATCTTGCTGAGCCAAGGAGAGTGGTTTAATCAGGTCTAGATGAGATTCTCCATTCGTATTCAATCGTCCAATTTCCAATTCATAAGTAAAGAGAATTCCTCTATCAATAAGCGTCTTGACAACAGCAGCCGTACAATGGCTCTCATTCATCAGTTCTTCCTTGGTCACTTTTTTTATGCCTTCTCTAGGCGTATCTCCATCAAGACTGTCCCAATGTGAGAGACTCAGAAAGGTGGTTAAAGTTTTGGCTTGCTTCAAGGCTCTCTGCACCAGGTTGAGCGCTACATGTAGTGCCTGCTCACTACGGTATGTACTGGCAAGTTCTACATAGAGTTCCATCTTGGGCTTGAATTTCTCTGTAGACTTCAGTCCACCGGGCATAGCAGCATTATAGACATCACCTAACGGAGCCATATAATAATAGCCAATCCATTGCCACAATCTCATCTGCTGAGGCAACAGCGAAGGCGTATTGTCAAGTACCGCCTCAACAGGTTTGCAAGAGAATGCAGGCTTATCATCATGCAGTCGGGTAGCCATTGCGATATATTTCTTACTTTTACCAAGAGGAACCAGCAAGCGTACCCCAGGCACAACTTTCCCTTCCATCCCATCAGGGACAGAATAAGTAAAGGTTCCGTCGAGCGGAAGGGGTAATATCACATCTACATATTTCATATCTACTCTTCTTTAACCTTGAAATATCCATCATTCAGGCTTTCGACTTGCAAAGTTAGCAAAAAAAAAGCAGATACCCATCATCGGATACCTGCTTTTATATATTTTAAGATGTACTAGGCGAGACCATACGATGTTCTCACCCATAATCTATCCTGTTCTTTTACAAGATTAGAACCAATAACCCAAAGCAATCTGCCAACTGTTATTCTTACTGTTACCATTCACAATATTTTTGCCTGTTTCCTCCCAGGTAACATCTGCAGTCTTACCGCAAGCGATGTTATAGTTTGCAGAGAGCTGGAGATGGCTCAGCAGGGTAACACCCAGACCTACGTTTACACTGAAGTTTGTTTTCTTCAGAGAATAACAGCCTGATTTATTCCACTTGAAGTTCTTGTCACCAACGTTGATACCCCACTGTGGACCAGCGAAAACGAAAACATTAGCCAAGCTGCTCAAACCGAAGCCATAACGTACGTTTACTGGGATATTAAGAGATTTCTGAGTCATTGTAGTCTCTGCATCATTTACAGACACCTTAGCTTCCTTCTGATCGTACAAGGCAGCAGCATCAAAACTCAAGCCAACAATAGGGATAGTAACCTTAACCATTGGACCAACAAAGAAACCTGTCTTGTTAGAGGCATCGAATACATCGTTACTCAAAGACATGTTAGTAACATCCAAACCGCCCTTCAAACCAAACTTAATCTGGGCATTAGCATTTGTAGCAAACATCATGGCTGCTACAACCATTAATACTGATAAAACTTTCTTCATTCTATATTTACTTTAATTCTAATATAAATTAATGACGCTCTCTACGAACCGTTACCCTAGCTGGGCCACCAGAAGAAACATAGCTTCCTCCTGATCTGCGTTTTTTAACAGTAGAAGTCTTAGCTGGTTTAGATGCAGAACCACTTCTTCTGTTACGGCTTTTCTTCAGAGTCTTGGCATCCATATTCTTTTCTGCCTTGGCAATACTGTCAAGAGAATCCTTCCGAGCCTGATTACCCCAGATATTCTTCTCAAAGGCAGCCAACTCAGCCTCTATGCGTTTCTGTTCCTTCGCCATAGCCGTATCCGAAGGACAATATTGTGCCAGGGTATTGCCCTGCATATTATTGGTCTTGTAGATTTTACCCCTATACAGATTCTTGGTAAAATAATCTTCTGCACTCATCACAGCAGCATTGTTCACATTACTGGTCATCAGCTGCTGCTTAGCCAGGAAAGGAGCCAGATCATCATACTTCACCCAGAAGAGCGGATACTTGTTTCCTACATCTCCAAAATCATCATTACGGGTCATTATAGGGCACAAAGCCAATACCTTGGTATGGAAAGAAGCTGTTTTCTGGTCATAATAAGAAGTCTCCTTCACATAGTATGCCTTCACTTCTGCTGACGGAATATCGCTGTCATCAATATGCACCTTTCCATTATCAGTCTTCTCGTAGTAGATATGATAATTATCTACGAATGCTTTCGGAGTAAGACGGTTGGCGGCAGAAAAATCTTCATTACCATCCATACGATACTGATAAACAGGCACTCTACCCGTAAACATCAGTTTAAAGATATAGGTAAAGAGATTCATCTTACCATCTGTTGGCTCTACAGGATAATACAAGGCAGCATTGGCATCATCTGTGAGATTGAGTTCACGATAGATGTCTCTTCTCCAAACCACGTCCTCATCCATCGGGATGGCTGTAGGGAAATAAAGTTTGGCACGCAAGGTCATATTGTCAGCATTCGACTGTTGTGCCTTTTGCTGAGCCTGCTTTCTGCGAGCCGCTGGCTGTGCCATGATGCTCTGCACCATTCCCAAAAGCATGAATATGAATAATATCTTTTTCATTACATTGAACTTTGAACATTGAACTTTGAACTTTATGATAAGTAAAGCCGTTGAACTCTTCACTTACCTGACGATAACTTCCATTGCAGCCGGCAGATTTCGGGTAATTCCATCAGGACCGACAGCCTTGATATGCGAGATATAGAAGCGTCGGTTTCTTGACAGTTTTCTGAACTCTTCGCGCTGTCGTTCTGAGAAATTGGAACCCGCCGAAGCCAAAGGTATGGCATTGCCCATATTATCGAAGAATACGGTTTCGAAGCCCAGTACCTTGAACGGAATATCAAGGAGTCCGTCATCTATGGCTGCATGAATGCCAGGAGCACCCATCAGAGCGCCCTTAGATAGGGCACCTCCTCTAAATCTGTCTGTACCCATCGCAATATAAGCAGTTGGGTCAGGAAGTTTTCTTACATGAAAAACGAATGGAGGCAGACTTCTCACCTGTCCCTTATCGCGGGCTGTCACATGGATGGTAACATCCTTACCCACCGCTGAAGGTGTAGCCACGAAATGACCATTGCCCTTAGCTACGAAAGAACCACCTGTCATGGTTGCAGAGATAGCATTTGCCGGAACACCAGGAACGCTGATGCTGATAGGATTGGCATAGCCTGCATAGAGCACATTCATCAGGTCGGCAGCAACGGTAGCTGTATTAGGAACAGGCAATACGGTGTATTTCTGAACGAAATTGCGTCGCATCATCTCGCCATTCTTGCCTCTCATCAGAATGTAACCGCCAAACTGATGCTCACCTACGCCACCTGCCACAAAACTGTATCTGCCATTCTCGGCATTCAGCCTACTACCATTCACATAGATTTCCGGGCGCTGCGTGCTGTCTATTGCAGCCATCACCACATGCGAATTGAAACGTTCACCGGCATAGAGGGTTGTTTTCTCTGGAATAACGAATGCATCGAGTTCATTCACATTCAGTTCTACCAGATCTATATTTTTCTTCTCCTCATCCGATTTCTTCCCATCATCGGCAAGACTTTTCCTGATTTTCTCGACAACAGACTTGCCTTTGACACCGAATTCCTCATCTGTAGGAGTATTTAGCGCCAACATAGCCATCAGGATGACATACATCAGGTTAATCATCTTCTGGCGAGGCGAAACCGGTCTTTTCTTGATTGCCATGGATATAAATTTGCTTGATTCTATTTATTTTCTTCGTCTTTACTCTTCACTTGTTACATGAGGAGCCGCCACACGCATATTGATGGTCATGGCATCAATCATACGGGTATAAATCTTGTTCAACTGTTCTATCTGCTTTGCCATCATCTTGGTCTGCTCATTGATCTGGTCAATGGTACCAATCTGCTGGCTGGCACTTTTCAGCTGCATCTCGTATACCCTGCTGATACCTGTCAAGGTACGGTTCAGATTCTCCATCTCCTCGCTGTCACGAGTCAGTCGGCTACTCTGTTCGTTTACCTTACTCAAGGTTTCTACCAGGCTCTTCAACTGTTCTACGTAGCTGTTCTGAACTTCCACCACCTCAGGATTAAGTGGAGTCAGTTCTGGCGCAGCAGTCATTACGGGAGAGACTGGAGAGACTGGAGAAGCAACCTGAGGTTGAATGGTTTCAGAACGATTCTTGGCAGTCATCATTTCTTCAGCCGACACCTTTCCTTCCAGATACTCCTCTGTAGCATGGGTAGGCAAGTCTCTACCTTCGGCAGTCTTGTCGAAAGGACGGTCGAAAGCAGAAAGGAAGAACACGAGAATCTCGGTTCCCATACCTAAGAAAAGCATGAGATTGGCACCAGGAAGATGGGTCAACTTAAAGAGGGTACCAGCGATTACAATAGAGGCACCCCAACTGTAAGCATAGTTAAGGAATGTCTGACCCGGCACACTATCCATCCACTTCTGCAAGCGGTATACGATATTGAATTTGCTATAATAGCTCATATTATTTATCTCCTATTCTTATTCTTCAATGGTTTCTGTTTTCCGCTTGCCGTAGTAGCAAGACTTCTCACGCAACGGAATCCGATGTATGAGCGAGGCTGATTCTGGTACTCGAAAGTGCGCCATGCCGAACGGATAAACGACTCAGGGTCTTTCCAAGAACCACCTCTTACACTCTTCTTCTTCAAACGGTAAGGATCTTCTATGGCAGCATTATACTGTAAAGTTGGGTTAAAATCGCTCATTGCGTCAACACCCGCCTCTGTATAAACGGTACTTGTCCACTCTGCCACATTACCAGCCATATCGTAAAGTCCATTAGAATTTGGCGAATAGATAGCCACCTTGCTGGTTATCAGGTTGCCGTCTTTGGTATAGTTGCCCCTGTCTGGTTTGAAATTAGCATAAAAACAGCCATCCCCATTCTTCACATCCGCATTGTCCCAAGGAAATTCATTCTGGTTCTTGCCTCTTGCAGCATATTCCCATTCTGCCTCGGTTGGCAGACGATAACGCTGCACATATCTTGCTTCAGGACCTAAGCCCTTCAACAGATAGTCTGTTCTCCAGGCGCAGAAGGCATTTGCCTGTTCCCAGGTAACACCTACTACCGGATAGTCATTATACGCAGGATTGCTGAAATAACTTCTCAGATAGGTTTCATTCTCTGCATTTCTGAAGTCGTTTACCCAACAGGTAGTGTCAGGATAAACATTCACGATATAGGTATTCAGGAAATCCCATGGTCCTGAAAGCGGACGGTTGATAGTCTCACGCACCACTCTACCCTCATCATCGTAATAAGCGGTATCTTTCGAAATCATCACCACCTCGTCCGGATTTATCTTCACATCGGTGTTGAAGGTACGTTCCTGTGGATTCAGGCGGAACTTACGCTGAGCCGCAGCTGTATAATCATAGATTTCGTATTTATAGTTGAGCTGGCGCCAGTCGATGAGTTTTTCTCCTGTAACCGGATTGGTTTCATACAAACTTTCAAAAGCTCTCTGCTCATCCTCATTAGGTTTCTTAGGAAGCGCTTTCTTCCAGTTTACATGAGGCGTAACCGGATCGCCATTCTTATCTTCAGTAATCATGTAAGTCTCGTCGCCTCCATAAGCAGGATCAGCCAGACGTGTACGAAGGATAGAATCACGCACATAAGCCACAAACTGCTTATATTCTGAATTGGTGATTTCGGTATCATCCATCCAGAATCCATCCACCGACACATCCTTGCGTGGTGTTTTCATTCCCCAGAGTGAATCTTGGGTCTCCAATCCCATTTTCAGGAAGCCACGGTTTATCTTTACCATACCATAAGGGGCTGGCTCTACAAAGCTTCTACCGCTCACGCCAACCACCTCGCCACCTCTGCCTGCAACAGAAGCTTGCTTGGCACCGAAGCAGCCGCTCAAGGTGAACAATATAGCGAATGCACTAAGGAGCAATATACTTTTCTTCATTGTTTTATGATTCTACTATGTTCTTATTTCTATTTACATTATAATATTCTGACGCTCTGATGGCGGTTTCTGCCTTTCTTGGTCAGGTTGATATCGGTCTGATACCCTACAAAGAGTTCATGACTGCCATTTCCGGCACTGAGTTTGGAGGTGTATACCTCGTAACTGTAACCAAGCACTACCCCATGAAAACTACCGCCTACCAGCATGGTTACCGATCTGTCCGGACTGTAGGTTACTCCACCATACAACATCCGTTTCTCATATTGGTAAACCAATCTTCCTGTCAGGTCGCCTCGCCATGTGGTACCATCTGTTGTAACAAGAACAGACGGCTTTATAGTTAAGAACGGATTTCTCAGTCGAATATTATATCCACCTGTCAAATAATATGTGGCATCTATTTTCAATTCGTTGGTCTCACCTAGATTAATCGTAGGCGATGTAAGATGCTGGGCAGAAAGTCCTACATACCAAGCCTTATGCTGATAATACAGACCCAGACTCAAATCCATTCCGCTTCCATTTACGTCTGAAGTAGAAAAGGCTGGGTCACCACTTTCTCCCAAATCCACCTTGCTACCATCAAACTTCTCACTCAGCATGCCTCCTTGCACACCCACGCTCAGCGTTCCACCTAGAAGTTTATTCTGCAAAGCATATTGCAAAGCCAGCCGCTGATGAGTAAAAAGACCAATCTGGTCATTCTGTAGCGACAAGCCTACTCCATGCCTGTGATTGAACAGGAAGAAAGGCATGTCAGCCGCCACCTGAAAGGTACGGGGGTTATGTTCGAATCCAACCATATCAAGTGCGTAGGCCGCCGTAACATTAAGTTTCGACTGCTTACCCACAGCAGCAGGATTGAATGATGGTTCCATGTCAAAATAATGACTGAAGGAAGGATCATACTGTGCCCTCATTTCGAGCACCCCCACTAGCAGAATCCATATAATGATAAATCTTTTCAACACAATAAGATAACGGAATTTCTTACACATTATTATATATAAGCAAGAAACAAAAGATGAAAAAGGCTACCCTCTTATAAGAGAGCAGCCCTATCATCGAGATTAGTACTCGTCATCATTCCTGAGGAATATTAGGGCTGAATACCAAGCACTTATAGTCTTCCAACTTTTATATTGAACATTTTATTAAGGAGTAAAAGTCGCTAAAAGGCTTTTCTAAACCTATCTTGCAACTCCTTGATTCGCTCTAAAAGTTTTTCGAAAGATAAAGTCTGACCATAGATAAAGTGGTTACACATCTCTGCATAATCACCCTCCCAATCCTTCATCAACTCTTGCCTAGGAACGAAATCAATCTCACTCGGCATCAACTTAGAATAATCTACATACCCTACAGCATAGTATATGGAACGATGCTTAACAATACTCTCATACAAGTCCATATCCTGCAGGGCTTGTTTGCCAAATTCTGTATCCATCAAGCGTTCTAGATCATAAAGATGCCTAGACATTCGGACATAACGAGGAGTCTGTTTCTGAAACTCCTCACATAGCAAGAATGCTTTCTCCAGGAATGTTCGTGTAGGCACAACTGTCTTTATAGTAGCAGTAGCCGCCTCATCTTCTCCAGGGAAAGTCTGCTCAATATATGATGAAATCAAACGGTCTTCCGTAGGTTCGTTCATAGACAAGCAACTAATCTCTATCTTAACTCTTGGCGGAATATACTCTATCGTATGACCAAGCATAGACTCATAATGAACGAGAATGACAGACGGATCCTTATCACTTGCAACGGGACTTGCCTTACCATCCTCATCAATTTCCTCTACTACATTTTCTATATGGTATCCTTCCACACCAAGTTTCTTTAGATTTTCATCCAACTCTGCAGAAACTGTATCAAGAAAATACCTACGTGCCTTCTTGCGAAGTTTTTCACGCTGATTCTTTGTCGTCTTCTCTATACCAAAGAATTCATGGTTTACAGATAAATCAATATCCTCACTGAATCTTTCTATCAAATTCCATCCTTTACTGAGACTTGTACCTCCCTTAAAGATGAGTTGATCTGCACATGAACATTTGAAAAGAGCGTTGAGCACCACAGTTACCCACCAGTCCTTTTCAATTGCAACCTGATTAATACGAAACTTCTCTTCCGCACGTTGCAACATTGCTATTCGTTCATCTATTGTGTGATTTAACCAAAGTGTCATAATGCTCGTTTTTATCTATAATATCAGTTATCAGCTTTCTCATCCATACTGGCATGAGAGTAAGATCTTGTACAAACAAGTCTTTATGTTCCTCTTCATTGACCAATTTTCTAATGGTAGAGAGTTCTTGATTACCTACATTCTTTTGTCCTAATGTTCTAAGAGCTTGTACAAGAAGCGCTGCCAACACTGTCTGAAAAGCAAAATTCTTAGGAACACTTCTTTTCAACTCTATAGTCCGATTACCAAGAGTCAAGACTCTTCCACTGCCCGATGTCAGATAAGTATATTTTGTAGGCACCTGTGTTGAGAGTCCAAGTTTGTTGAGCGCTGTAACTCCTGAAGGTTGTATTTGTACCTTATCTCGCTGGGCTATAGCCATCACCATTTCATCTATTGATGGATAGACTATCCCAAATCGGGTATTCTTAGGGCGAAGATAAACCCCATTAGCTAATCGAACTATATTTCCCTTTTTTTCTTCTACAGAAAGTGCACGACTTACCACCTTCTCATTATCATTGATGTCCGAGAAGTCTGAGATGAAGAGAATCTGCCCTTCACTTGTCTCATATATACGGTTTGCTATTTCTGCCATATCGTTTTCTTTCTTTAATGGTGCAAAAATATAAAAAATCAGCGATATGCGTAACATACCGATGATAAAATTAACTTTTTTTATGTAGAAAACTTTGCAAACATTTTCTACAATCCTTTATATTCTCGTGGCTGTCTGTGATACTAACAACTCTTTAGCTGCAGCCATTAGAAAGGTAATATAGCAATAAAAGACGTTAAAAGCCATATAGGAATTTCCGAAGAAATCACCTATATGGCTCATGTCCATTATCTTATACTGATAATCGTAATCGATGAACGATTAGTACTCGTCATCATTCCACAAGAAGTCATCCTTTGAAGGATAATCAGGCCAGATGTCTTCGATGCTTTCGTAAACATCACCTTCGTCTTCTATCTCCTGCAAATTCTCTAGAACTTCTAGAGGCGCACCAGAGCGAGTTGCATAGTCAATCAACTCTTCTTTTGTTGCAGGCCATGGTGCATCTTCAAGCTTTGAAGCTAATTCAAGTGTCCAATACATAGCTCTATAATTTAACGTTTCTATTAATTTGGCTGCAAAAGTAATACTTTTATTTTAAATTCCAAATATTTATGGAACAAATTTGCACACAAATCAATAATTTACATTAAAATTCTGCTTAAATTTGGTTTTATCGAAGAAAACTATACCGCAATCAACCAAATCAAAGGTCAAAACGGTACAATTATCAGCTACGAGACGCAACCATACTTTTTTAAATTCTGCATCGAGATTAATGTCTGTAACTACCAAAACCGTATCATCAGACACATTCCAGAGAAACTGCTGGAAATCCTCTCTCTTTAGCAGGGAAGAAGCAGAGAGTTCTACTACATTAGGATAAACAGTTCTGATGCGGAAGAGGAGACGTTTCTGTCTGGGTGCATCTTGGGGATAGGAGGAGATTCCAGCATGAGTCTGGCGATAATTTCTGAGAAATCCCTTTTCGTTAACCACCTTGCGCAGGAAAGAATAGGCTGTAGGTGACTGTACTCCGAATCCTCGGGTACGAGGCATCCGTAGCATACGCTGACCGAAATTAGCAAACTTCTTTTTAATTCTTTTCCTATTCATGCTGCAAAGATAATAAAAATCTGCGAAATTCCAGACCGAACAGGTCTAAAATCTGTGAGCATCAGTGAAATCTGTGGGAAAATCGAGTAGGAGGAAAACGAAGTAGTTTTTCTCCTACTTTCGTTTTCCGACCTCTCACACCACCGTACATGCGGTTC
>ENA-UEQO01002146-UEQO01002146.1-human-gut-metagenome-genome-assembly--contig:-NODE-2146-length-18234-cov-3.980173_pt1 | contig 18234 bp, 10 predicted proteins | sample MGYA00242938_ERZ507940 | MGnify/ENA primary metagenome ERZ507940 (study PRJEB26167, sample SAMN06115517) | human gut metagenome | host: Homo sapiens | place: China:Chongqing | collected 2014-12-03... | reverse complement strand
GCACACCTTCGTCAAATGCAACCCCACCATTCTGGGCTACGAGACTGCCCGGCGGACGCTGGACGCCATGGGCTATGACTACATCGTCTTCGACGAGCACCACTTCAACGAGGATCTCCAGTGGGCGGACGCCGTTCCCATGTTCCAGCGGCTCCAGAAGCTGGCGGACAGCTGCGGGCTGGAGTTCGGCCTGAAGCTCTCCAACACCTTCCCGGTGGACACCACCCGTGGTGAACTGCCCAACAACGAGATGTATATGTCCGGCCGGAGCCTGTTCCCCCTGACCATCGCGATGTGCCACCGCATCTCCCGCCAGTTCGGCGGCAGGATGCGGATCTCCTTCGCCGGCGGCGCCGAGTACTTCAACTGCGATAAGCTGTTTGCCGCCGGTATCTGGCCCATCACCGTGGCCACCACCATCCTCAAGCCCGGCGGCTACAACCGCCTGCTGCAAATGGTGGAGAAGGTGGAGGCTCTGCCCTACCGCCCCTTCTCCGGCACGGACACACAGGCCATCTGTGACCTGTCCACCGCCAGCCACACGGACTTCCACCACGTCAAGCCCATCAAGCCCCTGCCCAGCCGCAAGAGCGACAAGCAGGTGCCTTGGCTGGACTGCTTCACGGCTCCCTGCAAGGGCGGCTGTCCCATCGAGCAGGATATCCCCGAATATGTGGAGCTGGTCCGCAAGGGCCTGTACGGCCCGGCTCTGAAGCTCATCACCGAGAAGAACCCCCTGCCCTTCCTCACCGGCACCATCTGCGCCCACCGGTGCCAGACCAAGTGCTCCCGGAATTTCTACGACGAGTCCGTCCGTATCCGGGATACCAAGCTGGTGGCGGCGGAGCGTGGCTATGAGGCCCTGATGGCCTCCATCCGCCGTCCCGCCAAGGTGGCAGGCAAAAAGGCCGCCATCATCGGCGGCGGCCCCACCGGCATCGCCGCGGCCTATTTTCTGGGCCGTGCCGGTGTCGAGACCACCATTTTCGAGCGGGAGCAGTGCCTGGGCGGCGTCCCCCGCCACGTGATCCCCGCCTTCCGCATCACCAACGAGGCCATCCAGAAGGACATCGCCCTGATGGAGAAGTACGGCGTGGAGGTCCGCTGCGGCGCTCCCGCCCCCTCCGTGGCGGAGCTGAAGGCCATGGGCTACACCCATATTCTCTATGCCGTGGGCGCATGGAAGCCCGGCCAGCTGGGCATCCCCGGCGATGTGGCCGGCGCCATCCAGTGGATGAAGGGCGTCAAGGCCGGGAACATCTCCGTGGGCGGCAATGTGGCCGTGGTGGGCGCCGGCAATACCGCCATGGATGCGGCCCGTCTGGCCAAGCGCAGCGGCGCCCAGCACGTCACCATCGTCTATCGCCGCACCAGGAAGTATATGCCCGCCGACGAGCATGAGTTGGCGCTGGCGCTGGCGGACGGCGTGACCTTTGCCGAGCTGTGCGCCCCGGTGGAGCAGAAGGACGGCGTGCTGCGCTGCGAGAAGATGAAGCTGGGCGAGGCGGATGCCTCCGGCCGCCGCAGCCCCGTGGCCACCGGTGAATATGTGGACATCCCCTGCGATCTGGTGATCTCCGCCGTAGGCGAGCAGGTGGACAGCGCCCTCCTGACCTCCAACGGCGTGGAGGTGGACGGCAAGGGCCGCCCCGCCTTCCGAACCAATGTGGAGGGCGTGTACGCCGCCGGTGACGCCCGCCGTGGCCCCGCCACGGTGGTGGAGGGCATTGCCGACGCCGCACAGTTCGCCGAGGCAGTCATCGGCGCTCCCCATACCTACGATATCCCCCAGCAGGCCTACATCACCAAGGCCGACGCCATCGCCAAGAAGGGTATCCTGCGGATGAGCGGCTGCACCGCCTGCGAGGGTGAGCGCTGCCTCCAGTGCTCCACCGCCTGCGAAAACTGCGCCGACTCCTGCCCCAACCGGGCCAACGTGGTCATTGCCATGGCCGACGGCAGCCACCAGATCCTGCACGTGGATAAAATGTGCAACGAGTGCGGCAACTGCACCCAGTTCTGCCCCTACCACTCCGAGCCTTGCCACGATAAGTTCACCCTCTTCCAGACGGCGGAGGATATGGCGGATTCCCACAACGCCGGTGTCCTGTTCCTGGGCGGCGACCGGGTGAAGGTGCGTACCTTCGGGGACCCCAAGGAGTATGACCTCTCCGGCCGCAACGACCTGCCTGCGGAGCTGGAAAAGCTCATCGTCACCGTCCGTGACCGGTACAGCTATCTGTTTGCGTAAGTAGCCATAGTAGAAGGGAGCCGCCCTTAGGCGGCTCCCTTCTATACGGTACGAAGGAGTACAAAAAAAGCGTTCCGGAGCCAAAGGCTCCGGAACGCTTTTTCAAAAGGGGAATATGATCTGCGGAAAGAACTTAGAACTGTTCCTTCTTCTTAGCCACCAGCACCCCACCGGCCAGAGCCATCACGCCCAGACCCAGATACACCACGATACCGGCGTCACCGGTAGCGGGCTTGGAGGGTGTCACAGGCTCCACGGGGGCCACGTAGCCCAGATTCACCATCAGATCGGTGATCTCGGCGTCGGTAAGACCGATGGCCTTCATGTAGTCCTTAGCGCCCTTCTGCAGGTCGGCCTTGGACAGATCCTCCACGCCGAAGGCGTTCTGGAGGGTCTTGATGATGTTGCTGTTGGCAATGGCGTCGTACTTGTCCGTACCGGGCTCCACGCCGTAGTAGTTGTAGTAGGTGACCATGTAGTCCGCCACCACCTCGTCATAGGTTGCGCCCATCAGGCACTCCAGCAGAGCGGAGACGAAACCGGCACGGTCCTTGCCCTCGGTGCAGTGGACATAGTAGGTACCCTTGTTGGCGGCGAAGAACCGCAGGCCCTCGGCCAGACCCTTCTGGAACTCCGGAGCGGAGAAGTCCACGCCCAGATTCAGATAGATCACCTTCTGGCCGGAGTAGTAGGTATCAGCGAAGCCCTCATAGGCCTCGGCCTCCTCCTGACTGTTGGCGAGGTTCATAATGACGTTCACGCCCGCCTGCTTCAGAGCGGCATCCACATAGGTGTTGCGGCCCAGCTCCGGGTTGATGGGGGAGGAGCCACGGTACAGCACATCCTTGCCCATGCCGGTGGTGGCGATGTTGCGGAAGTTGCCGAACTCGGCATCGGACAGGTTGGGATAATCGGCACGGTCATTGGTGCGCTGCAGGTCGTGCATGATGTACTCGGCCATGTAGCCGCCCTTCTCCGCCATCTTGAAGGTGACCTCCACGGGATAGGTCACACCCTCCCAAGCGGTCCAGTACCACGTCTTATCCTCGTTGGTGTGCTTCTTGGCCAGCTCATAGGTCTCAGCGAAGTTACCCATGTTGATGGCCATGGAGACGTAGCCGGTAGGCTTACCGTCGGCGTCCTTCTCCACGATGATGGCGGGCTTGCCGGAATCCACATAGGAATAGGTAGGCACCACCGGCAGGGTCAGGGTCTTATCCAGGAACTTGACCGTCACCAGATCGCCCCAGCTGAAGCCCAGCTTGCCCATGAAGTCCTTGGCCTTGCAGTCGGTGTAGACGTTGCCGTACTTGGTCATCCAGACGTTGGCGTCCAGACCGCCGATGGTGATCTTGCCGTCATCCGTCTTCTCCGGCGGGATGATGGTCATGCGGCCCTGAGGCTCGCCGTACCGGGCCTTGGTGACGGTGCCGCCCAGCTCATCGGTGATGTAGTCCATGACCACGGTGTCCAGCGACAGACCGCTCTCGATCTGGCTGCTGGCAGCGGCGAAGGCGTAGTAGATGTCGCCGCCGGCGGCCAGGAAGTCGTTGGTGATGACAGCGTAGGTGGCATCCTTATCAAAGGGCTTGCCGTTGATGCTCTCGATGGTCACACGGTTGATGCTCTTGGGACCATAGTAGGTGGAGCCGGGATAGGTGGTGTCGTTCTTGTCGTAATCCTTGGTGCAGTCCACCGTCAGCTTCATGCCGGCGGTCTGGGGGAAGCCGCCCAGAGGCGCGGGAGTGCAGAAGGTAGCAGCCTCCAACGCCTCCAGCAGCTCGGTGCCGGTGACGTTCACCACCGTCAGCGTATTGCCGAAGGGCAGAACGGTGAACACGTCCTTCTTGGTGATGTCGCCGGCCTTGATGGCGGCACGGATGCCGCCGCCGTTGGTGAGGGCCACAGCGTTCTCCATGTTGATGCTGGGCATTCGGGTCTTAACGGCCCACATCATGGCGTCGGTAATAAGGTCGCCCATGTTGGTCTCCTCGGTGCGGTTGCCGGGCTCCTTGTCGCCGTTGAGCTCCACCTCGGTCTTGGCGAACACCTTGCCGTACTCGGCATCCACCTCACCGATGATCCTGTCGGCGATGGCCTTGACGGAGGCATCCTCCTTGGTGTAGGTGCTCAGGTCGATGAGACCGTTGCTCTCCACGCTCTTGGTGGCGTTATCAATGACGAAAGCGCCCACATACGCAAGACCCGTACCGGTAGACTGGATCATGCCGTTGTCCTTGTTGGCGGTCATCACGGTGTGGGAGTGGCCATCGATGACGATGTCCACACCGGGGACGTTCTTCACGAAATCGATGGAGCGGTTGGGCTCGGAGGACGCATCCACGCCCAGATGGGTCAGAGCGATGACGATATCGGCGTTGCCCTCCTCACGGGCGACCTTGATCTTGGCGTTGGCGGCGTCATACAGCTTCTGGCCGGACAGGAAGGTCAGACCCTTCATCAGAGCGGGGTTGGCCTTGGTCTGAGTCTCCGGAGTGGCCACACCCATCACGGTGAGGTTAAAGAGGGTGTTGCCGTCAGCGTCCGTAACGGGAGCGGTAGCGCCGGGAGCGAAGATGGGATCACCCTTGTCGTCCACCAGATTGACGCAGGTCACCAGGAAGTCGGCGGCGGCGTTGCTGAGATTCGCCTTCAGCTGGGGGAAGCCGTAGTCAAACTCGTGGTTGCCCAGCGTCACGGCGTCGTAGCCCACGGCATTCATCAGCTCCACAGCGGTAGCGCCCTTGCTGAGGCTGACATAGGTAGAGCCTTGGCTGAAGTCACCGGCATCCAGCAGCACCACAGCGCTGGCGCCCCGGTCGTAGCACTCGTTTTTCAGTGCCGCAACCTTGGCGTATTTGTCAATAGCGCCATGTACGTCGTTGGTGTGCAGAATGACCGTCTTGCCCTTCAGAGAAGCTGGCAGCTGATACCCAGCCGCCGGCTTCTCTTCTGCCCAGGTGGCCGGCACCAACAGAGTCAGTGTCATCACCAGGGACAGGAGCAATGCTAATACTTTCCGCATGGTTCTTTCCTCCTTTATTTTTTGGAACGCCCGTGGCATCCCATAATACGTCTCTATCATACATGATTTTGCACAGGAAAACAAGTCCGATCTGTGTTTTTTTGTGTAAAAGTATGATAAAATCTCTCTATATGAGCTATACAAAAATCCCATATCGTTTTTGTATATTCCGCCGTAACCGGTACGGACGACCCTGAAAAATGGTGTGGCTTTTTGGTTTTTTTCTGTTATAATATAGGTTAGTTTCGTGTCAAATTCGGAAGGGAGTGCAAGCTATGAAGTATCTGTTTCGAGGCGGCACCGTTGTCTCCGGCAGAGGGACACGCCGTGCCGATATTCTGGTGGAGGGTGAAAAGATCGTGGAGGTGGGCCGCAATATCACCCGCAAGGCCGACCAGATCATCGACGTCACCGGGATGTTGCTGATGCCCGGCTTCATCGACGCCCACACCCATTTTGATCTGGACGTGTGCAATACCACCACTGCCGACAATTTCACCACCGGCTCCCGGGCGGCCCTGCGGGGCGGCACCACCACCGTGGTGGACTTCGCCTGCCCCAACAAGGGGGAGAGCCTGCACCACGGGCTGGAGCTGTGGCACCGGAAGGCCGACGGCCGCACCTGCTGCGACTACGGCTTCCACATGACCATCGACGACTGGAACCCGCAGATCGAGGCGGAGATCGACGATATGTACGCCGCCGGTATCTCCTCCTTCAAGATGTACATGACCTATCCCGCCATGATGATCGGGGACAACGCCATGTACCACGCCCTGAAAAAGCTGAAGGAGAAGGGCGGCATCTGCGGCGTACACTGCGAAAACAGCGGCGTCATCGACGCCCTCATCGAGGAAAAGAAGGCCGCCGGGGAAATGGGTGTCTCCTCCCACCCCCGGACCCGTCCGGACTTTCTGGAGGCGGAGGCCGTGAGCCGCCTGCTGCGGATCGCTGAGGCGGTGGATATCCCCGTGGTCATCGTCCACCTCACCAACGCCGCCGCCCTGCGGGAGGTGGAGGCCGCCCGGAAGCGTGGCCAGAAGGTCTATGCCGAGACCTGCCCCCAGTACCTGCTGCTGGACGACAGCGTGTATGATAACCCCGACTACTCTCTGGCGGCCCGTTACGTCTGTGCGCCCCCCATCCGCAAGGCAGAGGACCAGAAGGCCCTGTGGATGGCCCTGCGCCGTGGCGAAATTCAGACCATCTCCACGGACCACTGTTCCTTTACACTGGCCCAGAAGGACGCCGGCCGGGGGGACTTCACCAAAATTCCCGGCGGCCTGCCGGGGGTGGAGACCCGTGGCGAGCTGATCTACACCGCCGGTGTCACCACCCGGAAGATCAGCCTTGCCACCATGTGCCGTGTACTGGCGGAGAATCCCGCCAAGCTCTACGGGATGTTCCCCCGGAAGGGCATCCTACAGGCCGGGGCCGACGCCGATATCGTGGTGTACGATCCGCTGGCGGATCACGTCATCCGTGCGGCGGACACGGTGGCCAATGTGGACTATAACCCCTACGAGGGCTTCACCACCCGTGGCTCCATCCAGCAGGTGTGGCTCCGGGGCCGTCTGGCGGTGGAGCACGGCACCGTGCTGGCCGGGCCCGACGGCAAGTACATCCCCCGTGGCAAGAACTGCCTGTAAAGAGAGGGGAAGGCTTCCATGACCGAGATATTATACTGCCAGTCCCCCGCCCTGTTTCTGCTGGCGGTGGTGCTGCTGATCTGCTTCCTCCTGCGGCGGCAGGCTCACCGGGTGCGGGCGGCGCTGGATCTGGTCCTGTGCATCCTGTTGCTCATCGGCGGCGTGGTGCTATACTATTTGGGAATGTACGGCGACTGCTTCACCATCCATGACTTCTGGCAGATCCGCACCTCCGGATGGGTGGGACTGGGCGTTGTAGCCGCCGGGTCGGTATGGCATCTGTGCAAGGTCTGCAAGCGGGGCGTGGAGCGCCGCCGGACGGAAAGGGCAGCCCGCCAGACGGAGGAAGCCCACCGTCAGGCGCTGGAGAGCGCCCGCCGGGAGGCGTATGAAGCCGGCAAGGCCGACGCCGCCAAGGAGCGTCAGCCGTCCCCCTCCACCCCGGATGTATCCGCCCCGGAGATTTCCCCCGCCCCTGCTGGCTCCCCCATCAACCCGACCGATGGTGTCTCACCGGAGTGTGTAGCCGCTCCCGCTGCCGACGCAATTTTCCAAGAATGATCCACACCTCTTGTACGGACAAAATTCACAACAAGAATTCCTATCGTCACTGCCATGACCATAAGCCACATTTCTTTACTTGCAAGCACTTGCTTTGTAAAACTCATCAAATTAGCCGCTATACCGGATGCATCTGCCTCCTTTAGCGCTGCCGCGGATACTTTCACATAATCTGTCATATAATAGGTGATAATTCCGCATGATGCAGGAACAATCCACACCGGCGATCCAAGCAGACCGAATGCAATCGGGATTACAAACGGGATTTTCAAACTAAACGCAAGTCCCGAAATCAACACAAGCCATGCTTTTTTCGGGGTAAAACGAAAATAGAAAATATACATTAAAATAAAAATGACGAGCGCCACAAGCGCAATCGGAAGCGACAACGCATAAAAATGTGCGAGTATCAATGCTGTCGCCGCTAAAACGGTAATTGTCATCGGAAGAAATGTACAGATCACTGCCAATCCCAATGTGCAAAAAACTGAAGATGCCGGCTTCATAAAACCTATGTTAGAGTTGATAACCCAAAACAAAACCAGCCCTGTCACAAACTGCAGCCCTTTTTGAATATAAATTGAATATAACGCATATATTCTCTGCAGCTTTTCTCTCCAAACAAGCAATGTACTCATGATTAATTTATCTCCTTCTTATTGTTGATCTTCTCGATTCTGGAAAGGTCTCTCAGATACTTTTTCACTCTCTGTTTTTCCTTGATATGCTTATTTTTATAAAAGCTTCCCGCACCGATTCCATATGCTATCAGCAGCGACACATAAGCGCCTATCGCCACCGCGGCAAAAACAAATAACTTTGCAAGCGTGATGCCTTCCATCGCAGCCTCTCCCCAACCGAGAAACAGCACTGCAACCGCCAATCCATAACCGACTGTGATCCAAATAAGCGTGACCCATGTATTTAAACTCGAATAATCTTTCTTATAATAGCTGCTGATCTTAAAATCTTCTTCTCCATAGTTTTTTTCATAAATAGCAGCCCGAGTCATCAAACGTATTTTCCTCTTATCTAACATGACGTCTTCCCGTCCTCCTATGTATTTTCCGAAATCCATATACTATATTCCAAATACGGTAAATAATTACATATGTATGATTATTATATCATATATTTAAATACCTTGTCCAATGCTTATAGTCAAAAAGTACACATTTTGCGCCCCTGCCTTTTTTAATATTTTTGCTGCCTGCTCTACTGTCGCTCCCGTTGTATAAATATCGTCGATCAGAAGCACATTCGCCACAGGTTTCCATCTTTCTGACAAAGCAAATGCATCCCTTAGATTTCCCATTCGTTCCTGCCTGTCCAACTTTTTCTGCGCCGTCGTTTTTTTCACTCGAAACAAAGCATCTGACACTAGAGACACTCCTGTCTTTTCCGACAAACATTTTGCTATAATCTCCGCCTGATTATACCCTCTTTTTCTCTTTCGAGATTTGTGCAGAGGAATGGGGATAATTTCCTCAATTCCCCATTTTATAACTTGATCTTTATAAGCTTGTGCCATTTCTGCCGCAAACAATTCTCCCCAACTGCGCTTATTATTATATTTGAATTTATATATCGCCGTTGATACCGGTTCTTTATGAAGCCACAAACTTCGCCCCTGGGTAATATGCGATGTTCTTTTTGCACAATCCGAACAATATTCTTTATATTCATCTTTTATCGGCTTCCCACATCTCATACATCTTGGCTGTCTGACGTATATAATCTTCTTTTTACACTCCGCGCAAACCCCTTCCGGCGAAATTTCCCCGCAGAAAGGGCATACTTTCGGATATAGCAGATTTAAAATTCTTGTATACGTTCCGCCAAACTTGTATACCGCGCCTGTTCGTTTTTGTTTTGTATCATTTCCTGAAATACTGCCTCACTCCCTACAATCGTCAAACATTTTTTTGCCCTTGTCACCGCAGTATACAACAGATTCCGGTTATAAAGAAGCTTCGGGCCCGGCAAAAGAGGAATGATAACTGCCGGATATTCGCTCCCCTGTGACTTATGTACGGTAATTGCATATGCCAGTTCCAGTTCTTCTGTCATATCAAACCCATATTTTACTTTTCGAGATTCGTCAAATTCTACCTCTATCGTTTCCGTATACTCGTTAATCTCTGTAATCACTCCCATATCTCCGTTAAACACACCGGTTCCTTTGTCTACCGTCAGACCGAATTTTGTAGATACTTCCCACTCGATTTGATAATTATTTTTAATCTGCATTACTTTATCGCCTTCTCTGAACAGCCTGCCGTTAATCTCACGCTGCGCCTTTTTCGGTTCTTCCGGATTCAAGTATTTCTGAAGGATTTCATTTAAACGTTCTACCCCAAGAAGTCCTTTTCTCGTCGGCGTCATAACTTGGATCTCGTTTTGATCTGCCCCTACATACTTCGGAAGCTTTTTCTGGATAAGCATGATCACAATACCTATGATCGTATCTGCATCCTGTCTTCGTAAGAAGAAAAAATCTCTGCTCTTATTATCGGGAATAACCGGCTCTCCTGCATTGATTTTATGTGCATTTACTATAATATCACTTTCTCCTGCCTGACGAAAAATACGAGTCAGTGTCACAACAGGAAACCGATGCGATGCAATGATATCTTTCAATACGCTTCCCGGTCCCACAGACGGAAGTTGGTCTACGTCTCCTACAAGTATCAGTCTTGTCCCCGGTATAACTGCAGACAAAAGCGCATGCATCAATGTCAGATCAACCATAGACATTTCATCAATAATAATCACATCCGCTTCAAGGGGATTCTGCCGATTTCTTAAAAATCCTCCCGAATTTTCCGCTTCTTCGGGATTTACATTCACTTCCAAAAGACGATGGATCGTCTGCGCCTCATATCCGGTAGCTTCTGTCATTCTCTTTGTCGCCCTTCCGGTTGGCGCTGCTAAAAGAATGCTCATCCCTTCGCTCTCAAAAAAACGGATCATTGTATTAATTGTCGTTGTTTTTCCCGTTCCCGGTCCTCCGGTCAACACAAGCAAACCGTGTTTGATCGACTCAATCACCGCTGTATGCTGCTTAGGATCCAATTTGATCTCTTCTGCCCGCTCCACTTTACAGAGCCGTCTTTCCATCATTTCCTCCGGCATATCACAATTTATATTCAAATCATGAAGCATTTTCGCCGTATTCAATTCCATATAATAATAATGTGCCGGGTAAATCCTGATTTCATTTTCATTTTTGTTTTCATTGACACATTCTTTCATAACCACTTTTTTCTCAATGCACAGATCCATCACATGCTTTTCTATATCGTCAATCTCCACTTCCAAAAGCGTTCTTGCACGACGTAAAAGTTCCTCCTGAGGAAGATAGATATGCCCTTCTCCTACTGCCTGCTGCAATGTATAAAACAGTCCGCTTTTAATCCGGTAATCGGAATCTGTATGGATTCCGATGCGTGCCGCAATCTCATCTGCGGTACGAAATCCGATCCCCTCAATATTATCCGCAAGTTCATACGGATTTTCTTCCATCACTTTGTATACACGCATACCATAATGATTATATATCTTTGCTGCCAATTTCGCAGAAATTCCATACTTTTGAAGATAGATCATTGCCTTTCGCAAATCCTTTTTATCTTCTAACTGTGATGAAATCTCTCTTGCTTTACGCTCGCTGATTCCTTTGATTTCGGCAAGACGCTCCGGTTCTTCTTCTATGATACGAAAAGTATCTTCTTTAAACTTCCTGACAATACGTCCCGCCAGAGCCGCCCCGATTCCTTTAACGGCTCCCGATCCAAGATACCGTTCTATGGATACGAGATCTTCCGGTTCTTTCACAACGTGAGACATTACCTTCAACTGATTTCCATACACACTATGAGTCACATACTCCCCCGTTATTTCCAACAGTTCCCCTTCTGTAATGTAATTAAAATTCCCCACACAGGTCACTTCTCCGTCATCATTTTCCAAATGAAACACTGTATATCCGTTTTCTGCATTCCGAAACACAATGTGACCTACATATCCCGTAACTTTTTCCACAGATCTTTCCTCTTTCCGTTATTGTTTTCCACAATATTTCGCTTTATATCCACATTATAACAGGGATGTGCCGTATTGCTCACATCCCTGCTCCTTCTCTCTCTTTGCCAAATCAGCTCTTCACGTCAGACTTCGCCCCGTCCGCTCATAAATTCAACAAATTGTCCTGTTCCGATCGCAACAACTTTCATCGGATCTTCCGCTGTCATCGTGTTAATGCCTGTCCTCTCCTCGATCAATTCCTCTAATCCGCGAAGCATAGAACCTCCGCCTGTCAAAACGATTCCACGGTCAAGTATATCTGCCGACAACTCCGGCGGAGTCTGCTCCAATACCGCTATCACAGCTTCAACAATCTGCCCGGTGGCTTCCCTCAAAGCCTCCTCTGTCTCCGAAGAAGTTACCGTAACAGTTTTCGGTAATCCTGTTACAAGGTTTCTTCCCCTAACCTCCATAGTCTCTTCCTCTACAAGAGGATATGTTGTTCCTATCTTTATCTTTATATCTTCCGCCGTTCTTTCACCGATCAGAAGATTATGTTTTTTACGCATATAACGGACGATTGCCTCATCAAAATCATCTCCCGCCACCTTAATCGATGTATTCACAACAGTGCCGCCCAGTGAGATTACCGCAATATCCGCAGTACCTCCGCCGATATCTACAATCATATTCCCACATGGCTTTGCAATATCAATTCCCGCGCCAATCGCGGCCGCTACAGGCTCTTCAATCAAGTGCACTTCCCGCGCACCTGCCGCATAAGTAGCCTCTTCTACCGCTTTCTTTTCCACTTCTGTGACACCACTGGGCACACAGATACTAATACGCGGTTTTTTGAATGTTCTCTTACCAAGCGACTTTCGGACAAAATATTTGATCATCTTTTCTGTCACTGTATAATCCGAAATCACGCCCTGCCTGAGAGGACGAACCGCAACGATATTCCCAGGCGTCCTTCCGAGCATCAGTCTCGCTTCTTCCCCGATCGCTTTGATTACATTCGTATCTCTGTCAAACGCGACAACTGATGGTTCTTTCAAAACGACTCCTTTGCCGCGGACATAGACAAGCACACTGGCTGTTCCCAGATCTATTCCGATATCTACCGACATATTCCATTCTCCCTTCTAAATCTTTATACTCTTTTCCCGCTGACATCTCCTCAAAAACGAAAATGTCTGTATCTCTCCCCAAACAGGTCTTATCATTCACATATTTCCAGACCGGATGATACCCCTGCATCCAATCTGCATTCTTTAGTATAATCGACTCAACAAAAAATGAAAACCCTTTTTTTTAATTACATGATACTTTTTACAACTTTTTTATAATTTTTATTGTAACAGTTCAGCCCTACAGTGTACGGAAAGCACAAAACATGCTCTCATGTTTTCGCTAACGGACATCTGTATGCGACAAGCGCACATTTATGAGCGAAACAGTGGCGCCGGCCACAATAAGCACACAGCGTGATTTTATGAATGGCGCAGACTGAACTGTTATTTTTTATAACTACAGTGTTTTCTACAGCATCTTCTTTATATACTTCCCTGTATAGGAATTTTCATTCTCTGCCACATCTTCCGGTGTTCCGTGTGCAACGACCGTACCACCGCGTTCTCCGCCTTCCGGACCGATATCAATAATGTAATCTGCTGTTTTTATAACATCCAGATTGTGTTCGATTACAATAACCGTATTTCCGTCATCTGTCAGACGCCGCAAGATCTCCGTCAATTTATGCACATCCGCAAAATGAAGTCCTGTCGTCGGCTCATCCAAAATATACACAGTTTTTCCTGTACTCCGTTTACTAAGTTCCGTTGCCAGCTTAATGCGCTGTGCTTCACCTCCGGACAATTCTGTAGAAGGCTGTCCGAGACGGATATAAGAAAGACCTACATCGTTCAATGTCTCTATCTTGCGCCTGATACTCGGAACATGAGCAAAAAATTCCAACGCCTCTTCCACTGTCATGTTGAGAATATCATAAATCGTTTTCCCTTTATATTTTACTTCCAAAGTCTCTCGATTATATCGCTTTCCCCCGCAAACTTCACACGGAACATATACATCAGGCAAAAAATGCATTTCGATTTTAAGAATGCCGTCTCCCGAGCACGCCTCGCAGCGTCCGCCTTTCACATTAAAACTAAACCGCCCTTTCTTATATCCGCGCGCTTTTGCATCCGGAGTTGCCGCAAACAAATCTCTTATCAGATCAAACACACCTGTATAGGTTGCCGGATTTGACCTTGGGGTTCGTCCGATCGGCGACTGATCGATATCAATCACCTTATCTACCTGATCTAACCCTTCTATTTTTTTATGTTTTCCCGGAATTGTTCTCGCGCGATTCAAATCACGTGCAAGCCTTTTATACAAAATTTCATTTACAAGAGAGCTTTTTCCCGAACCTGAAACTCCGGTAACACAAGTCATAACTCCAAGAGGAAATGACACATCGATATTTTTCAAGTTGTTTTCCCGGGCGCCGACCACCTTCAACCATCCCTTAGGCTGTCTGCGCTCTTGCGGAACCGGAATTTTGATCCTTCCCGATAAGTATGCGCCTGTAATCGAATTTTCATTTTTCATGATCTCTTTCGCATTTCCGACGGCAACAACCTCGCCTCCGTGTTCTCCCGCTCCCGGTCCTATATCTACAATATAATCCGCCTCCATCATTGTATCTTCGTCATGCTCTACGACTATCAGCGTATTTCCCAGATCACGAAGATGCTTTAATGTTGCAAGAAGCTTGTCATTATCCCGCTGATGAAGTCCTATACTTGGCTCATCCAAAATATATGCTACTCCCACAAGACCCGATCCGATCTGCGTTGCCAGACGTATTCTCTGCGCCTCACCGCCTGAAAGTGTTCCGGTAGCGCGGGCCAACGTCAAGTAATCAAGTCCCACATCCATAAGAAATTTGATCCGAGCTCTGATTTCTTTCAAAATCTGCCCTCCGATGAGCATCTGTGTTTCTCCTAATACAAGCTCTTCAAGAAAATTTTGCAATTTTCCGATAGACATCGACGTTACTTCTGCAATATTTTTTTCTCCGACGGTTACCGCCAAAGCTCCCGGTTTCAGACGTTGCCCATGGCATGCCGAACACGGAGTTATGTTCATAAATGTCTCATATTCGGCTTTCATCGTCTCCGAACCGGTTTCTTTATATCTGCGCTCTACGTTTTTAATCAACCCTTCAAACGCAACATCATAAACGCCTTCGCCTCTCTGGCCTTTATAAAATACTTTCACCTCTTTCCCGTTTGTGCCATGAAGAATAATATCATGAATCTTCTTCGGATATTTTTCAAACGGTGTGTCCAGATCAAATTGATACTCTCTGCACAGCGCCTGAAGTATCGCATGAGTAAAACTTGATTTGTCTGTACAAGACTGCCACCCTAATACCGCTATTGCACCTTCATTAATCGACAATGACGGATCCGGAATCATCAAATCCTCTGAAAACTCCATCTTATATCCTAATCCATAACATGTCGGACATGCCCCAAAAGGATTATTAAATGAAAAACTTCTTGGTTCGATCTCTTCGATACTGATCCCACAATCCGGACAGGAAAAGCTCTGACTGAAATTCAACATCTCCCCGCCGATCACATCTACACTGAGCAAACCTTCCGATAAATGCAGAACACTTTCCACAGAATCTGTTAACCTCTTCTCAATCCCCTGTTTTACGATCAATCGGTCAACAATAATCTCAATATTATGTTTCAAGTTCTTGTCAAGAATAATCTCTTCCGTCAATTCGTACATATTTCCGTCTACACGTACACGCACATATCCGCTTTTCTTTGCTTTTTCCAATAATTTTGCATGTGTTCCTTTCCGGCCTCTTACGACCGGAGCAAGAAGCTGGATTTTCGTTCCTTCCGGCATTGACATAATTCGATCAACCATCTGATCGACTGTTTGCTTTGAAATTGCTTTTCCACATTTAGGACAATGAGGAATTCCGACTCTTGCATATAAAAGTCTGAAATAATCATAAATTTCAGTCACTGTTCCGACCGTAGATCTCGGATTGTGATTTGTCGACTTTTGATCAATGGAAATTGCAGGCGACAGTCCCTCTATGCTTTCCACATCCGGTTTCTCCATTTGCCCCAAAAACTGTCTTGCATAGGAAGATAATGATTCCATATATCTTCTCTGCCCTTCTGCATAAATCGTATCAAACGCGAGGGAAGATTTGCCCGAACCGCTCAATCCTGTAAGTACAACAAGTTCGTTCCGGGGAATGTCCACATCTATATTTTTAAGATTATTCTCATTCGCTCCCCTTATTTTGATATATTTCCGAACATCCATTTTCGTACTCATAATCCGTCTTTTTCCTCCCTGTAGTCATATTTTATTTTGTATTTTATCCTTCTATTTCATTCAACATTTTTTTCAATTCTGTCAACTTATCCCGCAATTCTGCCGCGCTTTCAAAATTCAGTTCTGCCGCCGCTTTCTTCATCTGTTTTGTAAGATCGGCAATCAGCTTTTTAAGTTCTTTTACGCTCATAGATTCCGGATCTTTTTCCAGTTTCAGCTCCTCTGCCGCAACTTTTTTAGAAATACTGATCAGGTCGCGTACTGATTTTTGAATCGTCTTTGGTGTGATACCATGCTCTTCATTATATTTCATCTGAATCTCACGACGCCGTTTTGTTTCATCGATCGCCAGCTGCATAGATTCCGTTATCTTATCCGCATACATAATAACATGCCCTTGTGCATTACGCGCCGCACGTCCTATTGTCTGTATCAATGACGTTTCCGAACGCAAAAATCCTTCCTTATCCGCATCCAATATCGCTACAAGCGTAATTTCCGGAATATCCAGACCTTCTCGCAAAAGATTGATTCCCACAAGCACATCAAATACATCTAAACGCATATCACGAATAATCTCTGTACGTTCCAGTGTATCCACATCCGAATGCAAATATTTCACACGAATTCCCACCTCACGCATATAATCCGTCAAATCTTCTGCCATCCGCTTTGTCAGAGTTGTTACGAGAACTTTATTCTTTTGGGAAATTTCTTTGTTTATTTCCCCGATCAGATCGTCTATCTGACCTTCTACAGGACGCACGACAACTTCCGGATCGAGCAGTCCGGTCGGACGAATCACCTGTTCCACACGGAGAAGCTCATGTTCTTCTTCATATACTCCCGGTGTTGCAGATACAAATAACGCCTGGTTGATCTTGCTCTCAAATTCTTCAAAGTTCAGCGGACGGTTATCCTTCGCAGACGGAAGACGAAATCCATAATCTACCAAGGTAGATTTTCTTGATTGATCTCCGTGATACATACCTCCGATCTGAGGAATGGTTTTATGCGATTCATCAATCATAATAATAAAATCATCCGGGAAATAATCTATCAATGTATATGGCGCCTGCCCGGGACTAAGTCCTGCCAAGTGCCGCGAATAGTTTTCGATTCCGGAACAAAATCCGGTTTCTTTCAACATTTCAATATCAAAATTTGTTCTCTCTGCAATTCTCTGCGCTTCCAAAAGTTTATCTGCATGTTTAAACTCCTTCACACGCTCATCCAGTTCTTTTTCTATATCATTTACAGCACGCTTTATGTTTTCTTTATCCACCACATAATGTGACGCCGGGAAAATCGCCACATGTGACAATTCGTCTTTGACCTCTCCTGTCAAAATATCAATTTCCGTAATCCGCTCAACTTCATCTCCGAAAAATTCGATACGAATCGCCACATCGCTCTCATACGCCGGTATGATCTCCACCACATCGCCGCGAACACGGAAAGTTCCGCGGTGAAAATCCATGTCATTACGGTCATACTGGATTTCTATCAATTTTGCCATAACCTCGTCTCTGTCTTTTGTCATGCCCGGGCGTAAAGAAATCACCATATTCTGATAATCTACAGGACTTCCCAAACCATAAATACACGATACACTGGCAACTATGATCACGTCCCGCCGTTCCGTCAATGCCATTGTGGCAGATAAGCGAAGCTTGTCAATCTCATCATTGATGGAAGAGTCTTTGGCAATGTATGTGTCCGAGGACGGAACATAAGCTTCCGGCTGGTAATAATCGTAGTAGGATACAAAGTATTCTACCGCATTATTCGGGAAGAATTCTTTGAATTCTCCATATAGCTGCGCAGCCAGCGTTTTGTTGTGTGCGATTATGAGTGTTGGTTTATTTAATTGTTGTATGACGTTTGCCATTGTGAACGTCTTGCCAGAGCCTGTAACTCCCAGTAAAGTCTGGCATTGGTTTCCTTCTTGAAAGCCTTTTACAAGCTGGTCGATGGCCTGCGGCTGGTCGCCGGTCGGAGCATATTCTGATACTAATTCAAAATGATCCATAATTTCTCCTTTACTTTATTTCGAATTTCGATTTCAAATTCAATTCCTTTACAATTAAACTTATTCTCTTTCTCTATAGTTGCTGTAATAAAAATTGCCTTATTAATGAGCAAAACAAATAGCTTGCGGCTGATCGCCGGTAAGGGCGTATTCCGATACTAATCCAAAATGTTCCATAGTGAAATTTTCTCTTACTATGTCTAATATCAACCCAAAAATCCGTACATAACTTTGTGTACTTTTCCCCATCACTACTATTATCATGGTAACATGCTATCATAATTGCCGATATAAATCAAGAATATAT
>ENA-UEQO01002140-UEQO01002140.1-human-gut-metagenome-genome-assembly--contig:-NODE-2140-length-18266-cov-4.356699_pt1 | contig 18266 bp, 13 predicted proteins | sample MGYA00242938_ERZ507940 | MGnify/ENA primary metagenome ERZ507940 (study PRJEB26167, sample SAMN06115517) | human gut metagenome | host: Homo sapiens | place: China:Chongqing | collected 2014-12-03... | reverse complement strand
ACACTGAAAAAGACCCGCCGGGTCTGCCGAAGGAGTAATACTATCAGGCGCTGCAAGGCACGAAACTGTGTACGGACACAACTCTGGAGAGTCCCGTTGGATCGGGCGCCGAAGGGGAAAAGGATTTCTTCCGCAGAAATCCCCAATCTCTCAGGCAAAAGGACAGGGCCGGAATGGAGGGAAACCTCTGTTGATCGTTCTTTTGAATCCATCAAAACGCCGGCCCGGAATCTGAATATCCGAGCCGGCGTTTGTTTTGCGGATAAGAAGGAGGAGAAGAAGAGGGCAGCCGTCACAAAGAAACAGGCAGACGGAGCCCGGGGCAGAATGGATTACAGAACTTTTATTTGGAAGGAAGCAGCGGGTAAGCCGCTGAAACGGCAAAAGGTGGAGGAAGTACACGGAAGTGCCGGCGGAATCACACAGCCGGACAGGACAGGCGCATAGGACCGGTGTACGGACACGCTCCGGAGAGTCCCGTGAAATCGGGGCCGAAGGGGAAGGGGCTTCAACCGTAGGAGTCCCGAACTCTCAGGCAAAAAGAGAGGCCGGACGGGGGGGAACCTGTATTTCGTTTTCCGGAAGGGAAACGTGAGACCGGCCTTTTTCCCAGAAGCCGGGAAGGCTGTTTTTATGGAATTACGGGATAGGAGGAGCGTAAAAATGGATATGGCTCAGATCAGTGCAGCCGTAGGTGCTGTAGACAGTTTCGTATGGGGACCCCTCATGCTGTTGCTTTTGGTGGGGACCGGTATTTACATGACAGTATATCTCCGTTTCATGACATGGCGGCATCTGCCCTATGCTCTGAAAATGGTATTTTCCAAGGAAGCGCGGAGTACAAAGAACGGCAGCGGCGACGTTTCGCCTTTCTCCGCTCTGATGACCGCACTCGCTGCGACCATCGGCACAGGCAATATCGTAGGTGTTGCGACAGCTATGGTTGCCGGCGGCCCGGGCGCCCTGGTATGGATGTGGATTTCCGCAGCATTCGGGATGAGCACCAAGTTCTCCGAATGCATGCTCGGCTTTAAGTACCGCGAAGTGAACGCAAAGGGCGAAATCAAAGGCGGCCCGATGTTCACCATGAAGAACGGCTTCAAAAATAAGACCGTCGGTTCGGTACTGGGATTCTGCTTCGCTCTCTTTGCCGTCATTGCATCCTTCGGGATCGGCAACATGACCCAGGCAAATTCCATTTCCACCGCTATCCATACTTCCTTCGGCGGAGACATGACCGTGATCGGCGTCGCACTCACCGTCATCTCCCTGATCGTTATCGTAGGCGGCATTTCCACGATTTCCAAGGTTTCTTCCGTTATCGTTCCGGTGATGGCAGGCTTCTATATCATTGCCGGCCTGTCGGTCATTCTTCTGAATCTGGAAAATGTACCGCACGGACTTTACCTGATTTTCATGATGGCTTTCAATCCGGAAGCAGTCGGCGGCGGCGTCCTCGGCTCCATTACCGCTTCTGTCATGAATGCTATGCGTTTCGGCGTTGCAAGAGGCTGCTTCTCCAATGAAGCCGGCCTGGGCTCCGCAGCCATCACCGCTGCAGCTGCAACGAACGACAGCTGCGCTAAGCAGGGCTACATCAACATGACCGGTACCTTCATTGATACCATGATCGTCTGCTCCATCACCGGCCTCACCATTGCCGCTTCCGGCGTTCTCGGAACTGCCGGCGCTGACGGACAGCCTCTGAACGGCGTAGGTCTTACCATGGCAGCCTTCTCTGCCAGCCTCGGCAGCATCGGCGGCTACATCGTAGCCATCGGCATCATCCTCTTCGCTTATTCCACCATCCTCGGCTGGGAATACAACGGGGAAAAGGCCTGGGAATATCTCTTCGGCACCCATAAGTACAATATGGTATACCGCATTGTTTTCTCCCTTGTCATTTATGTAGGCGCTACCCAGACTCTGGAACTCGTATGGAGCCTTTCCGATATTGCCAATGCTCTCATGGCCATCCCGAACCTGATCGCTGTGCTGCTGCTCTCCGGCGTGATCGCGGCAGAGACAAAGCATTATCTGAAGCATCTGGATGAAAAGGATGAGTCTGAGATTCTCGTTCTGGCTCCGGTCATTAAGGAAGAAGTCATGAGCTTCGAAGCAGAAATGAAGGCAAAGAAAGCCGCTGCGGAAAAGGCAGAAGCGGAAACCGCAGAAGAGGTGAAGATCTGATTTCCCCTGCAGGGACGGCAGATGCACTCCGGAGCGTATTGCAAAGAGCTCCGGCAGAAAACAAAATACGGGATTTTTGAATCCTGATAAAACGAACCGGCTGATTTTCCTGACGGAAAGCGGCCGGTTTGTTTTATGCAGGGATAAACATTCATAAAAATATAATATACTGCCTATAGAAAACGGGAATCATGGCGAAATCTTGCAGGTGTGAGCGTTGTTGTATATATTCAAATGTATTTAATGTTTTATACATATAAAAGTATGGTCATTTTGTTAAAACTATTTGTCATTCTGTATGGATATTCCTATAATTGTGATATGAAATTTATACAATCCAAACAGGAGGCGGTAGTTTGAATTTATCCTATCAGATCTTTGCATCTCTCGTCCTGTCCGTAGTGGTCGGACTGGCACTGGGAGACAGCGCAGCAGGCTGGGTCAATGCCTGGATTGCGCCGATCGGCAATATGTTCATCAACCTGATCAAGATGGTTATCGTGCCGGTCGTATTCTGCTCCCTCGTCGTAGGGATGACTTCCATGGGGGACATGAAAAAGCTGGGCCGCATCGGCATCAAGACCCTGGCGATCTACATGGTGACCACGGCAGTGGCGATTGTCATCGGCTTTGCCGTTGCAGGCGTTATCCAGCCGGGCGTCGGCATGGCGCTCCCGACGGAAGCCGCACCGAAGATCAAGGAAGCACCGAGCTTCATGCAGGTTCTGGTGAACATGATCCCGTCCAACCCGATCGCCTCCATGGCGAAGGCGGACATTCTGCCGATCATCATCTTCGCTCTTTTTGTCGGCGCAGGCATCATTTCCGTAGGCGGGAAACGGGCGGAAACGCTCACTTCCTTCTTCGATGCTTCTGCTGAAGTATGCTATCGGATCATCGGTATGGTTATGCGCACGGCTCCGGTCGGCGTATTCTGCCTCCTTCTTCCGGTCGTCGTCAAGAACGGCCCGAAGGTGCTCCTGCCGCTGCTGACGGTCATCGCGTGCAGTGCGATCGGCTCCGTTCTTCATGCAGTCATTGTATATTCCGGCATGACCGTGCTTTCCGCACATATGAGCCCGCTGAAATTCTTCAAGGGCATGTCCGAAGCCATGGCCATTGCCTTCACCACCTGTTCTTCTGCAGGCTCCCTGCCGATCAACATGAAGAACATCCAGGAAAAACTGGGCGTCCGCAAGGACATTGCATCCTTTGTACTTCCTCTGGGAGCCACCATCAATATGGACGGCACCGCTCTTTATATGGGTGTCTGCTCCCTGTTCATCGCCAATGTATTCGGCATCACCCTGACCTTTGATCAGATGATTACCATCATTCTGACCGGTACCCTCGCTTCGATCGGTACTGCAGGCGTGCCCGGCGCCGGACTGATCATGCTTGCCATGGTTCTCCAGTCCGTAGGCCTTCCCATCGAAGGTCTGGCACTGGTAGCCGGCATCGACAGAGTTCTCGATATGTTCCGCACCACGCTGAACATCACCGGCGATGCAGCAGTAGCGATTACTGTTAATGCGACGGAGAAGGACAACCCGCCGGCCAGCGAATAACAGGCATTTCAGTATGGAAGTATGGAAGTATAGGTAAGATCATAATTTTATAGAGATGGATGAAGCATGTGGAAAAAGGCGAAAGCCTGCCGAAGGAGTAACACTATCAGGCGCCGCAGGGCATGAAACTGTATGCTGACATATCTCCGGAGAGTGCTGTACGGTACAGCCGCCGAAGGGGCTAAAAGGAAACTTGAAATCTCTCAGGCAAAAGGACGGGGCCGCGTAGAAATCCGAAAGGATGACTGCCGGTCCCGTTTTCTGTTATCGGTACAGTACGGGGACCGGCTTTTTTTACAGGAAAACAGGAAAAAGGGAGGATTTTATTATGCTTGATCTGTTGAACCAAATTGACGCAATTGTATGGGGGCCGTGGCTGCTGGTGCTCCTCGTAGGCACCGGTGTATGGCTGACGGTCCGTCTGGGTCTGCTCCAGGTTGTACGCCTTCCCCGGGCGCTGAAGCTCATTTTCTTCGCCAGAAATAAAGGCGAAGGGGACATTGATTCTTTCAAGGCACTCTGCACCGCACTGGCTGCAACGGTCGGCACCGGCAATATCGTAGGCGTTGCGACCGCTATCAAGCTCGGCGGTCCGGGCGCGCTCTTCTGGATGTGGATGGCTGCCTTCTTCGGTATGGCCACCAAGTATGCGGAAGGCTGCCTTGCCGTGAAGTACCGCCAGGTCGATGACCAGGGCAACATTGCCGGCGGCCCGATGTACTACATCGAAATGGGTCTCGGAAAACAGTGGAGACCGCTTGCGGTAATCTTCGCCGTATTCGGCGTCATGGTTGCCATGCTCGGCAGCGGTACCTATACCCAGGCCAACGCCATCAGTGCTTCCATTGCAGAAGGCTTCGGCGTATCCACCTACATCACCTGCACCGTTCTGGCTGTCCTCGTGGGCATCATCATCTTCGGCGGCCTCCAGTCCATCGCAAAGACGGCGGAAAAGATCGTACCGGCTATGGCTGTTCTCTACTTCCTCGTCACTGTCGGCTTTCTCATCATGAATGCAGATAAGCTCCCCGGCGCTATCGGCGCTGTATTCTCCGGCGCCTTCAACGGAACGGCTGCCGCAGGCGGCTTTGCCGGAGCGGGCATCATGCTGGCTATGCGAAGCGGTATCGCAAGAGGTCTGTTCTCCAATGAATCCGGCCTCGGCTCCGCACCGATTGTAGCGGCTGCTGCCAAGACCAAATGGCCGGCCGAACAGGGCCTGATTTCCATGACCGGCACCTTCATTGATACCATCATCATTTGTACTCTTACCGGCCTTACCATCGTCGTATCCGGTCTCTGGACCAGCGATGCCAACGGCGCTGTTCTGACCCAGCATGCCTTTGCCATCACCTACGGCGACCTGGCTCCGATCCTGCTCACCGTTTCCCTCACCCTCTTCGCCTTCACCACCATCCTCGGCTGGAGCTACTACGGCGAACGCTGCTGGGAATACCTCTTCGGCACCAAGACCATCAAGCTGTACCGCATCATGTATGTCCTCATCATCGCTTCTGCTGCTTTCATGAAGCTGGAAGCCATCTGGGCACTGGCAGATATCGTAAACGGCCTTATGGCGGTTCCGAACCTGATCGCTCTTCTGGGACTGACCGGCGTTATCGTGGCGGAAACGAAGAAATACTTCGCACACCTGGAAATCCGCGATGCCAAGCTGCAGGCCTACAAGGCAAGACGGATCGGCAAAAAAGCATAATCCACCCTCGGAAAGCTCCGCTTCGGCGGGGCTTTTTCTTTTGGCGGAAAAGGGCAGGAAATCCCGCTTCCGGCAGACTGCACGGAGATGATCCGGCACGGCGGGAGGGCCTTTCCTGCCGGCCGGGCGCGGGATTGACTGCCGGTCTTTTTTTCGGAGATTCCGTTGTTTCCCCCGGGAAAGGATAATATAATAAAGAGGCAGCGGCGGAGACTGCGGGTTCCGCTGCGGAGGAGGAGTATTGAATTGATGAGAATGGCTGTAATCGGCGCGGGAAGCACGGCTCTGGCCTGCGCCGCTTATTTTCAGGTCAGGGGGATTTCCTGCCGTCTCTATGCAAGAGATTCCGGGAAGGCCGAGCTGTGGAAGCATATGCCGCTGACCGTATCGGGAGAGCTGGAAACGTCCTTTTACGTTCCCGTTTCTTCCTCTCCGGAGGACATCATGCGCACCTCCGACTGCATCCTGATTTTTACCGGAGCAGAGGATTACGAAAGCGTAATCGGAGAAATCCGGCCGTACCTGCGGGACTCCCACCATATCCTTTTCATGAACGGCCGGTGGGGGCTGGTGAGGGCGCTGCGCCTTCTCCTGCAGGACAAGAATACACCGGAAATATCGGTGGGCGAGGTATCGGATATGCCCTTCTCGGCAGAGCTGTCTGCCGACCGGACGCACCTGGCTTTCGGACGGAAAAAGGAAGCTCTCGGCTATGTATCCCTCGGCGGCGAGGAAGGCTTTGCGGAAGTCCTCCATGCCATCGTCTCCCGGGTGAGCCGCGTTTCCTCTCCGGCAGCCACCTCCATGGCATCGGCCATGCCCATCATCCGCACGGCGGGATGCCTTTTCAATATGACCCGCATTGAGAACGATCCGGATTTCGAGCTGTTCCGGGACGGACTGACCGGCCGGGCGGCGGATTTCCTGGAAGCCTGCGACAGGGAAAGACTGGAAATCGCAAAGGCGCTGGGCATCGGGGCGGCGCCCCTTTCGGCGGAGCTCCATGCTCTGCTGGGGGATAAGACGGACTCCCTGTCCGATGCGCTCCGGCGGATTTCCGAGGGGGAGGGGAAGGACGGACCGCACCTGCTGACCGCCTCCTTCCTGTCGGAGGACCTGCACTGCGCCATGACCGCTCTCTGCGATCTGGCGGATATGATGCATACGGAGGCACCCCGGCTCCGTACCCTGACGGATATGATGTACCTGTACCGGGGCGAAAAGAGAGAACCGTGGCTTACGGCCAAGGATCTCTGGATTCTGAAGCAATGGAAACGTTAACGGAGGAAAGGCCCTATGAAGAAATTACCGGCCCTGGCGGCCCTGTTTCTGCTCAGCTGCTTCGGCAGTCTTTCTGCAGGGGCGGAGAACTGGATTCCCTTCCCGTCGGAGCAGAATGTTTTCGTGGACACCGATTCCTATGTGAACGGCGGACTGCGCACCGATATTTCCCTGAAAATCGAGGAAAGCGGCGGGTATGCCGTGACCGCCCTGGAATTCGACCGGGAGGAAAAGACCTACCGCATCGCCCGGACAGCCCTGTACGGCCCGGACGGCACGGTGAAGGAGGACCATACCTACAGCGATGATCAGGAAAACTGGAATCCCGTCATTGCCCATTCCTTCGGGGGAAATGTATACACCCACTACGTGGAGAATCCTCTGCCGCACCTGCTGAATCCGTCGTGGAAAATCATCTACACGGAGAAATCGTCGAAGTACAGGGGCAGCTCCTATGCGATTGAGACGAATACCATTTCCTACAAGGACGGGTACGCCTATTTCTGGCTCCGCATTGCCTATATGTCCAAAGAGGATGACTTCTCCCAGGCCATTTACCGGGTGAAGATGGACGTGCCGAATAAAAAGGTGCAGACCCTGTCCATGACCCAGTATGACTATACGGGGAAAATCAAGGCCCACGGCGCAGGGGCGCGGAAGAGAGACAGCATCGAAGCGGATACGCCTATGGCAGAGGTGCACCGCTATATCGAGAGCGAGCTTCTGGCAGGCCGTCTCCACATCGGGAAAGGGGCGCACGGCGTATGAGAATTTACAGCAGAACCGAACAGGGAAAAGCGGAAAAGCTCTATGAAGCCTTTCTGGAGGGGCGTCTGCCCGAGGAAGGCTGCATCGTCACCGAGGGGCCCCGGCTGTACCTGCTGGACAGCCCGCCTTCGCTGCAGGGAGGACTGCCGCAGCCCGCAGAGGGAGGAGATGTGCCTCTCTTTGCCTTTCCCGGCACGGAGGAAAGAGCGGCAGCAGCGTACCGGAGCTATCGGGACGGGCGGCGTCTCCCCGCGGGATGTGTCCTGGCGGCGGTCCCGGCGGGCATTCTTGTCTTTCCCGAATCGGCATGGACGCCCGATCTGGGAAGCATGACCATGTTCTGCCTTTCCTTTGATCCCCTGGAGGAGGTCCTCACCCCGAAGGAGGCATCGGAGCTTTTCGGTGTGGATGTGAAGCGGATTCAGTCCGACTGCGAGGCGGCAGGAGCGGGCATTCTGTCCCGCCGGGCGGTGCGGAAATCCGACAAGACCTGGCTCCTGTCCAGAAGGGAAGCTTCTGCAGCCTACGGGAATCCCCCGGAGGAGCGCCTTTTCCCCGATCCGCTTCTCCTCGTCTTTTCCTCCACGGAAGCGGCGAAGATCTGGAACAGGGACAGCGGCGCCGTACGGAATGCCGCCGGCGGAGCCGGCCATATGTCCGCCCGCATGGGGGACGGCGAACGGAGGAAATCGGGCCGCACCTGGCTGGTCACGAGAGATGCCATGAACCGCCTTTTCGGGCAGTTCGTCCCGGAGCGGATGAAGGAAGCCATGAAGGACCGGTAGCCGGACAGAAAGAACATCCGCAGAGATGCGGCGGGATTCCGCCGTGTCTTTTTTGTTGGCGATTTTCCGGAAGACCGCAGCGGATTTTTCCGGGAAGCTGCGCCGCTTTTTCTATCCCTGCGCCGCCGGGGGAAAAGGGGCCGCGCCGCGGAGATTTCCTGCTCCTGTTTTCCATTCCCGGATTCTTTTTTTCTCCGCCCCGTGGTATAATGAGAAGTCTTAATAAAGAGGGGAACCTCTTCGGGAAAGGACCGCTCCCTGTGTTATAATAAAAGTGTATGTACAGGAGCGTCAGGAGGAGAAATTCATGGAGAAAAATGTGATCATCAGCGTCACCTCCGTACAGCGGGATGAGAACGGCAGAGACGAAAAAATTTCTCTGGAAACTCCCGGCGTGTACGGGGAAAAAGACGGGATGCAGTACCTGTCCTATGAGGAAACGAAGCTGGCCGGGCTGGAAGGCACCACCACCACCCTGCAGATCTATGACGATCATGTAAGCCTCCTCCGGGAAGGCACCTTTCTCCAGGAACAGGAATACTGCCTCGGGAAGCCCACGGTCTCTCAGTACAGGACCCCTATGGGCGTCCTGGAAGTCCGGGTGCTGACAAGAGAAATCGAAAACACCATCCGGGACGGCCGGGGCCAGATGCGTCTTGCCTATGACGTGGAGCTGAAAGGATTATTTAACCATTTCAATGAAATTATTGTAAAAGTTCGGGAGGAACCACACCATTCATGGAAGTCAGAGACCAATTAAAGGAAATCATTGAGAAAGCCAAGGATGCGGCTGTTGCAGCAGGCGAGCTGCCCGCAGGGGACTATGCCCCCGTACAGCGGCTGGAAATCCCCAAGGCCAAGGAATTCGGGGATTATTCGACAAACTGCGCCATGCAGTGGGCCAGAACCGCACACAAGGCGCCCCGCATGATTGCGGAAGCCGTCGTTTCCCATATCGACACCCCCCTGGTTTCCAAAGCGGAAATCGCCGGCGCGGGATTCATCAATTTCTTCCTTACCGCCGATACGGTATATTCGGAACTCCGGAACATCCTCGCAGCAGGCCCGTCCTACGGCGACCTGCCGAAGACCCGGAAGGACCGCTTCCTTGTGGAATACGTCTCCGCGAACCCCACCGGACCCCTTCACATCGGCCATGCCAGAGGCGCCGCATACGGCAGCGCCCTCATCAACCTGCTCCGTGCGGCAGGCTATGATGTATACTCCGAATACTATGTCAACGATGCAGGCAACCAGATCGACCACCTGGCGGAATCCATCAATGCCCGGTACCTCCAGCTCTGCGGCATGGATGCGGAAATCCCCGAAGACGGCTATCACGGCCAGGACATCGTGGAAACCGCACAGCATATCCTCGACCGGGACGGAAAGATTTACCTGGATATGCCCGAAGAAAAGCGGCTCGAAACCTTCAAGGACATCGGTCTGAAAGAAAAGCTCGCCGCTCTCCGGAAGGATCTGCACGACTTCAATGTGGACTTTGACAACTGGTTCTCCGAAAAATCCCTGTATCCGGAACAGGCGGAAGCCGCGCTCAAGACGCTGAAGGACGAAGACAACCTGTATGAACAGGACGGCGCTCTCTGGCTCCGCACCACGAAGAACGGCGATGACAAGGACCGCGTCGTCATCCGCACCAACGGCGTGCCCACTTACTTCTGCTCCGATATTGCCTATGTGGGAAACAAGATCCGCAGAGGCTACAATAAACTCATCGACATCTGGGGAGCCGACCACCACGGATACATCATCCGCCTCAAGACGGCCATGAAATTCCTCGGCTACAACCCCGATGACTTTGAAATCATGCTGCTCCAGATGGTCACCCTTCTCCGCGACGGAGAACCGGTGAAAATGTCCAAGCGCACCGGCCAGGCCGTCACCCTCCGGGAACTGATGGACGAAGTCGGCACCGATGCGGCGCGGTACTTCTTCTGCGCCCGCACCCTGGACTCCCAGATGGACTTCGATATCGACCTGGCAAAGAAACAGTCCAGCGACAACCCGGTATACTACATCCAGTATGCCAATGCGCGCATCCACAGCCTCTTCCAGCAGGCAAAGGAAGCCGGCGTGACATGGGATGCGCAGTTTAAAGACACCGACTTCACCGCTCTTCAGGAAGAATGCGAACTCGACCTGATCAAGAAAATGGAAAACTACCGGCAGCTCCTCGCAGGAGCCGCTGCGGAAAGAGCGCCCCAGCGCGTGGCCAAGTATGCCTATGAGCTGGCTGCCCTCTTCCACCACTTCTACAGAGAATGCCGCATCCTCGGCGTAGACGAAAAGACCACCCAGGCAAGACTGGGACTCATTACGGCAGTTCAGTATGTTCTCGTCCATGCCCTGAACATCCTCGGCATTTCCGCACCGGAACATATGTAATTTTATTTCCTGTCCGATTCCGATTCTTTTACAAGGAGGTTCCATGACTAAATATATTTTCGTAACAGGCGGCGTCGTTTCCTCTCTGGGCAAAGGCATCACAGCTGCATCCCTGGGCAGACTGCTGAAAAACAGAGGCTATAAGGTCACCATCCAGAAATTCGACCCCTACATCAATATCGACCCGGGCACCATGAGCCCGTACCAGCACGGCGAAGTCTTCGTCACCGACGACGGTGCGGAAACCGACCTCGACCTGGGCCACTATGAACGCTTCATTGATGAAAACCTTTCCAAGGCCTCCAACGTGACCACCGGCAAGATCTACCAGTCCGTCATCAACAAGGAAAGAAAAGGCGAATACCTGGGCTCCACCATTCAGGTCATTCCCCACATCACCAATGAAATCAAGGACCGCGTCCTCCGCGTGGGCAAGAACGACAATGCAGACATTGTCATCACCGAAATCGGCGGCACCGTCGGCGACATCGAATCCCTGCCCTTCCTGGAAGCCATCCGCCAGGTCCGGAAAGACGTACCGAACCGGAATGACGTCCTCTACATCCATGTCACCCTCGTTCCCTACATCGAAGCAGCGGACGAACTGAAAACAAAGCCGACCCAGCACTCCGTCAAGGAACTCCGCTCCATCGGCATCCAGCCCGACATCATCGTATGCCGCACCGTGAAGGAACTGTCCCCGGACATGAAACGCAAGATCGCCCTCTTCTGCGACGTGGAACCGGAAGCGGTCATCAATAACCTCACCGCCCGGAGCATCTACGAAGTGCCGCTCCTCCTCCAGGAAGAAGGCCTCGACCGCATCGCCCTTGCCAAGCTCGGCATGGAAGATACCCCGTGCGACATGGAAGACTGGAAAGCCATGGTGGGCCGCATCCTCTCCGCCGACAAGGAAGTCAACATCGCCCTCGTCGGCAAATACGTGGAACTCCACGACGCTTACCTGTCCGTCGTAGAATCCCTGTCCCACGCAGGCTATGCGTTCGGCACCAAGGTCAATGTTCACTGGATCAATTCCGAAGTCCTTGAAGAAGAACAGCCCGACCTGAGCGAAATCTATAAAGACATCGACGGCATCGTCATCCCCGGCGGCTTCGGCTACCGCGGCATCGAAGGCAAAATTGCCACCATCCGCTATGCCCGGATGAACAATATCCCCTTCCTCGGACTCTGCCTCGGCATGCAGTGCGCCGTCATTGAATTCGCCAGAGACGTATGCGGCATGAAAGACGCAAACTCCTCCGAATTCATTCCCGACACCCCCTATCCGGTCATCGACCTCATGCCCGACCAGGAAGACGTCACCGAGAAAGGCGGCACCATGCGCCTCGGCATCTATCCGTGCAAACTCAAGGAAGGCAGCAAGGCCCGTGAACTCTACGGCGGCAAGGAAATCGTTTACGAAAGACACCGCCACAGATACGAAGTCTCCAACGTATACCGTCCGGCCCTGGAAAAGGCAGGCCTCTCCGTATGCGGCACCAGCCCCGACGGACGTCTGGTGGAAACCATCGAGCTGCCCGACCACAGCTACTTCGTCGCAACCCAGGCCCATCCGGAATTCAAGAGCCGCCCGAACAGACCGCATCCCCTCTTCGTCGGTCTCATCGAAGCAGCCATCAAACAGCACGAAAAATAAGATTCATAAGATCATCAGAGCTCTCCTCCGGGAGGGCTCTTTTTTGTATGAAAAAGTTTATGATTCAGAAATAGAAATATTTAAAAGTATTGTAAAACAAAAATAGATATGATATCTTATAACCGGATAATTCGATATATAAATGGCGGAGGCCGGGAGTTGAAGGAAGTCTGCGGGAATGGCCAATGCTCTCGGCACACGGAGCCTTCTGGGAATGTTCCGGGAAGGCATGGGCAGCAGCTGGGAAGGCTTCGGCGCGGCTAAAGATTATCTGAAGGACTGGTCGGAAGCAGAAGATCCCACAGCAGGCCGGAAGGGCATGCTGATCGGTGAAGATGCAGCTGTAACCGGAAATACCGTTTCCATTGCCCGTGCAGTGGCAGACAATGTTGCTCAGCGCTTCTCCTTCACCGCTGACAGGGTACAGGAACCGGGCTCCGCCATGCAGGACGGCGGCGTCTGGGCAAAATACATGCACCGCAAGTATGAAACCGACGGCATGGGCTCCTCCATGGGCGGCATCCGCTCCGGCACCGACTATGACGGCGTACTGATTGGCATGGATTTTGCTGAGAGAGGAAAATTCCGGAGCGGTGCAGCTATCCACTATGGAAGCGGCGAAGGCAGCGGGCTCATCAGCCGCAATGACTATGACGCATGGGGCATCACCCTGTACGGCAGCCTGAAAGACGAAGAAGCAGGCACGAACCTCTTGGCTGACATCGGCTGGATGACCGGCAGCAATCACATTGACGGTATTGTGAACGGCACCCGCATGAGTGCAGACCGGGATGTGGATGTATGGACCGTCGGCTTCCGCGGCGAAAAGGAATTCGTGTCCGGCAGGAACCAGATCGTTCCGTATGCAGGAATTCGCTACATGAGCATCAACCCGGGCAGCTACACCACCTACTACGGCGGACAGGAAGCTTTCCGCAATGATGCAGACAATCAGGATCTGTGGCTCCTCCCGATCGGCGTATCCTTCCGGAATGAAACCGTAACAGGCAGCGGCTGGAGAATCACTCCGAAACTGGACCTCTCCTACATCTGGGCATTCGGCGACACGGATACCGACATGAGCGTCAATGCAGGCAATGCTTCCAGCACCCTGTACTATGATGTCATGGACGACAGCAGCTGGCTGGCAGCTCTGGGCATAGAAGCCGAAAAAGACGCATGGACCTTCGGAATCCATTACAGCTATCAGAAGGGCAGCGACACCAGAACCAGAACCTGGTACGTCACCGCCGGCTATTCCTTCTGAAAAATCTCCGGATAAGAGCAGTTTGAAACGGAAAACAGGTTTCACTGTTATTTACAGAAACGTATCAGATCAATATCGGACTGAGCAAGGCATTCTGATTCGGAATGAACAATGAAAAAGACCGGAAAATTCCGGTCTTTTTTGATGGAATCAAAGAGCTCTTTTTTCTTTTACGGAAATGCCTGTTTCCTTTTCGGAAAATTTCCACGAAAAAAAGCAGCGCAGGGCTGCTTTCTTCCGGTCAATCACGATGTCTGATTACAGTATAGCACAGAGATTTCCTCCGGGAAATCATTTGTCGTTGGAAAGATGAACCTTGTCGAACAGGAGGAAGCACAGGGAAATGATCATGGCTACGACGGTGGCCAGTCCCATGCCTTTCAGCTGAACGGGGCCGAGGGTGACGGCTGCGCCGGAGAGACCGGAGATCATGGTCACGGCGGTGAGGATCAGATTTCTCGACTTGGTGTAGTCCACGTGTTTTTCAATGAGCATCCGGATGCCGCTGGAGGCGATGAAGCCGAAGAGGAGGATGCATACGCCGCCCATGACGGGAACGGGGATGGCGTGGATCAGAGCGGCAATCTTTCCGATGAAGGAGAAGATGATGGCAAAGACTGCAGCGCCGCCGATGACCCAGGTGCTGTATACGCCGGTCATGGCCATGACGCCCATGTTTTCGCCGTAGGTGGTGTTCGGTGTGGAGCCGGCAAAGCCGGAGAGAACGTTGGACAGGCCGTCCGCCATGAGAGAGCGGTGCAGGCCGGGGTCCTTGATGAGGTCTCTTCCGACGATGTCTCCGGTAACGAAGAGATGGCCCAGATGTTCCGCGAAGACGACGAAGAGGGCGGGGAGAATCATCAGAATGGCGGAAAGGTTAAACTGCGGGGCATAGAAGGTGGGCAGGGAGAACCACGGCACTTCTTCCACTTTGGAGAAGTCGACCACGCCGAGGGCGGCGGAGAGGAGGTATCCTGCAATGACGCCGATCAGGATGGGGATGATGGAAAGGAAGCCTCTTCCCAGAATGGTGGCGAGAATGGTGACAATCAGGGTAAACATGGAAATGGCAATGGCTGTGCCGCTGCTCATGCCCTGCGGTTCGCCGATGAAGCCCGACATGGTCATCGCCAGAGGAGCCAGCTCGAGCCCGATGATGGCCACAATGGAGCCCATGGCAGCCGGCGGGAAGAGGACATCAATCCAGCCGATGCCGATCTTTTTGATAAGGAGCCCCAGGATGATGAAGCAGAGGCCGAAGGCAATGAAGCCGCCCTGGGCATCCGCATAGGTCATGCCTGCCGTGGAGGTGACGGCCAGAACGGGGGAGATAAAGGCAAAGGAAGAGCCCAGATAAGCGGGAAGCTTCCATTTGCAGAGGGTCAGGTATACCAGTGTGCCGATGCCGTTCATGAAAAGGCAGGTCGCCGGGTCTACATGGAGCAGGAACGGCACCAGTACGGTGGAGCCGAACATGGCAAAGAGATGCTGCAGACTGAGTGGAATGGTGGGAAGAATGGGAAGTCTTTCCTCCACCCCGATGATTCGATGGGTCATTTTGTCCTCCTTGAAAAACGGATTTTTCCAAAAAAAGAAGCCTTCCCCGACGAAGACCTCCCTCCCTGGATTTTCCTGTGAAATTACCTGTATCATTATATGAAAAATAGGGAAGCGCCGCAAGGGGAAATGCCGCCCGGCAGCGGTTTCTCTCCGGGAATTTCCCGTGAAAAAGCCCCTCCGGACGGAAGGGCCTTTTACTTTTATAAAGACTGTTTTACCATCCGCTCCGCTTCCAGAAGGAGGGGAAGAAGAGGACGGCGAGAGGAATGATTTCCAGACGGCCCATGAGCATGGACAGGCAGACCACGCCCTTGCTGAGAGGCGGGAGAGTGGCGTAGGTGCAGGTGGCGCCGAACTGGCCGAATGCAGGACCGATATTTCCCATGGTGGAAAAGGAGAGGCCCAGCGCATCATTGAAGGCGATCCCGTCAAAGGCGAAAAGGAGCGCCCAGAGCAGGACCAGTCCCAGATAAAGGGCGAAGAAGGCGAGGATGCGGAAAAGGACTGCTTCGGAATACGGTTCGTCGCCCAGACGGACATGGATGACCTGCCGGGGATGGAGAACGAGCCGCAGGGAGGAGGCGAGAATTTTTCCCAGCAGGAGAAGGCGGATGACCTTGAAGCCGCCCGTTGTGGAGCCGGCGCAGCCTCCGACGAAAAAGAGGAAGAGCAGGAGGAGCCGGCAGAAGGGAGGCCACTTGTCGAAGTCGGCCGTGACGTATCCCGTGGTGGACGAAACGGAGGATACCGTGAAGAGCGAGTCCCGGAGCGCCCGGAGGACATCGGCTCCGCTCTGGAGGACCAGGGAAATCGTGATGAGCAGGGTGCTGCCGAGGACGATGGACAGGAAAAGGCGGAATTCCTGATCCTTCCATATGACGGACAGCCCTTTTTTCCGGGCCGCCACATACAGGCCGAAATTGGCGCTGGAAAGGAACATGAAAAACACAATGACCATCTCAAGGAGAGGGTTGTTGTAGTAGGCGATGCTTTCATTCTTTGTGGCAAAGCCGCCGGTGGGGATGACGGAAAAGGCATTTTCCAGGGCATCCAGGGGCGTCATGCCGCAGAGGGCAAAGGAAACCGCAGCGGCTGCGGTGAAGACCAGGTAGGTCACAAAGATGGCCGCGGTGGTTTCCTTGATGCGGGGGAGCGCCTTGGACGAGGTGGGGCCTGTGGATTCCGCACTGACCATCTTCGCCTGCACCCGTCCCGCCTGGGGAAAGAGGGCCACGAAGAAGACGATAATGCCCAGGCCGCCTACCCAGTGGGTGAGGGAGCGGAAGAGGAGAAGCCCCTCCGACAGGGCGGGAATATCATTGATCATGGTGGCGCCCGTACCGGTCAGGCCGGAAATGCTTTCCACCAGACTGTCCGGCAGGGACAGGGTTTCGGAAAAGAAGTACGGCAGGGAATACAGGAGGGAAACGGAAATCCACGCAAGGGCCGTAACAGCCATGCCTTCTCTCGGGGTCAGGCTGCTTTTCGGAATTTTCCCTTTCTTCTGCAGCACAAAGGAAATGATAAGGGCAGCCGCCAGGGAAAGAAGGAAGCCTGTCACCGGACCGCCGGTGAAAAGATTCAGCCCCAGCGGGGGGAGGAGCAGCAGCCCTGCGCCGAGAATGATCCGGGAGAGCAGGGCAAAAACGACAGCAAGATTCATATTATTCCTTCCCCTTGAAATAGGAAATGACCTTCCGCGCAGCGTCGGTTTCCGTAATGATGATGATCCGGTCTCCGGCGGAAAGGACGGACCGGCCGGAGGGGACAGTGAAGGCGCCGTCATGGACAATGGCGCCGACGAGGCATTCCTTCGGCAGGCGGGCCTGCATCAGGGAAAGTCCTGCGGCGGGAGAAGAGGGACCCACCAGGATTTCCAGGGCCTGCACCCGGCTTCCCTCCAGAAGGGAAACGGAAAGGACAGCGCCGCTGCGGACAAAGGCCATGACTTCTCCTGCGGCGAGCATGCGGGTGGACAGTACGATATCGACGCCGACCTGCTGGAAAAGCTCTACATATTCGGGGCGCTGCACCTGTGCGATGGCCTGTCCTGCGCCGAGATGCTTCGTCAGGAGGGCAATCATCAGATTCAGCTTGTCATCCTTTGTGGTGCAGATGACCGTATCCGCATCGGCGGCTCCTTCCAGAGAAAGCAGCTCCGGGTCCGTGCCGTCTCCGCAGAGCACCACGCCCTTTTTCAGCCGTTCCGCCATGGCCTCGCACCGCAGCCGGTCCTTATCGATGACCTTGACGGAAATGCCGTCCTTTTCCAGAAGAGGCGCCAGGGCATTGCCCGTACGGCCTGCTCCGATGATCAGTGCCCGGCGGGTGCTTTTCCGGTAATGACTGGCTCCGGAGGCAAAGCCGGACAGCTGTTCCAGAGACTGAGGGGTTCCGAGGAAATAAACCGTATCCAGCGGACGGAGGATATCTTCCCCATGAGGAATGATGCGGCGGTGGTCCCGAATGATCAGTGCAGCCAGTACATTCTCCGGCAGACGGAGCTCCTTCAGGGGCTTTCCGGGAAGCGGCGAGCGGTGGCCGATTTTCATTCCCACCAGACGAACTTTTCCTTCGGCAAAATCCTCCACGTTCAGGGCTGACGGCGTCATGAGGATCCGGCTGATTTCATGAGCGGTGATCTGCTCCGGCGAAAGGACCAGGTCCAGGTCAAAATTTTCCCGGAGATACCCCTCCGGCTCGGACAGATACTTCGGGTCCCGGATGCGGGCAATCGTGTGGGGAATCCCGTTCTTTTTGGCGAGCATGCAGGCGATGATATTCACTTCATCCTGAGCGGTGACCGCGACCACGATATCGCATTCCCGGACTTCTTTCCGGCGCATGAAAGAAGGATTCGTCCCGTCTGCGCAGAATGTGAGCACATCCAGCGAATCCCGGATGGCCGACAGCTTCTCTTCATCCGTATCGGCCACAATAACATCGTATCCTTCATCGGAAAGGAGCTCGGCAATGATCCATCCCAGGTGACCGGCTCCACCTACGAAGGCCTTGCCGTGTGGTACAGTACACACCCCAAAACGGGACGTTTCAAACGTGCCATCGA
>ENA-UEQO01002135-UEQO01002135.1-human-gut-metagenome-genome-assembly--contig:-NODE-2135-length-18302-cov-6.130206_pt1 | contig 18302 bp, 8 predicted proteins | sample MGYA00242938_ERZ507940 | MGnify/ENA primary metagenome ERZ507940 (study PRJEB26167, sample SAMN06115517) | human gut metagenome | host: Homo sapiens | place: China:Chongqing | collected 2014-12-03... | reverse complement strand
GTATTACCAGCAGATGCACCTGATTCGGGAAGACCTGGGGCTGTCGATGGTCATCAATCCGGAACTTTCCACCGCAGACGAGATCATGCGGGTACTGGTGTTCCCCTCTGCGGCAAAGGTGGAGGTCTTTGGCAAGGGCAAGCTGGAGCTGGTGGAATACCGGCTGCCGGACTTCCCGTGGCTGGAACACATCACGCTGGTGGAACTCTACAAAAAGATCAAGACGAAATTCCTCATCTGTGCCGTACAGCGGGACGAGAAAGTGTTTATCCCCTCCGGCGACTTCGCTCTGCAAGAGGGCGACCGCATTCACGTGGCGGCTTCGCACCGGAACATTGAACGGTTCTTCCGTGCCAGCGGCTTCATGAAGGACAAAGTGCGTACCGTCATGATCGTAGGCGGCGGCAGAGTGGGCTATTACCTGTCGAAGCAGCTGCTGGCGGTGGGCATGAAAGTCAAGCTGATCGAAAAAGATCGGGAACGCTGTGAAAAGCTGTCCGACCTGCTCCCCAAGGCCATCGTCATCTGCGGCGACGGCACCGATCAGGATCTGCTGATCGAGGAGGGCGTACTGGAAGTGGACGGCTTTGTGGCTCTGACCGGCATCGACGAAGAGAATATGATTATCTCCCTGTTCGCCAAGGACAGCACCAACGCCAAGGTAGTCACAAAAGTCAGTCGGGAAAACTACATCGACCTGTCCTCCGAACTGGGGCTGGACTGCGTGGTTTCCCCCAAGTCCCTGACCATGGGCAACGTGCTGCGTTACGTGCGGTCGCTGGAGAGCACCGCCGGCAGCGAGATCGAATCCCTGTATCATCTGGTAGGCGATCAGGTGGAAGCGATCGAGTTCCGCGTCAAGGAACGGATCCCCGATCTGGTAGGCGTACCGCTGAAAGACGTGCAGCTGAAAAAGAATATCCTGATCTGTGCCATTATCCGGAAGCGGGAGATCATCATTCCGGACGGCAGTGCTGTCATCGAACTGGGGGATTCCGTGGTGATCGTTTCCAAGGAACACCACTTCTCCAGCATGAAAGACATTCTGGACTAGGCGGTGAACGAGTATGAATAAAGGCATTGTATTCCACTATCTGTCCAAGGCACTGCTGCTCTCCTCAGCACTGTTTCTGGTGCCGGCTCTGGTGAGCCTGTACTATCGGGAATATTTCTTCATGCTGATCTTTCTGGGCGTAGGCGGCGGCATGGCTCTGGCATCGCTGCCGGGGGTGTTCTACCGTCCCAGACACAAGTACATGTTTGCACGGGAAGGCATGGTCATTGCCGCCCTGATGTGGATCATTTTTTCCGCAGTGGGAGCACTGCCCTTTTATTGCAGCGGCAGCATTCCCCACTACATAGACGCTCTTTTCGAAAGCGTATCCGGCTTCACCACCACCGGTTCTTCCATTCTGACTGATATAGAGGCTCTGCCGCGGGGGATCCTGTTCTGGCGAAGCTTCACCCACTGGGTCGGCGGCATGGGCGTACTGGTGCTTGCCATTGCCATTCTCCCCTCCTCGGGGAATGCCCTGTATCTGATGCAGGCGGAGTGCCCACTTATCACCGCCATCGGGACATATTCATATACTTTCTTGATATATGTCCCTCATCTCTATTCTTTTGGGACATATCACATACTTTTTTCACATATGTCCCACTTTCTTTTAGGGTCGGGACATATCTCATAACTTTTTTCACATATGTCCCATTTAAACATCTTCCCCGTATTCACCGTCTGTTTCCGGTTCTTCATAATCATCTGAGCCATCATAAATGTCCTGCATCAATGGTTCTTTTACTATCTTTTTCTTTCCGATAAGCACTGCCGCTACAGCTGCGGTAATCGGTACGGTCAGCACAACCCCAAGAGTTCCCGAAAGTCCCTGCATGATTTCTGTTCCGATTACATAAGAATTGATCAGCTGATTATAACTCAGATTGTATGCATAATTGACAACGAGCGTAGACAACGAACCACCGACATAGGCAAAAATCAGTGTATTTGCCATGGTTCCCATCATATCGCGCCCCACACGGATTCCCGACACAAACAACTCTTTTGTCCCCAGTTGCGGACTGCGTTCGTGCAGTTCCTGAATCGTGGATGCAATTGACATGCCAACATCCATGGTTGCCCCAAGTGCGGCTATAATGATTCCCGAAAACAGAAGCTGTCCTATTTTTATCTGTGTATTCTGTGCCACATAATTCAACGTTTCGATATCAGACACATTATACCCGGTAATGCCTGCAGCTTTTCCAAACACAACTGCGGCTGCGGCTGCCACAACCACACCGCTGACCGTTCCCACCACTGCAGATACCGTCTTTTTAGAGACTCCGCCCAAAAGCCACAGGGTCAGCAATGTCGAGAGAATGACAACAACAATGGTAATACCGATCGGTGAAATGCCCCGGTACATCAGCGGAAACATCAGATAAACAATACACACACCGGTAAATGCCAGACTTGCAATGGCTTTGACTCCTTTTTTCCCACCTATCATACATATCACCAGACAGAAAAAAAGTACAAACAGATAAATCGCCATAGTACGGTCTTTGCTGTATACCGTAACGACAGCATTATCATCTGTGGAACTGACAATGACAATTACGCGCGAACCAACTTCACAGTTCTCCATGCCAAACAGCGAACCGCTTGGATTGACGGCATCAAACTCTTCCCCTGCATATGTTCCGGATTTGACCTGTACGCGCACCTCCTGTGTCCCGTATCGGTTTCCATCTTCTGCCAGATTATCTTTCGTGATCTTCGTCACGACTGCTTTCTCATAGCTTTGCCCTTCCGTGGAAATCAGGGATACTTTTTCGAACTGGTTTTCTTTGACTAATAACAGTAGGAACCCCACCAGACAAAGGGTTCCCACTAAAACTTTTTTCCAGTTTTTCTTCATTATTATTTAGCTGCTTTCTTTACTGCTTTCTTTGTAACAGTAATTGTAATTGTTTTACCTGCTGCCTGATACTGGCTGGTTGCTGCTGCCTTTACTGTAATCGTAACTTTTCCGGCTTTCTTCACTGTGACTTTTCCGTTTTTGTCAACGGTTGCAACCTTCTTGTCGGAAGATATATAGGTAAGCGGTGTTTTCGCTTTTGCATTTAAGGAAAAGGCTTTGTCTCCTACGGTTTTTTTGTAAGAGTTCTTCGCCTGAATGGTCTGCTTTACCGCATCTTTTACGATCGTATATGTGGTAGATCCCTGTAACTGTTTTCTGGTCGTTGCATCATAAGTTGTTACAGAAAACTTTTTGTCCGTTACTTTTACTACGGAATAGGTTGGTGTCCAGGTCTGGCTTCTCTCAGAAATGAAGTCCTGTTTGGAAGCAATCAGGTTATAGAATTTTGAGCCTGTTGCAGAGTTTGCCTCTAAATATACGGTTCCTTCCGGATTGGTAACGGTTCCGCCAACGGTCTTGTTTACGATTTCATAGCAGTTATTCTGTGCCTGATAATCACTGTCTTTTTCAGCTTCCTCTACAGATTTGTATCCATAAGTGCTGTAAGAAGTATGATCCTTTCCATCCCCCTCAAGCTGGAAGGTTCTGGAATAGGTATGATCATGTCCCTGCATCACCACATCAATCTTATACTTATCCATCAGTGGAGTAAGCTGTGTACGAAGCACCATACCATCGGAATCGGAATGGTCGTAACCACTGCCGTAAATATCCTGATGGAATACCGCAATACGCCATTTGGCATCTTTATTCTCATTGATTGCTTTTTTCATGACATTCTCATGCGTTGCACAGTTATAGTTGTTTGTGTCAAGAACAATGAACAGGACATTTCCATAACGATAATAGTAATCGGTTCCTGCCTTTGTCTTTCCCTGTACATAATTGGTATCGGTATCGGAAAAAGCATTTGGATTATTAAAATGCAGGCTGTACTGATTCGAAACACTGTCGTGGTTACCAATGGTCGTTGCTACCGGAAGGGAAGTCAGTGCCTCTGCCCCAAGATATCCTGCATATTCCCGCTCGTTGCTTCCGTAGTTCACCTGATCTCCTGCGGACACAAGAAAACTTACATCGGAATGATCCTCGAGTGCTTCATTTAATACGTTGTTCCAGTTATAGCTGTCATTTCTTGCTGCAAGATTTTTTTCCGGTGCAGAAGTTACAACATTTCCTGCATTTTCCATCTTTTCACTCTCACTGCTGGTCTGGCCTTTGGAAGCCCCGATCTGCGGATCTCCGACATACAGAAAAGAAAATTCATCAAATGCCTGTGTGGTATAGTTTTGTGTATCCTGCCACTTTCCATCCTGAAATACCTGATAATAATAGCTGGTATTTTCTTTGAGACCGCTTACGGTTACTTTATTGGAAAAATATTTCGTGGTATCTATGGTCACAGCTTCGGTCTGCGCTCCAGTGAACTCTGTCGCACCATCCATATTCTGTCTGGTAGAGATTCTCACCTTTGGAGTCTCAGCCGTTTTGCTGTACCATGCATAATTTAATTTTGTCTCATCCGCACCCGGAGTCAGTGATACATGTTCATACTCACTGCTATAAGCAGCCCAGTTCTTTTTCCAGTTGCTCCAGTCTGTAGACTCCCGGGAAGCATCATTCCAGTGTTCCGTTGCTGCTGCAATCTTTGTCGGGATACCAGTGGCAAACATTCCTGCCAATACAGCGGTGGAGAGAACTCCTGCTGTAAGTTTCATCACATTTTTTCTCATAATTCTTTTGTTCTCCTTGTGAAATCTGTAAGATTTATTACAGAATTTATAATAAACGGGTTATGTAAGATGTACTATCCGGTTTCTGTAATCCTTTTGTAAAAACAAAAAGAGTGGATGCTTTGGGACATCCACTCCACATGACGGCCTATGCCATGCCGTTTACGGTTTTATATTTATAGAGCATCTCCGCGTGGTTTTGTTCTTCCACCTGGATATCTGCCAGAAGTTTGCGCACATCGGAATCCCCGAATGCAAACACATCGGTATTATACGTTCCGGACACCATTTTTTCAGAACCAATGCTGTCTGTAGCAAGGAAATTATCGTTTTTCTTATCTTCCGGATTGGTCATGGAATCATAGGTTGCCTTTGGCTCATACATCTTTCCATCCCTGTCATTGACGTTGCAGGACGGGACACTGCCTTTCATGACCTGTTCCAGAGACTCCACATGCTTTTGCTCCTTTTTTTCCAGATCGGCAAACAAATCCCGAAGCACCGGGTCCTTTGCTTCCTGTCCGTAACGTTTGTACTTCTCCACGCAGGACAGCTCCTGTGTGTGCAGATCCTCAATTGTTGCCATCTCTTTTTCTGTTAAAACCATGGTTTAACCCTCTTTCCTGATATAATTCTGACGATTACAGAACATGAAAACTCCGCAATCTTCTCCTCTAGTATCTGTAAAAAAATACAACACATACCTGGTAAAATTTCGTCAAAAAGGGTTGAAACTTCTCACAACAGATTGTATAATTTCGTTTGTATTTTATACAATATTTACAAAAAGGTGGATTATTTTATGGAAGAACGAGAAAAATTAAAATCCCGTCTGGGATTCATTCTCCTGTCAGCCGGATGTGCGATCGGAATCGGAAACGTATGGAAATTTCCATACACTGCCGGACAGGGCGGAGGCGGTGCCTTTGTGCTGTTTTATCTGTTGTTTCTGATTATTCTCGGACTCCCGATCATGACGATGGAATTTGCGGTTGGGCGTGCCAGCCAGAAAAGTCCGGTCAAAGCCTACCAGGCACTGGAAAAACCCGGACAGAAATGGCATATCCACGGGATTATCACATTGATCGGCTGCTATCTTCTTATGATGTTTTATACAACGGTCACCGGCTGGATGCTTCATTATTTTTATATGACGGTCACCGGACAGTTTCAGGGACTGGATGCCGACGGTGTATCCGGACAGTTTACCACAATGCTGAGCAAACCTCTGACCATGGGCTTCTGGATGGTGGTAGTTGTTTGCGCCGGCGTATTTGTCTGCTCCCGCGGACTGCAGAACGGTCTGGAAAAAGTAACAAAGGTCATGATGACTTCTTTGCTTATCATCATGATCATTCTGGCGGTCAACAGCTTTTTTATGGATGGTGCAAAAGAAGGCCTTGCCTTTTATCTGATCCCGGACTTTGAACGGATGAAACAGATCGGTATTGCAAAAACCATTACGGGTGCCATGAACCAGGCATTTTTCACGTTAAGCCTTGGAATCGGCGCGATGGCAATTTGGGGAAGTTATATCGGAAAGGAACGCTCTCTGCTTGGTGAATCGGTAAATATTGCCATTCTGGATACGTTTGTTGCTATCACCTCCGGACTTATCATTTTTCCGGCATGCTTTACGTTCCATGTTGACCAGACTTCCGGACCAAGCCTGATTTTTATCACCCTGCCGAATATTTTTAACCATATTCCGCTTGGCAGACTCTGGGGAAGCCTGTTCTTTTTGTTTATGTTTTTTGCAGCGTTTTCCACAATCCTGGCAGTATTTGAGAACATCATCTCCTGCGGTATGGAACTGACCGGATGCAGCCGCCAGAAATCCTGTGCCGTTAATCTGGTACTGATCATTGTACTCTCCCTGCCATGTGTACTCGGATACAATGTATGGAACTGGAAAGGTTTTTCAATCTTTGGCGGGTCTGTGCTTGACCTGGAAGATTTTCTGGTAAGCAACCTGTTCCTGCCTCTCGGTTCCCTGGTATATCTGCTGTTTTGCACAAGCCGCTACGGCTGGGGCTGGAAAAACTACACAACCGAAGCCAATACCGGAAAAGGACTAAAAATTAAAAACTGGATGCGCGGCTACATTACCTATATTCTGCCGCTGATTGTGCTTTTTATCTTTGGATTTGGCATTTATGATAAATTTTTTACAAACTAAGGAGGATTTCTTATGTATCACGCAAATGAATCACGTTACGAAACCATGAAATACCACCGCTGCGGCGACAGCGGACTGATGCTGCCGGAAGTATCTTTGGGCTTCTGGCACAATTTCGGAGATACCGGTGTTTATGAAAATATGAGACAGATGTGCTTTACGGCATTTGACCACGGGATCACACATTTTGATCTGGCAAACAACTATGGACCGCAGCCGGGCAGTGCGGAGGAAAATCTCGGGAAGATCCTTCGGGAAGAACTTTCTTCCTACCGCGATGAACTGATCATCAGTTCCAAAGCCGGTTTTGACATGTGGCCGGGGCCTTATGGGAACTGGGGCAGCCGCAAGTACCTGATTGCCAGCCTTGACCAGAGCTTAAAACGGCTCGGTCTGGACTATGTAGATATTTTCTATCACCACCGCATGGATCCGGATACGCCGCTGGAGGAAACCATGGGTGCACTCGACCAGATCGTGCGAAGCGGAAAAGCACTGTATGTCGGTCTGTCCAACTACGACGGGGAAACGATGAAACGCGCAGCTGCCATCTTAGAAGATCTGCACTGCCCGTTTATTATCAACCAGAATTCCTACAATATCTTTAACCGTACCATTGAAAAAAACGGTTTAAAACAGGCCGCAGCAGATGGGAAGAAAGGAATTATTTCTTTCAGCCCGCTCGCACAGGGTATGCTGACCGACCGTTATCTGCACGGCATTCCAAAGGACAGCCGTGTCAATACCGACGGACGTTTTCTGCATGCCGACCAGTTCGATGAAAAGCGGCTGAACAGTATCCGGAGTCTGAATGAGATTGCGGCTGCCCGTGGTGAAAGCCTCGCACAGATGGCACTCAAATGGGTGATCCGGGACGGTGTGGTTACTTCCGTTCTGATCGGAGCTTCCCGCCCGGCACAGATTCTTGAAAATCTGAAAGTGTTAAACTCTGCTCCATTTACGGAGGAGGAACTGGAAAAAATTGATCAGTGTGCACTTTCTCTCTAGGTAAAACAAAAACCCCGGATATTTATTTCCGGGGTTTTGTCTTTTCCTGCATCTGCTACTTGACTTTGACTTTTAATTTTAAAACTTTGGTCTTTCCATTGTTTAAGGTTACTGTCACGCGAATGGACGCAGTTCCTTTTTTGTTCGATTTTATGGTACCCTTCTTGTTTACAGATGCAATTTTTTTGTTATTGCTCTGATAAGAAATGCTTTTTACATTGTCCATATTTAAGGTGGCTGCCAGAGAAACCTTCTTTTGTTTTCCCTTCTTCACCTGAACGGTTTTATTCTTCAATGTAACCGTTTTTAATATTTTCGTTGTGACCTGATCCATATCTTTCTGATCCATAAGGACATAATCCTTATTGGAATCTGCTGAAAAATTCACATTTCCGGCTTTTGTAACCGTATAACTCTTGTCGTTTACAAGGACATAGGCACCTGTCTTTTGATCTTTTGCACACACATACAGCTTGTTTCCGGTCTGTATGTCTGCTGTATTTACGGTCAGTGTATAGCTTACGTCGCCAGCCGGATCGGTAACCTGGATCGTCACATCTGTGTGTTTTCCATCGTTTTCTTCCAGTATCTGATTTATCAGATCAGCGGTCACCGTTGTTTTGATGGCTTTATTTTTCCGGGTTCCGGTAACGGTTACGGTTGGTGTTTTTTGTCCGGCCGCGTTTCCATCGGACGGTGTTTGTGTACCAGCTGTATTTCCGTCAGACGGAGTTTCTACATCGGTTTTGTTTCCGTTGGACGGTGTTCCCCCTCCGGCTGTGTTACCACCCGAAGTATTTCCACCACCAGAACTTCCTCCGGAAGATGAACCGCCTCCGGTTGTTCCACCGCCTCCGGAAGATGAGCCGCCTCCGGTTGTTCCACTTCCTCCGGAAGATGAGCCGCCTCCAGTTGTTCCACCGCCTCCGGTGGAACTGTCCTCTTTGATTGTAACAGTCACGGCTTCACTTGTCACTGTTTCGTAATAAGTCTGTCCATCCTTATCATCCGGCTCATATACTGCCTTAAACTGATAAGAACCGCCACGTTTTAAGCCTGATACAACCGTATCGGCTTCCCCATATACGAGTTTTTCCTGTGCCTTTATTATGGTTCCGTCCTGATAAAAAGAAATCGAACCAAGCGGAATACTGCCATTTCGGACTCCATCTACCTGTGCATACAGATGTACGGAATTACCGTTTTCTGTCTCTGCCGTAAGGCGAATCGATGGTTTCGCCGCTGTAATGGTAAAGGTTCCGACTTTTTCCTCTATCACATCGTACTGGTTTCCAGTTACTTTAAACCACACCTCATAGCTGCCCGGCTGCACCGGAACAACATTTTTCCCATCCTGCCGATAGAAAACTTCAGGCTTTACCTGCGAATCTACCGTCTGTCCGTTGTCCGTTCGGACTACATTTACCGTGGAAACAAGGCAGCTCTGTTTCAGCCCTGTGTACGCAGCTGTCTGCTGGATGGTATCATACTGCATCTTTACGGCAATTGGATTTACCGACACGGTTTCGTTTGCCTGGGAAGGAAGTGCCCTGTAGTTTTTATTGGCTGCCCCTGCATAAGAAACTGTAATTGCATTTTCTCCCATATGAAATCCGTTTGTCTCTGAAACCGGAATCTTTATGGCTGCCTCTCCGTTTTGAAGCGTGATGCCGGATACTTCATAAGGGGTCTGGTTAATGTATACCGAAAAACCAGCAGACGGCACGTTCTGTCCCTGTAAGCTGCTATCTGTATAGACCGTCTGCACGGTAAGATTCAGTTCATCCTGCATGGACACGGCCGTTGGTAATCCATTTATCGTAGTGGTTGTTTCCTTTGAAGTAGCCGTCGAACCGGATGTATCCGGATCTTTGTTTACAATCAAAACTACCTTCTGCTCAATTTGTTCATCTGCTGAAAATGGACGGATTGTGATGTAGTAGGTTCCCGGTTCTGGCAGTTTCAGTTCGCCACTAGTAGCATCATCATAAAATTCCGGTGTAATTGTATGTACCCCGTCCTGATTTGTCTCCGGATGAAATGCCAGTCTAAGATCCGAAACATTGGCATTTCCATCATCACCAACCGTTGAATAATATATATGATTATTGAACTCTACTTCGTATGTAAGTGGAACCTGATATAAAGTTTTCCCATTTTCGGGTGTCCCTTCCTGCCATTCCACATCCAGATAATACGATTTATCACTACTCATAATATTTGAAACATTCGCCAAAAGTACAGGATTTTTTACTGTAACATTTTTTACCGCAACCGGTTTATCCCCTGACAACTCACTGGTTTTCCAGATTTCTCCGTTTCCAGACGATGTCCGTTCCAGTGTCATTCCCGCCTGTCCGTCTGTCGGTGTAAAAGAAACCGCCGTATCCGCAGCCCTTCCAAGTTCCAGATAGGTGTGACCATACTCCGCAATTCCGGATTTTCCATTTCTTCCATTCAGGGTTTCAAATGTAAGTGCACCCGTAATGGTATCTGTAACATTCAGCTTCTGTTCTTTTCCTAAGATCAGTCGGTTTCCTACTGAATCCGCACTCACAATCGAATGTACCTGTGGAGTTTCCATCTGGGAAAGATCAATCGCACTTGCCCCTTCCAGCCTGACCGTACAGCTGTCCAACGCTGCCGGTGCAAATGTTCCACCGCCCTTTACTGTGAGGTTTCCTACTTTGCTTATACCTGGAATTCCGGTATAGGACTGGTCGGTATCTATGGTCAGAAATGTCTTCCCTGCGTGATTTTCAGATACTCCGTACACCTGTTTCGTATCGGAACAGGTAAGTGAAATTTCCACATCGCCGGAAACCGTATATTGTCCATCCGCTGCCGGTGGATCCGGCTCCTGCGTGGAAAACCAGTCATCCTGATTTACATATGGTTCAATGGCACCGGATGCATAGATTTCCCCATTTTGCGTACCGGAAACGTGCGCAAGCACGATCTGTGTCTTACCGTCATATGTTCCGTTCATGGAACCGGCATAAATATTCCCCAGATTGGTACCACCACCCGTAATCAGAATCTGTGCCTCTGATCCCGGATGATTCCCCATATTCTTTCCATTCTCATAAAGGGATCCGCCAAAGATATCTACATAGCGGAATCCGCTGTCGCACGTAACATTCTCAAGAACAAGTTTATGCCCATTTGCAAAAATTGCATCGTGCAGACGATTGGAAAACCGCAGCGTAATGTTTTTAAATGTCACATCCGTATTCAGGATAAATCCCCCCTTACGGTTGGAAAAAGTATTTCCATTTCCATTGACGGTCACGCTTTTATCAAAAATAAACGGTTCCGCAGCCTCGGCATTTAAAAAAGCACCACTTCCCAAAATTGAGATTTCATCCCCATTGCCGGCAGCCGCATAGGCATCCTCAAATAAATTGTAGGGATTTCCATAGCTTCCATCTCCGGAATGGGTAGAATTTCCATCTTTAAATTCCGTATAGATCGTTCTTGCCGCTGTCTGCACAGCCTCCTGCGCCTTTACCGGCACGACAGGCTGCACGGTAATACACATGGTGAGCACGATAAAAAATGCCCATAGACGTTTTGCTACATTGTCTGGTTTCATCTGCTTGTTCTTTTTCATCCATTTCTCCTGATAATAAGAACAGGGGGATGAGTCAAAAACTCATTCCCCTGTCACTTCATTGATAGTCTCTACCATCATCCTAACATGGTTTCCAATCATCGTCAACAAATTTATGACCTGTTTTTATACCTATATCATCTGCTGATTTTATATTTTATTATTTCTATCTGTTCTATCTGTGTGATATCAATCTTCTGATTAAAAATATAACGAGCCCCACAATATTTCATTTCACTTGCAGATGCATAGCCATCTCCAAGCTCTTCAAGATCTGTACCATCCATGAAAGGATGTTTCTTTTTTTCAGCTCCTTTTCTATCATCGGTAAGAGGTAACTCTCCTATGGAATATTGCTTTCCGTCTTTTGTTGTTGCAACTACATGATAAAAACACCCTTTTTCTCTCCAGTCATTGACGGGACAAATACTAACCGTATAAGGTGTAATTTCAACAGGGATTGTTTTTTTTGTTTTCTTAACATCCGCTTTTAACATCTTCTCCTTCATTGGAACAACTTTTCCCTTAACCAAAACATTTTTTAATGGCGTATTTGAATTATCCGGTGATTGAAATCCCTTATATACTTTCGGATTTTTCCACGCAGTATCATCGGAATAAAAGCCGCACACATTGATCTGAATACCATCACCTGTATCTATTACATCCACCTTACTGGTAGTATCTAACCCACCTAACCAATAATTTGTTCCTTCCAAAGATTTTGCGTTCGGAAGGAACACCTTTGCACGCATAACCTTCGTATTTGAAGCAACCTGAATTGATGATATGATTATCTTTTGTTCTTTTCTGCCATCATCTTCTCTACTGTTTGATTTTGCATCAGAATTTTTTCCACACGCACACAGACAATATAGCATTGTAAAAATTAATAAGTACAGACTGATTCTCTTCATTCATAATCCTCCAAATACATCCTGTATTTTACCATCCTACTTTCGCATATATAACACTGTCCTTATGTGCAGTTAAACCAACAAAAAACTCCAATGTCTTCCCCTGTCATATTGTATCCGAATCTCCAAAAAACGATCTTTTATCTGCTCCATTGCCTCAATTGCATTGTCCAACAGATTTTGCTACTTTTATCATTGTATATCCTGTAATTTATTTTCCTCTCTATTTCAGGATTTCCTGCAGCCGCGCATCTGTATGCAGGAGTTCCTTCGCGCGATCCCTATATTGCTGCTCATGCAGATAAGTATAGCGGAACGGTTTGATCGACGGTGCCAGATCAACTGCTTTCTCAAAATCCTCCCGCCGAAGATCCAGTGTTTTTACATAATCCCAGAACCCCGTCTGCGTAAAAATCGTGTCTACCCTCCGGTAACGATGATCCTGCACAACACTCATCAGATATGTCGCAATGCCGACCTGAATCCCATGAAGCTGCGGATGCTCAAGCATCTTGTCCAGCGCATGGGAAATCAGATGTTCGCTGCCGCTCGTTGGCGCACTGCTGCCCGCAATCTCATTTGCAATTCCGCTCATCGCAAGAGAATCCAGAAGTTCCTTTAAAAACAGATCATCCTGTATCGAAGTAAACGGTGTGCGCACAAAACTGTTGACTGCTTTCTTTGCAATCATGACAGCAAAATCGTTGACTTTTCCGTACCCATGTTCTTCCTCAAAAATCCAGTCATACAGTGCCGTAATTTTTGACACCATATCGCCGATGCCGGAATATAAAAATTTCTCTGGTGCACTGCGGATAATCCTTGTATCCACCACAATCCCATATGCAAGTTTCGCCGGAACGGACTTGCGCCGCCCCTCCACCAGAAGGGAAGCACTGGCACTCGAAAAACCATCGCTCGATGCCGAAGTCGGAATGCTGATAAACGGCAGATTTCGCAGAAATCCACAATATTTCGCACCATCAATCACTTTTCCGCCACCGATGCCGATGACTGCCTGCGTCTTCGCCGGCATGGAAAATGCAAGGCTGGTCAGATCTTCCAACCGCACGGTATCAAGTTCCTGATATTCTAAAATATCAATGTCCTCCTGCTGCAATGCTTCCATAACGGTAGAACCAAACATTTCTACAAGACCGTTTCCAAACAATACAACTACTTTCTGTAACTGTAACTCTTTTAAGTAAATCCCCAGATTGTCCAATGCACCCGCACCGATCTTTAAAAGTGCCGGAATGGAAATGTGTTTTCCTGCCATAATAAATGTTCTCCTTCTCATTCTCTTTTCTATTGATTTTAGTATAAACAAAGGTTCCTGAAATTACAATCAATTCCCCCGAAAAAACGCACACGCTTCTCTTTACAATTATGGGTAAGAAAAAAGACGATTTCCTGCGAAACCGTCTTTTTCTTATTAAAATTCTGACGAAACTCCTGTAAATTTACTTTGTCACTTTGATCGTCATCTTTACAGTCTTTGTCTTTCCGTTCTTTAAAGTGACTTTTACTTTCACCACTGCTTTGCCAGCTTTCTTTGCGACAATTGTACCATTTTTATTCACGGTTACAACCGACTTTTTGGAAGATGTATAAGTGATCTTCTTTACATTTTCCATGTTCAGGTTCTTATCAAAAGTAACTTTTGCCTTCTTTCCGTTTGCAACCGTTTTCTTGGTATCCTTTAATGCAATACTCTTTAATATTTTACTGCTCAGGGCTTTTGCATCCTTCTCATTCAGCAGTACATAATCACCGGCATCTTTGGTATCCGCTGTCACAGTTCCGTCTTTGGAAACCTTATAAGTCCTGCTGCTGATCAGGACTTTTTCTCCTGTCTTTTTATCAACTTTTACAAGTGTCAGCTTTTTGCCTGCCTGCAGATCCTTCGCATTGACAGATACGCTGTTCATCACTTTGCCGGAAGCGTTCTTTGTTGTCTGGGTAATCGTGATGTCGCTGGTTCCTGCCTCTTGGACTAATTTTGCAACCACATCTGCTGAAATTGTAGTCTTCTTTGTCTCGGAAGCGTTCTTTACTGTTTTTTCCAGCTTTGCCCGGGCACCTGTCACTTCTCCCTTATCGTTCTTTTCAACGGTAAGTGTCGCATTTGTATCTTTTGCAATATTCTCAAATGTTTTGTCCGTTTTCCGGGTTTCCGATGGTTTTGTATCCGGTGTTGTTGTGCTGCCGGAATTTCCACCAGAGGTGCTGCTGCCGGAGGAAGAATTTCCGCCATTATTTCCACTCTGGCTGGTCTGTTTTACCGCAATCAGGCCATCGGCATCTGCTTTTGCAGCTTCTGCATCACTGATCGTTGTTCCTTTGAATGCATCAAAGTAAAGTACCGATTCCACATCTACCGCGGAACCTGCCGGGTTGGAATTACACCAGAGTCCGAATGCCTGCACATCTTTTAAAGCATCCCCACTAAGTTTTCCACCCGTCTTCCCTTTAAAAGCGGAGAATGGAACGGTTACTTCATAGGCATCTTCTGTCTTCGCAAGATTGGTCAGATATACTTCATACTCTTCTCCTCCTGCCTTGATCTGTACAACAACCTTCTGCCCTTTTCCATCAAGTTTTGTCCAGAATTTCAATGCATTATAGGCTGAAAAATCTGTATTGCCCAGAGTTGCATTTACCAGACCCGTCCAGACTTCCGAACCGGTTGTTTTTAATTTGTAATTAAATGCAGCACCATATGTACCATCTGCCTTATGCTCCTGATCCAGCGTAAAGGACGAACTGCATCCAGCGGCAGAATTTCCACCGTAAGCTGCATCCAGAAGTCCATTACTCCCGACATAATAGTCAAAATTTTCCAGCACACCTGCCGGAGCTTTTTCCTTTTCTTTTCCGATACTCAGATTTGTGATCGTGGACAGTTCTTTTCCATCTGCAACGAGCGTAATGGATGCAACATCTGTTTTTCCGATCTGATCCATTTCCTCTTGTGTCAGCTGTGCCGTATAGCATCCATCGGAGCCTTTCGCAGCCGGCAATGTCAACTGTTTGCCTTTTGCCGTATCCTTTACAACAAACGATACCTCACCGGCATTGGAAACGCTTGCTTTTAATGCAGTTGGCTTTAAAATCGTATCCATATCAAACGGTGCTACCATGTATCCGCTGACATCTTTGTAATTATCCGTCTTTACTCCTGCGTACTTATCGATATTTCCATAGAAATTCGTACCGTTTCCAAATACTGAATCCTCATTGTTGTAGTAATCAATAAACTCATTGATCATTTCCTGACCCATGGTATCACTGTATTTATACGGCACATAGAAATTGGTATCGCTGAAATTTGCCCATACCATATAATATGGCATGTCGTTTTTCTTTGCGATATCATTCACTTTCTGATACCAGTTCACACCCGACTTTGCCTCACTGACCGGATTATTTTTTACAAGAAGCCCTTCGTTATCACTTCCATCCTTCTTCATCACACGTACACCGGTCTCCGAAATTGCAGCCAGCTTGTTATGCTGTTTTGCAAGTGATGATACAACCTGACAGGTCTGATCCAGATGATCAAAGAACGACGTATCTGCTTCAGCCGGATAGGTATTAAAATCGTTGTAATAGTCAAATGCCAGAATATCTACATAGGCATCTCCCGGATAACGCGACATATACTCTGCCTCGGTCTCCAGCGGTCCGTTTGGTGAATACACATAAAGCATATTATGTACCCCTTTGGATTCCAGATACTCTCTGGTATATGCATACAGACTCTTATAACTTTCCGCCGTGTTTCCAGTTCCCCACCAGAACCATCCGCCGGTATTCTCATGCAGTGGACGGAAGATGACCGGGATATTCTCTTGTTCCAATGCATTGGCATAGAATGCAATCGTATCAAGATATGCCTTAAATACCTCATTCTTCTCTCCACCAGGCAAAATCTTCTTTAACGAATCACCGGATAAATCTTTTGCTTCATTAAAATCACAGTTATAGAAATCGTAGGTTCCATCTGCATTCTTTTTAATCTTTGCGTTGGTGAAATTCGGCATATGGGTGGATAAGGTAACGATTGCACCGTTTTGGGCCGCCTTTTTGCTGTAGTCAATGGAATTCTGCAGTGCAGATGCCGCATCCGTACCACCAGCCTCGCTTCCAAACAGTGCAAGGGAATCGATTCCAAAAATACCGCTGACAGAACCGGTCACATCATGGACATCTCCTAACTCATCCTTTGTTCCAACCGAACGGCTCACATCATTCTGATGTCCAAACAGTACCTGATCACTTTCGGTCAGTCCCTGCAGATATGCATACAATGCCTTTGCGCTATTGCTGGCATCCGGATCTGTCATGGTCAGGGTTTTATCTGTTGCTTCTGTTTTTGCCTGTGTTCCGTCTGTATTCGGTGTTGCGGTAATTGTCACAAAATCACCACTGGCATCCTTCTGGGAAAGTATCAGATTATCCAGATAAACATCCCCTGCAAAGGAACTGTTGGCTCCGATAAGTCCGATTGTCAGATCATCCATTGGTGTGGCAGATGGAGAAAATCCTAAAGTAACTGTAACTTTCTTATATCCGTTTCCTGCATCTGCTGCCTCGGACGAATCTATGCTGGTATCTTTATTGATTCCGCTATTGGAGAAAAATTTTATCTTGGAAATATTACTGTTTTCCGGATAAATCAAATCCACACTCACCTGATTATAATTGCTGATATCAGCCGGTGTCTCCGGTGTGAATTTCACTTTTGCCTCACTCCATGATTCGCCGGAGTTGGCTGTATAATCCAGGCTTACTTTTAATCTTCCGTCTCCGCCATTTGCATCATAGGAACATTTCGGAGCAGCATTTTCTTCTCCACCGTGGAAATACTGATATCCGGTTTCGCCTGCCCACAGATTTACCTGGGATTCATCATTTAAATCAGAAAGAACGGTTGGCTCCTGTTTGGTCAGTTCCTGTTTATCGCTTGATAAATTTGTGAGAACTACATTTGAAAATGTCACAGTTCCCTTAAATCCGGTTCCCACAAGGACGAATTCAACATCCATCAATGTATCCGGTGTTATTCCTGAAAACTTTACTTTCAGATCAGCTGAATACTTCTCCCCATCTTTCGTAAAAGAATCCTGCTGCAGCCACTGGCAATCCGTACTGTTGTTCCATCCCCAATCCGATCCCAGTTTTGTTACACCCTGGATATTCAGATGCGCTTTATCTGCAGCCAGCGACTGATAGGATGCTTCATCCAGTGTTACCTTTGCAGTTAATTCATACTCTTCATTCACATTTCCCGACGAGCCATTGATGGATTCATCATATACAAAAGTAATTTTTCCTTCACCATTCCAGTCATCTTCTTTCAATTCTGAAAAATCAATGGTTTTTGTTGTTTTTGCGCCCTCATTTTTGTACAGTTCTGTACGTGTTACTGTTGGTGCTGACGCTTCATTTGTTTCCGCCGCATACACAATCTCATTCTGTAAAAATGTGCATGCCTCCGGTGTCAGTGACCCCATCATTGCCGCTGCCAGCGTGATGGCAACAATCTGTTTTCCTACCCTTCTCATGTTTTTGCTCTACCTTTCCTTTCTTCTCCATTTTAGTTGTAAAAACCTTCCAGCACCCTCCATCTATCCGGTTTCACTTAATAAAAAAGCAATTGCACGCTGCTTCCCATATTTCAGGGAGAGGGTACTGCATACTTGGGGAGTGCAGTAAAAATATGGGAACCAGTGTGCAATTGCTTTATTTATTTGATAAATTCAGTATATCATAAAGTAATTTTAAGTCAATATTTAGTTAATAGAAAATTAAACATTTGTAAAGTATTACTTAATTTAAAGTTTTTTAGTCTTTTTTTAGCCT